>Ga0315284_10012447_pt1 | contig 12112 bp, 13 predicted proteins | sample YL17G09_16_MG_FD_203696 | JGI IMG/M metagenome (GOLD analysis project Ga0315284, IMG submission 203696) | Sediment microbial communities from Yellowstone Lake, YNP, Wyoming, USA - YL17G09_16 | ecosystem: Environmental > Aquatic > Freshwater > Lake > Sediment | place: USA: Wyoming | collected...
GAAATACGGCTAAGAATATTGAGGAAGATGTTTTTGAGGATCAAGATGAGATAAAGGCTCTAGGCACAATAGTTTGGCTTTCGAATGGCATTGAGAATTTTGTTGAGAAGTTACTGAATGGCGATGCAGAGGGTTCTTCTTGAGCGGTAGGCAGCTGCCTCTTTTTCCCGATACGTTGAAGACGTCGGAAGGAATAATCTAAGGAGACGCAGTTTTGGTTGGGCCTCGAGCGAAGTACAAACGCAGGTCTTCAAAGTCTAAAGTAAAATTTGACACTAAGACTATTCGCGTCTGGGTTCTCCCGTTGCTGAGGCGGATCGAGGCTGGGGATTATCCGGCTAAGGCTGGCCGCATCATCGGACTATCGCGTCAGCATGTCTGGTACTACATTAAGAAGTTGGAGAAGGCGCGGCTGATTCGGCGTCAGGTTCGTAGTAACGTGGTTTTCTATGAGCTCACTGGTGAAAGTAAAAACTTGCTCACGTCATGTGAGGGCAAGATCTTTCCAAGCGAGTTATATCGTTTGGATAAGTGTCAGGTTTGTTTTGATGTTTTGGTTGATGGTCGGGCTCCTGTGGATTTTCGGCGTGTTGAGATGGTGAATTGGACGGCTTTGTTGGGTTTGGAGCAGGGTGTGAAGGTCCGTAAGACTAGTCGTTCGTGGATTGTGCATGTTGAGGTTATTCGTGGCCGTAATCCGGTTGAGGTTACTAATTTGGCTTTGAACCTTGCGAATCGTGTTCGGGACGGCCTTGTGCGGAAGTATGGGTGTGTGCTCGGTGAAGGTCGTGTAGTTGCGAGTGAGCTCGCCGTTGAGGATCCTATTGCCACGCTCTTCGGTCGGTACTTTACTGTTCGTACTGGTAGGCGGAAGATTGATCACAGCTGGAATGTGGGCGAGCTTGAGCATTTGCAGAAGGACGCGGTTATCGCGTATTTGCAGATGCCTGAGAAGGTGGAGCAGATTGAGAAGCGGGTTGAAGCGCTCGGGTTGAGTGTTGAAAGGTTGGCTGGGGCTCTGGGTAAGCTGTTCAGCCTCGAAGAGGAGCCGGAGCCGGTTGAAGGTCAGAGGAGTATGAAAGACTATGTCAGCTAGGTTTACCGCGTGCATTCAGGGCTCATTTTCGGCTGTTGTTACCCGTTCAAACCGTGTTTTGGCTGTTGGTTCTGGGCATGGGAAAAGTCCATGCTTTTTATGTTCATGCTCTTCAACGGTCGCTGTCCTAGACTATGGACGCTTATTCTCCGCGTATCTGAACATTGCTGAAATACTGGAGTGTGCATAGCTGCATGGAGACCGCTTCTGTACCCGTTCAAACGGAGCCTCAGAAGCGTGAAAAGAGGCCTCAGGAAGCCAAGATCGGCCGTGTCAAGTACACTTTGCAGCTGATTAAGGAGATGCGGCGGGACCTGGAGGAGATTAAGCTGAGTCAGCGGACGATCTTGGCTGGCTTGAAGGGTTTGTTTCATTTTAAGAAGCCTATGATTCAGCGCATAACCTGTGGCGATGAGGTTGATGAGGAGATCCTGGAGCTGCTCCGCGAGGCGGGTGGGCAGGGCTTGTTGCCGAAGGATCTGGCTGCACGGCTATCCGCGTACAAGGTTAGGCGGCATCAGGTGAGCCGCAGGATCATTCGGATGAATCGTAAGCTTGAGAAGGAGATCGGCGAACGTCTTGTTGAGAAGCGTGGTTGGCATTGGGCTCTGACGAGTTTCGGGAACGAAATTTGGGGGGAAATAGACCTGGAATCTCCGAAGGTCTTTGAGTAGTTTTTGTATCTGTTGTATTGGGGAAGTAAGTCTTTGCGGGAATTAAGACACTATTTTTCATCTGTGTGTAGAAGACTCGAAGATGTGTTAGCACGTTCTAGAGATGTGGATGAGGCCGTTCGAGAGTTTAAGCGCTTCAAAGAAGAACCGGAAAAGAAAGTGAAAACAATGACTGACGGAAATGGGAAATACTGTGTTGCACACGGAGACGATGAATTGATTGTAAGAGCAAAGCGTGAACGCGGTTCAAAACAAGCTTAGTGACCCCACGTGAAGTCCTGTTATCTTCAATGGGAGTCCACTTGTATTGGCTAGGCGGAATCTCCCTTAGTGGTCACGTTTCTCAATGCAAAATCTTACGTAGTTGTTTAGCACAGACTAAGAAACGCTACCGCTCCAAAGTGGTCCGCATGAGAACCTGGCTTTGTCCCGTTAAACCAAAAAGTTGGCGAATTACGAAACGTGAGAATCTAATCGGCGTTTCATCAATAGGTCGTAAGCTACTTGAACATGTCTCTGCAGGGGATTATGTCATCTGCTATGTTTTGAACCCAGGTGACGGTGTGGTAGCTGTTTGTCAGGCTGTGTCTCCGATGTTTTTTGACAAGAAGGACTTTTGGGGTCCCAACCGCTTCCCATACAGAATCCGAGTTAGGGTTATGGCACAGTTCTCGCCGAAGCTTCCGTTGAGTCATTTTCTCGGAAGAATAGGCGATAAACGGGAATTCGAAATAGTCCCCTACATGAGAGGCGTTGAGATAGTAGAGCTAATTGGGACTGTCCACAAAAAGGTCATAGAGCTTGTTGAGGACGTTGATGCACACATGGATAAGGCGTGACTGAAGCACTTCCGGTAAGCGTATATTGAAATTTCATTTTCTTAATCGTGCTTTGGCTTCTCTTGCGAAGATGGAAATTTAACACAGCGAAGCGAAATCAATCAATCTTATAAAACTCCACTCCAGAATATGCATAACCGAGAACTGGAGAACGAGAGGGGAAAAGACTGGGCTTCGTTAGAGATAACAGGGTTCCCATTCCAGAATCAGAAGTCACATCTAGAGTGATGCGTGCAAACAAAGCCAGAGATACTAAACCCGAACTATGCCTAAGAAAAGCATTACGAAGACGAGGTGTTCCTGGCTATAGACTTCATTGGGGGAAGGCTCCTGGTAAACCAGACATATCATATCCTGGGCGTAGGCTAGCCATTTTTGTTCACGGCTGTTTTTGGCACAGATGTCCCCACTGCAGTCTACCCTTACCGAAATCTCATGTAGACTTTTGGAGAAAGAAGTTTGACAATAACAGAGAAAGAGATAACCGGAAACTGGAGGCGCTTCAAAGGCATGGCTGGAAAGCACTAGTCTTCTGGGAATGTCAAATTAATAGAGACCCTGACTTATGCGCTGAACAGGTAAAGAAGGCACTTTCAACAGACAAAGTTGGTGAATGATATGGACAAAAGGGCAATAGGTATTACCATCATCGACCTATTTTGCGGTGCTGGGGGTTTCAGTGAAGGCTTTTATCAGGCTGGCTTCGACGTAGTCCTTGGAATTGACAACTGGAAACCAGCATGCGAAACCCACGAGACAAATAGTCTCGGCGAAACGAGAAATATCGACCTTCTCAAGACTGATGTTGACGACGTACTTTTGCTGAAAGAGAATCTTGAGAGAAAATATGGTGAGATAGACATAGTAATAGGAAGTCCGCCTTGCACTGAATTTTCCTACGCGAAAAATGGTGGAAAGGGCGATACCGAGAAAGGCATGGTCCTTGTCCGCAGACATTTGCTTTTTGCTGCGTTGTTCAAGCCAAGGTACTGGCTAATGGAGAACGTACCTCGTCTCGAACAAGTACTAAACACGGAGTGTGCGGGTTCAAGAGACGCGGGTTGGACCATATCATATGAGAAATTGGGCATCTCCAGAAACAGATTCCGTGAACTGGGCTTAGAGAGCGACTCTCTCCGCATCCCTAACGGAATAGTATTGACTGCTTCTGATTTTGGCACGCATCAAAAAAGGGAGAGGTTCATTGCTGGATGTTTCCCCTCTGAACTCTTAGATGAACAGAAGGTAGATTGTGACACTGATGTCAGTCTTGGTGGTCTAATTGCCACGTTAAACAAAAACCTTGAAGAGGCTCTCAAAACCGGGCGAGTGGAAGACCCGAACTATCCCCATCATAAAGTGGACAGAAGCATGATAAGAGACTACGACTATGACACATCGCTTCATCCCATGTATTGGGAGGAGACGCGTCATTTAAAAAGACGACATATCCAATACGGCCGAATGTGTTTGCCTGAGGACCTGAGTGCCCCTGCGAGGACCATAATGGCTACATACAATGCATCTTCAAGGGAGGCTCTGATTCTTGAAACACCTAAGACTGTATTCTATCATGGAAAGGAAAGGAAAGTCTTCCGCCAACCCACGGTCAGAGAAGTGGCATGCATACAGGGTTTTCCACTGGGTTTTCAGTTTGCAGCGTCCAGAATGAATGATAGATACAAGCTAATAGGCAACGCAGTTCCATGTCAACTCGCATATGCCCTCGGAAAGTCAATCTCCGAACACATACGCAAGTCTTCTGAATCTGGCTCAGAAGGCTTTGTGCAAAGAGCAAACGTTACCTTTGCTAGACAGAAAGCTAATCATTACCTGCCAATAATGCCAAAACCGCTGAAGATAGTTGACGAAGCAGGAGATGCATTCCGCACAAACAAGGAATTCAGGGCAAAACCCACAAAGCTCATCCGGCGCAAGCTGCTTTCATCCGAGCTTCAAGGAAGTTCTTGCGAAATCATCTTTGAGAACACGTCCATAAGAGGCGATGACATAGTCGGAGGGAATATTTGGAAAAGCTGCTTGCAGAAAGGGGTCGGGAAGACATTCCACAAGGTGTACATGGACGAGGTCAGTTGCTTTGGAATAATCAACGCTTTCAACAACTCGTTTAATGTTGAAAAGCGGAAGGCTTTGCTTCGTTGTCTCAAGCAGGAAACTGACAAAGGAATACCAGTTCTGACCTCTGATTGGGTTGAGCTGCCTAGATGGTCAGAAGAACCAGATAAGTATCTTCACTGGGTCACAGAGAAACGCATGAGAGTATGTAACACAACGACATTCCAAGCACTGTTCACTGAGGACAGAGAAGACATTGATGATTGCGTCAGCCCAATTGACTTCTTCGATGGCCTCGACGCAATAATGCTATCTGCTTTCTGCAGAAACGAATTCAATCAAATGCACAGAGAGATGGTAAATACTAGACTACTACATGACAATGGTCACCATTCTCAGTTTTTAGACAGCAGAATCATACCCAATGTTAAGGACGCGCAAATCCCGTTCGTCACTATGGCTGCTGGTCTTCTGTCAATCCAAATTCTGTGGTCAATGTATCGAAACGACGTTTGTATGAAGGATGAACCATACTATTCTTCACTGAGAAGCGCTAATCAATGTATATGTGAATGGCTTTCTTCATGAGCTGGCCCTCTCACACACCTTTGTCCTTCATTTTGGCCGACTCGTTTCCAAATCTAAAGCGTTTTTCTGCTGTTGTTATGATATCGTAATCTCTAGCGGAAATCCTTCTAACTCCCATTTGAAAGTAGAACTGTGATGGATTTCTGTTCTTTACAAAAGAGAGCTTCTTTCCAACAGCAGAAATGGGCACTGGTTGACTCCAAAGGTCTATTTTCGAAACACGTGTAAACCCGAACAAATCTTCGCCTTCTGGTGGCTGAAAACCCGAGTCAAGAACTGCATTTCCAACAAACCTCCTCCCACCCTCACCTGCTTGATAGAATATGACCAAATCATCTTTCTGAAGACATTTCCTGTTCTGGGTATGTGGTCCTATGAGCCATTTTCCATCCTGTTTGAGACGGTCGAACAGTTCTTCGGCAGAGCCAAGAGCGAAGTCTGTATATTCAGAAAAAGTGAGAATCCAGTAGTTCACCAGGCTCACCATTCATTCGTAGTTAAAACTGCACTATATATCTTTTGACAAGGTTTCCGTCCTTGTTATGTGCCATGTTATTTGAGTGCTGAGTTTGAGTTTATTAGAGTTCTATCCCGCGCGCGGCTGACACTACTGCCAGATTGTTTTTTTGCCTCAAGCATAAAAAAGGAGGATGCATGGATATCATAAATAGATGATAGAGCTGCAAGTCAAAATCAAGGATTTGAAATATTCTTGTAAAACCTAGCAAAAACTTGACGGAGCATACAGCTGCTGGGAGAATTGACCTGGCGCTGACAGCGGCATGACGAGATGGTGCTCTGGGTTACGTCTATAAGGGATAACTCTTCTCGTATTCTGGGCTATCCGGCATGGATTCTGCAGCTCTCCTGAACCGCTCAAGCAACGCTCCCCTTAACCAAGGCCTCGCGTTTGACTCCGTGGGCTCCAGGCAATCACCCCATTCCTTCTTAATCACAGGCGGAGGAAATACGTTCCTTGTACCAGATGCCGCCGTCATCATAGGCGTCCTCTCTAGAAAATCTGGTTCTGCGAATATGCGCCTGAGGTAAGCCATGATGAAATCCCTGGGTCTCTTTCCCTGAGATGGTGGAAACCTCGACCATGACTGGAAGGACTCGTCCCCCCAGTTGACCTCCTGTTCTAACATCGCTAGCTGTACTTCTTGGAGTGCAATCGTGACACCATTATCGCGTCCCAGTTCTAAGGGGTCCTCTCCTCTGAAGATTCGCTCCACCACATCTCTATCGAGGCTCTGTCCGGCATCCATGACCACCCTTTGGTGGGTCATGGGCACGTCTCCAGAGTCAGCCAAACGGAAGATTTTGAAGTCGAAGCACCCCACTTTTCTTCTGCCTCTATTTCGCACTATCTTCCAGCCTTCGTAGGCGCCCTTGGCCATCAGCCCAGAATAATCCAGTTGCAAATCTAACCGGAAGCCACTGATATCCAAGACTGTTGGCTTCTTACTTAGATGGCCTTTCAATATGAGTTCCGCGATTTCCTCTGGTTTCACTAGTCACGCCTCAGCGCGTCCTCATACAGATATGGTGACAGCCAAGTTGTCAATTGCTGCTGTGTCGGTGTGCAAGTGCCTCTGGATTTGGCGAATTGTTGCATTATGGTGTAGAGTTGTGAGAAATCGATTTTTCCCTTGTCGTTAGCGTTAGCTACGCAATGTCTAACAAAACAAGATGCTTGGTAGGGCACTCTTATGCAGGTAAGGAAGGTATTGATTCTGCCCACCTTGAAATCATATCTTCCAGTGAATGTAGGTCTATTCATCTCTACGTGATATTTCACATCTTCATTCCAGCCTAAGATGTCCATAAAATGAAGAAGCCCTAGTAATGTAAGAGATTCCCCATTATGGGTTTTGCCGTCGATTTTGTCTATGAACTCCGCTATCTCTTTGTTGGGTTCGTATCTGATGATGCCTTGTTGTTTCTCAACGTGGTCGATGAAATAGGCGCTTCTGTAAACTAACGTAAGAAAAGCCTTGAAATCGTCAAAGTCAATCACAGATATCCTAGATAAGCTACTCCATATCTCATCAAACCTCAGTTTTGCGTCAGGGTTTCCTACGACAGGAAGCATATCGTGGGGGTTTTGTCTTTTCTCATTGAATACCTCTTTGCCCGGCTTCAAAAAATATACTTCAGAACCATCAGGTAGCTTTGAGACGAGATGCTTTCGGGGTTTGTCTTCAGTTCCGCTTTCCCAACTAAGGGCCTCCTGGATGCGTTTCACTCTCTTATCTTCCAACATTCGCCGCGTGTTTGAACCTTGAAGCCTCGTTCTGACTGCTTCTTGAAAAGTCATGCGGAAAAGTTGCCGGCAAAAGGAAGTATGTCTTGCTACCAATAGAGCTCCGTAAGCTTACCACAACAATGCATTTTGATAACCAAATGGTAACAACAGATATGCTCGTGACCAACCATAACAAGAAGCGATGTGGAACCTAGTATCGTTCGCTCAAAGTCATTTGAGGAAGCGGTGCCTGGAATTGCTTGCATCAGGTCCGAAGACACCAGCGTCCATTGCGAAGTCATCAAAAGAGCATCTTTCTCACGTTAGTCGTGCCTTAAAGGAATTGGCAGACAAAGGTTTAGTTGAGTGCTTAACACCGAAAATGCGGAAGAATAGGATTTATAGAATTACTGAGAAAGGAAAGGGAGTTCTGAAGGTATTAGAAGAAATTGGAGATTGACAGCTCGCCACGTTGCGCGCGCGGCAAAAGTCGTTTTCGTTTCATTTCCCTGAGCATTTTATCCCAATTTCATTACCACTGGGATTGCGTAGCGTGCGCCTAATTGCTTTGGAAGCGTCGTTATTCGAATTTTCCGCCGCACATAGGACATTTAATGGGAGAATCAAAACCTTTCCGAATGAGCACTGTCACACAGTAGAAACAGAAGGAAATGTTGCATTTCGCACAGTGATGAACGCCTCCGCCGACTGGACGGCCGCAAGCATCACATGGTTGACTTAAACATTCCTGCTCCTTTATCATGGCTACTCCCTCTCCACGGCTTCCAGAACCAGTTGTTCGCTTTTTACCTATACATAGCTTTAGCTTCGGCAAGCTTTTGAGGGAACTAACAAGGGCTCACATCAACCGAAGACTTCACAGAACCATAATTCAGGTTCCGTTAACTTCTCGTGGGATGCGGTGATGTGTTAACTGTCGTGGGATGGCTAAGGATTTTGATTCTGCTATGTTCAAGAATTTCATTGTGAATAGTTATGTCTTCACCGCTTCTGATACGTGTTGGCAAGATTTAGTTCCGCTGTTCCTTGAGCTTTCTCAACGCTTCGAAGTCTTCGTCTTCATGAATTTTGCTGAAGGTCGGTTCTACAGATCCGAGATACCTCGACTTAAGAACCCTTACGCCAGTATCTTTCTTGCAAGTAACCTTCTTGATAACAAGTTGTGCTATTCTGATTCCTGGAACAAGAGGAAGAGGTACATCACCTTGATTTGCGAGTTCTAGTGTTATCACACCGGCATATCCGGGTTGTACGAGAGTTGCAGCGCTGAGTATCAATCCCAACCGCCCCCATGAGGATCTGCCGACTACCTCTGCTGCAAGATCGATGGGCAGGCTGACATACTCGAGCGTGCAGCCTAGTACAAGTTGTTGAGGATGAAGAACGAGTTCTTCTCCCAGAGGAATGTATATCCTCTCTTGGAAATCCCAAATCCTAGAAGTCAGTTTGTCAACTTTTTCCAGCGGATCAAACATTGCATACTTTGTCCTTCTGAAGGCAATGAACTCATTTCCAAGTCTGACATCGACAGAAGCGTGTCCTATCTGATCCTTGCTTAACATAGGAGTAACGAAGAGCCTTCGATTCAAGTCTCCTTCCATCAGTCTTTTACCTATTTCATCTCCTGTGAGAATGGCTCCAGATTCCTCATTCATATCAATCCCTGCTCTTGAGCAGTTTGCCCATTCGTGTCTGTGCACTACTGAGTTCCAGTGCCTTCAGGATTAGCTTGTGCAACAGATGTCTAGCCTCGATTTGCTTCTTTGAATCTGTGGCTTCCAGAATTTCGTAAAGCTTCTCGATCTGCATTAGTTCGTAGAGAGATCCCACGTTGAGTACAGAAATAATTGAGGCAGGTTTGCCTGTATCAATCTCGGCAGGAGGTATGACAAGATCCAGTAGTTGAACGAGCTTGAAGACTTCTTTTCTGAATTCCTCAGGATTGTATTGATTGTCGCTGACTGCCTTGTGGACTTCTTGCCGGAGGGCGGGGATGGTTTTTCGGACTGCACTCATAACGAGTTCCGTAAAGTCTTCCGCTTCTCCCTGGTCAGCCGACTCTATTAATTCTTCGATGCTTTGTACAAACGCCAAGAGCTTAGATGGAAGCTCTTGATTCTTGATGCCTTTCGTTTCCTCTATACAACTGGGATAGCCCATATCTCTGAAAATGTCCAGAAGTAGCCTAATCCTCATTCTTGGCGGTGGATGATCGCTTGCGGCTTCATTCAAATCTATAACTGTTACGAGGAAATTAGTTAGTGAGAACAGATATACCGGTCCAACAAGGTGGAATGCTATAGCATCGGACACTAGCTCTTTGAGCCACTCAGATATTTGAGACGCGGCTAATTTCGTTATAGTAGCTCTCAGTTCTTCAGGCGAAATGAAGTAAGTGAGCTTGATTTCCTTCTTTTCACCTATCAACGTACTCTCAGCTTTCTTGGCAATCCTATCTACTATCTTCGAGTCAAGCGTCACGTTGTTCATGAGCTTGTCAGAAATCTCTTTAACATCATCTATGAAGTGACCTACTTCATGAGCTAGAATGGAGTTAAGAATGGAATTCTCCTTCTGAATCAGTGGAAATCCAAAGACGGAGAATCTCTCCGAACATTGTTTTAGAAGTTCGTCGATGTTTGGAACAGTATAACTTAGAGCTTTCTTTAGCGGTTTCATTAGATCCAAATATGTGTAGTTATGTTCATTTATTGGAACCAAAATGAATGTTGCGTTTGGATCAAACTTTCTGACAATCGTGTCGATGAGAACTCGCGTTCCTTCAGGAATATACTCACGACTGCCCATTTCAAAGAAGGTCAAAAGATAGTGGAGTATGCCAACTAGTTGCCCGTATCTTTTAATTTTGTCGAGATATTGCTTCAGATATTCTTTGTTTTTGATCTCCGCTGCAGATAATTCCTTTTCAAGCTTATCCAGTTCATTAAGACTAGCGTCATCTATTTTCGACAAAAGCTGAAGCATATCTTTGCAAGCTGGAAAAGGATACTCTTTTTGGCGAAGCTGGAATATTCTCATGTTGTGGTAAAAAAACTCTTCTCTTGTAGCATTGATAAGACTTTGAATCAATAAAGAAGGCTGGGCCATGAGAGAACCTCAACTTTTCTGGAGTAGTATTTGCTTGCCTCGCTCAAGGTCTGTTTGCGTATCATCTTGAAAAAGTCGTGAGTTTTTTTCATAGAATTGGGGTCTGTTGTTTTGCTCTTAATGGCCTCTCCGACTTCGGCTTTGATACCAGCTAGCATCTCTCGAAAAGCTTGCACCATTGGGGCCGTCAACCCCCCTTCTATTGATTGCATTGCTATTATTCGTACCGCGCGACTGTAAGCCCCAATGCTGTCAAGAGCATCGCTACCGAGCCTACCAGATTCTACTTGACGCTCTCCTTTCTCTGCCTTCTCAACAAAATTGAGGATGTCCTTCAGCAGTTTTTGATCGTAATCTGTTAGAGACGTTCTTTTCTCAAGCAAACCAACTACTTTGTCTGCGAAAAAACCTTCTCCCACAACTTCGCTTAGATCCAATATCCCATTGTATTTCATTATTCTTTCTCCCAATGCCCGCGCTACTACTATAGACACAGCGTTCAGCTTAAAGTTTTTTTGGAGAAAAGAATTTTACTAACACCCAAGCAAGCGCTGAATTTGGACTAGAATCTGTAGAAACCTCTCTGACCCTTTCCATACAAGAAGCTTTTCAACCGAGTTTTGACCTATGCCCTTCACCATATTGATATTCTCGCTTCCGGTTCTTTTCTAGTTTTCTAGTAAACATCTCATCCATGTTAATAGTTGGACATGCTAGTCGGCTCGCATCGAGAATATAGAATATTGCGTCGACCAATTCTTCTGCTATTTCTTCTTCGTTCATTCCTTTTTTCCATGAATCGCTAGCTTCACCCAGTTCTATGAATGCAAAGAGGAGTTTCTTTGGGATGTCTTCGCGGCTATTGTAGAAACCCTTCTCCAAAACTAGTTTCTCTATTTCAGCCTTCATTTCCTCGAGATGCACATCATTCACCTTCTATACTGGGTTTGCGCGTGTCATATTATCTTTTTCGCCTGAAGATAACTGTCTTTTATCGTATATTAGCCCTCACTGGCACAAAAAAAGCTCGCCAAGCCTTATAAATCACTGAAGAAACCCAGACTAGGGGACCCGTCTTTGAACTTAAACGGGCAATATGAACAAGGGCTTTCGGAAAGAGTGCAGTTTCTGAACAAAGCGATAGATGCTCTTGCAAGGGGAGAAGAGGTCAAGATTCTAGAGACCTTATAGACTATCCCACGACAGTTAACACATCACCGCATCCCACGAGAAGTTAACGGAACCATAATTCACAACTTTCATTAGGTCGGACAGGTGAGCATTTTATCCCAGTTTCATTGCTATTTCTAGGGTTTCTTTTGCTCTTCTTCGTGGGTTTTTTGTGCGGATCTCTGCTTCTACTTGCGCGAGTTTGTCTGGCCATCCGAGGGCTTTGAGCTCTGTCAGCATCTTATCTATTTTTGGCAGGTTTTCTTTTGCTGCGTGGTAGCTGACGTAGATT
>Ga0315284_10012448_pt1 | contig 12110 bp, 10 predicted proteins | sample YL17G09_16_MG_FD_203696 | JGI IMG/M metagenome (GOLD analysis project Ga0315284, IMG submission 203696) | Sediment microbial communities from Yellowstone Lake, YNP, Wyoming, USA - YL17G09_16 | ecosystem: Environmental > Aquatic > Freshwater > Lake > Sediment | place: USA: Wyoming | collected...
CTGTCGGAACGATTATGATGATAACGTCTCCAATCTCCGATGCCTTATCGACATCTCTTGAGGGAAAGAACTTCTTGCCAAGGACCTTAGGAAGCATGCGGGCGAGGTACCTCTCTTCCGGGATGTAGTTCTCGCCTCTCTCGAGCGATTCGATCTTATCCCAGTCGTCATCGAATCCGTAAACTCTGAACCCTTCGTAAGCGAAGCTAACTGAGACGTTGAGACCGACGTAACCCAAGCCAATTATGGAGATCTTGGCGGTCTTCTTTTTTATTTTCTCAGCGAGCACCGTAAGCATATCACTCATTTGCCCCATTCCTCAATCTTCGTTAAGAATAGCGTTGACGCTTTAAAAGATATAGCATCTCCTCCTGTAGCCTTCTCGACCTTCCCTGCATATCGGCAACTAGCGCCAAGATGATAAATATCACGCCCGCCAACAGCAGTGTGCCACCGATCGACAACAACGAAGTAAATGGTGACGTCATCCGAGTCGTAAGCCAGTGGGCAATGACTACTGTGAACATCAGAAGTGCCGAGATGATGAACAATAGGCTGATTGCCCCGAAGAATCTCAAAGGATGACTGTCCCTCTCTGCCTGGACTATTATCTTTAGAGCCCTGAATCCATAATGAAATGGACTCTTCACAACTTTGGAATTCCCGTTCATTCGAGGTAGAACGGAAACGGGAACCTCAACGATTCTAATGTTCTTGCTGGTAAGGTCCAGTAGTACTTCTTGCGTATAGGTGAATCTACCAAATAACGTCAGCCTGAGCATTGCCTCTCTCGAGTATGCTCTGAAGCCGCACTGAGTGTCCGTGAACTTCTGACCAGTCAGCCAATTGACCAGGCGCGTGAACAACCTGTTCCCGAATCTCTTTGTATCGTCCATCTTCGGTGTTGATTTGGGCTCGAGGAATCTAGATCCCGTCACGAAATCCGCACGCCCTTCGACAATCGGGCCGATCACTCTTGGAATTTCTGATGCTTGGAACTGTCCATCTGCATCGATCGTAACGACTATGTCAGCGCCGATCTCAAGCGCCTTCGCAACCCCTGTGGCAAACGCAACGCCGACCCCTCTGTTCATGAGGTGAGAAACCACGATGGCTCCAGCCTCCGCAGAGATCGACGAGGTTTTGTCAGAGCTCCCGTCGTCCACAACTATGATTTCGTCAACATGCTCGCTTGCTTTAAGAAGAACGTCTCGAATGCTCGCCTCTTCGTTGAATGCTGGAATTAGAGCAACTATTTTGTTTTGCGTCATTTGGATTTTCACTGCATATTCGAATTCCTACTTAATTGTTCAGTCTCTTCAGTTCGTTCCCACTATAAATTGCAGTAGGGTCTCGATGACCATTAATATATGGTGTTTATTTCCTTTTGCATTCGATTATCGATTTAGATAATCTCATTGACGTGGGGGTAATGCGCCACGCAAGAGATTGAGCAAGTATTTCGAGCGATCTATAGGGAAAGATGTATGTGGGAATTGATTCCTAGGTTCGTATCTTGATGCAAGGACATGTTTCCAGCTGCGATACTTGAAGATGGGTGATGCATTCCTATTTCCGATGGCTGGGAGTCTGACAATCGACATAGATTTATTATGTCGACAGAACGTCCGCACTAGATAAGCATTTGAACCGAATGGAGGATGTCGGATTCTCCATTGGCAACTAAGTGACATGATATGATTAGGAGTCACGTCTTTTCCCACAAGGCGCAGCCAGTCGCCCAGATTCCGATAGATGTTGGATACGTGTTCCTTTGTCTTGAGAAGCCGTCCAGAGGTCTTGGTGGTCGAGTGTCCTGTGGCGATGGAGTGATCGTTTGAAGATAATCTTCGTTCCTGGACAGCGACCCGACTACGTCCGCAATTCGATCCTGGTGAAAGGGCTCCAGAAGAACGGAGTTGAAGTGGTGCAATGCGGAGTCCCCGAATCTGGCTATCCGACGAGAATGATCAAGAGCATGTTGAACTTCATATCTGCCAAGTCTTCGGAGGAAGCCGACGCGATCTTTGTGGGTTTCTATGGACAGCCGCTCGTCCCATTGGTCCGGAGTGCCACCAATCTCCCCATAATCTTCGATGCTTTCCTTTCGACCTACGACACTCTATGTTATGAGCGAAGAACATTCAGAAGCGACTCGCCCTTGTGCAAGTTGTTCTACTTAATGGACAGGAGGTCGTGCATGAAGAGTGATATGGTCCTGTTGGACACGAATGCACACATCGACTATTTCGTCACAACCTTTGGTCTGGATCGTGGGCGATTCGTGAGAGTGCTCGTCGGGGCAGATGATGAGGTCTTCCATCCGATGGGTCTGAACCGAGATCATGACAAGTTCGTCGTCTTCTTCCACGGAACGTATAGGCCAGTGCAGGGAGTTGATGTCATAATCAAGGCAGCTCAAGCTTTGGTGGAGCATAGGGACATAGTCTTCAAGATTGTCGGCCGTGGACCGGAGAAGGCCGGGGTCGTGAGAATGGTAGCTGATATGGGTCTGAGAAATGTTGAGCTCCTCGAATGGGTTCCATACGACGAACTGCCTCGTCAGATCGAGACTTCGAGCGTCTGTTTGGGGGGTCATTTCTCGACCTACGACAAGGCCAACAGAGTTATCGCAGGAAAGACGTTTCAGTACATGGCCATGAAGAGACCTATAATCGTAGGTGACACTCCAGCAAACCGGGAGATTTTTCAGGATCACGAAAACGTCTTAATGGTGAAGAAGGGGGATCCGAATGACTTGGCAGAGGCGATACTCACTCTTAGATCAGATTTGTCCCTGGCCACTAAGATCGCGAACGAAGGATACCAGCTGTTCGCTGAGAAGTGCACGCCTAAGATCATTGGCAAGGGTTTGAAGCAGTCTATCGAGAAGTCCCTCGGTGGTTGATATGGATCTGGTCTCTACACTCTTGTCTCTCGTAACGATTCCTCTCACATTCTTCTTGCCAGGTTATTTCACGTATAGTGCTGTGAGACACGAGGGGAGCGATGGTCAAGGGGTCGTGACACTGCAGAAGATACTGATGCCCATTCTGATCAGCGTCGTGATAACCAGTTGGATTTCTATGGCTCTCCTTATCCTAGGCGTGTTCTCACTCGCTAGTGTGTTGTCGTTGATTGGGATCTACACATTTATTGTCGCCTTGGGGTTCAGAAGAAAAATCAATCTAAGACGGCTTCCAAAAATCGTCATCGATAGACGAACAGTCTTCCTAATCCTTCTGGTCATCGTTGCCGTGGTGCTGTTCTTCCGCCCCTTTGAGGATACGTTCGGCTATGGAGATGGGTACATTCAGGTGAACATCGGAGGGATGATCGCAAAACACGGTGCCGTCACGTTCAACGATCCTCTGATATCCAGTGTCCCACGGGATGTGATGAGTTACTTCACATTCAAGGATGGCCAGCTATTCAACAATCTCAATATTCTCAACTACTCGACCGGTGAGGTCGGTCCAGCCTTTCTCCATCTATACCCAACTTGGATAGCGATATTCTATTCTGCTTTCGGGATCGAGACCGCTTTATACGTCACACCCATCATTGGACTTCTATCTCTTCTAGTGATATTCCTCCTGACCAGAGAGTTGTTCGACTGGAAGACGGCCGCTCTTGCGTCCAGCATTCTCGTTCTTACCTTCCTCCAGATATGGTTCTCAAGGTCACACAGTGCCGAGATTCTACTTCAGCTTCTGCTGTTCACTGGAATACTGACCTACATTCTCTCAAGAAGGTCGAGCGACAATTTTCTTTTGGTTCTCTCTGCTCTTACTTTCGGGCTGACTTTCTTCACAAAGGTGGAGGCGTCTCTTATTGTAATTCCCATTTTCATCTACTTCACTTCCCTGAACTTCTTCGGCAAGTTGGAGCGACGTCACATCTACTTCATCGTCCCCTTCTTCGCTTCCTTGGTGATCGCAGTCGTGTACTATCTCTATATCGTGCCAGGATACGTGCTTGGCAGCTTCTTTGCGGCCGACATCCCGCAGGAAATACTTGTCGGCACTGTACTAGTTTCGATTCTGGTGAACATCACACCGAGGAGAGCAATTAGATGGATAGCCGGTATCGTCGGCAAGAACCATAGATTGTTGCAGCACCTAGTCGTATTGCTGGCGATCGCGTATTTTGCCTATGCCATTTTCACGTTTCCGACCACATCGTATGGTTTCAATGGATGGAATCTGGAACAACTGGCTTTGTATCTGACACCGGTCGTGTTAGTTCTGGGCATCATCGGTCTGCTGAGATTCATCTATAAGAGGCCTTACGAGGACAACTACTTCTTCATCGGTCTCACAGTCATATTTCTCGTTTTCTTCATTCCCAATATCCATCACTCGTTTGGTGGGCCATGGTGGATGCGTAGGTACGTTTTCGCTGTGGTGCCTTTGATGTGCATTTGTGCGGCGTACTGTGTGTTCGCACTGAGGGATAAACTCAGCACGAATAAAAGGAAAGCGATCACCGCATTACTTGTGTCATCATTGATCATTCCGACACTATTTGTCAGCGCTCCAATATTGAACTACGTCGAGTATAAAGGAGAAATCAGTCAGACGAAGGAAATATTTGGATCGTTCGATAGCGATTCGATACTTGTCTTTGCCGACGCGTCATACCCTCACGCGGCATATGCATTGAGGGAGATCTTCGACAAGAACGCTTTGGTGTTGAGAAGGGATTTCTGGGGGGTGAGAGGTGAACGCACAAATCAGACCTGCGTGGAGAAGTTCATGGAGGCCTATTCTATTTGGCATGATTCTGGCCTTCCGGTTTATGTAGTCAGCCCGAGTCACAAGTTCTTGGACGCTTTCAGTGATGAACTGACTTTCACACTCTATAGGGAGGGTAGGATATACATCCCATATCTGGAACTCAGCATGAACTCCCTACCCGATAGGTTCATCTACATTGATCGGGACATCACGATCTATCTCGTTACTGATATTCATGACGCCTGAGATTTGGATCTGATTGTTGGGTATGAAGGCATCCGGATCATAGTTACGCGATTCCCACCGGAGATACTCGGGCAATTCTTTATCCCTCTTTCATTGCATTATGGAAGCTTGCAGCATTCTGGTATCATCATGATTTGGGCACGATTTACCAATCTGAGAGTGTCACGAAGATCTGCACTTCTACTGATCGGTCTACTCTCGATTCTCATACTCTCTTCCTTCATTCGAGTCTCGCCTTACCTGACGAACGACTATCAATTCAATATTGGGTTCGACACGGGGCTGTACGAGCAACTCCTTGGTCACTATGACAACTCCGCTGAGTGGAAGGATTTGCCCGCTTATCCAGATTTCCCGCCATCATTACGGCCGAACGAGAAATGGATTGAACCCGGCTTCTTCGTTGTCACTTCACTTGCGCAGAGCACGTTCGGCGCCGATACTCATTGGATTTTCAAATTCTATGTTCCCGCGCTCGCCGGTATGCTCCTGGTTCTGGTGTGTTTCGTGGCCGGAAGGAATCTAGCGCGAAATAATTGGGCAGGTCTTTTCGCTGCTTCACTGATAGCTGTCTCATACGTGCAGGTCTGGGCTGTCAACGAATCATACTATCGTCAGATCTTCGCGACCTTTCTACTCGTATTATCGTTGGTCTATCTTGACCGTTACATAGAAGGCAGGAATCGGAGAAACCTCATCGCCTTCACATTACTCGCATCAGGAACCGTCGCCTTCCACATGTCGATAGCCTTGTTGGTCGCAATGATCTTGATGTTCCTGTTTCTGTATTTCGGTTTGACGAAGAGGAAGGATTTCATCAAACCCCTAATGGCCTCCGCTGCAGGGATTGTGATTCTATCGATTCCAAGTTGGGCGCCAAGACTCAATGATCTACTTTCAATGCTGGTGACCGCGGCGACTCAGTCAACCTGGAGGGCTTCCACGCTATTGACTGGACGAGGACTATGGGAGGCCGGGGGGGCGATTCCAGGAATTCTCTGGAGCTTCCCACACGTCCTGGTGGGATACATCATCATTTTCTGTCCAGTGACCATCATGGCGATCGCAGGCTACATCGTTCTAAGGAAACAGAAAATGCTCCACTATGCGATACCTGCCCTATCACTGATTCTCTGGGTCTACATCGGGTTCTGGCTGTTTTTCGGAAATAGAATGTTGATAAATCTTGACTTGTTATTGTGCGTCATATCTCCGTTGGGATTGATCTATCTCTTCGCGCGATACAGGAGTCCTCTTAGGCGGTGGTTGCTGATCGCTGTGGTCGTGTCCGTCGTCTTTCTTGCCAATCTCACCATCGTCACCATCTATCAACAACAGAATGGTCCCTACATCACAAGCGGTCTCGAAGGCGTTCAGTGGATGAATGACAACATCAATCGATATGACAGCGTGATATTCGGGCCCGATTATCTCTCTTCGAATGTGGCCCAGCTCGGATTCTCCGTTTCGATTTGGGACTATTCGCTGGTCGGTGATTACTCGAGCCCGCGTAGAATAAACGAGCAGTTCTTGTTGGAGGCTCCTTCGAATCTTTCGTTCCTTCAGAGATTCTTCTCGGAGAATCCAGGCTACCTTCATAAAGACATATACGTTCTTTGGGGCACCGATGACCTCACGAAACCTCTCACATATGCGAATCAGAAGATACCCTTTGACCAATATTCGGTCAGTCCATATTTCAGGATCGAATACAATGGGTCAGGGGACCTGCTCAGCATCTACAAGTATGTTGGGCCTAGATGATACTTCACTCAGCCTTCTGTCTCTTCTGGAGGAACGGTAGTATGAATCTAAGATAGCCGTTTTTCCTCAGGTAAAACACGACGAGCCCGATTGTCATCGGGATCAGTGATATCAGCAGTGAGTTCAGAACTGAGGGACGAATATCAATGAAGACGTTGATGACAAAGGTCGTAAAGGGGACAAGTACCAAGGAGAGGCCGACACTGAGGACGATTCTTTCTATTGCCCTCATCATCGCCGATCCCTCTTTGTCAGGTCGTAGGATTCCTCCGTCGAATATCACGAAGGTCCAAGGAAAGCCTGGAAGAAAATACACCAGCATCGTTCCGATGACGAGTCCCGCAACATCCACTGCCATTTCAGTTATGTCAGTAGGATTCGTGTATTAATTCTTTGAGTGTCCTCCGACTCCATCTGATATCATCGATACGCCGTCGAATGATTGACTTTCTGTTTTGTTCGTGTCTCCCAAAGCGTCTTTTCGCCCACTCTGTCGAGTATCTCCAGGAAGATTGGCAGCAACTTCTTGATATTCGAAAGTCAGCGAGAGCAAGCATTCAGAAAGAATCTCTCTGTCTCTTCGACCATTCTTTCTTGGTTGAACAGAGTCATCGCCCGAATCCTCCCTTTGTTCCCCATTTCCTTCCTTAGACTATCGTCTCCCAAGAGGGTCTCTATTGCATCTGAGAGCGCCCGCGAATCTCTGGGTGGAACGATCAAACCGCAATCTCCGACAACCTCAGGAACCGATCCTACGTTTGTCGACACGACTGGTGTTTCGCACGACATCGACTCCACCAATGGAAATCCGAAGCCTTCCAGCAGTGTCGGCAGAACGAAGACGTCCGCAAGGGAGTAGTAAACCGGCATCTCCTCATCGGTGACGTATCCGACCTCGATTAGCCTATCTCGGTTCTCGCCCAGGTGTCTCAGGAAAATGTCCCGATAGCCAGATTCCCATTTACCTGCAACAATGAGCACAACATCCTTACTAAGATCATTCATTGCGTCGGCCAAATATTCCAAGCCTTTTCTGGGTGTTGAGAAACCGACGTAAAGCAGCACTCTCTGGTCGTTACGTATTCCCAACTTCTCTTTCAATTCTTCTACGCTCTGTCTGCGAAAGTGATTGACGTCTATTCCATTGTATATGACTTCGATTTTCGAGGGGTCCGTGCGCCCGCACTCGACGAAGTCCTTCTTCGTCGCATTGCTCACTGCAATCATCCGGGACGCTCTCCTTAGGGCATTTCTCTCGAGGAATCGTGAGAGATTGTAGTATGCAAGGCGTTGAACCAAGTTCGCATAACTAGTGTGGTAGGGCAGTGATCGGTCCCCGCCTAGTCTTTGCCTGAATGATTGGTGCAGAGAACCTGTGAAATAGTCACGGTAGGAATATCCGAAATGAATATCGACAAAATGGACTAGATCGAGCTTATCCTCTTTGTTCAGTTTGGGCAAGTACCTCGCAGCTTTGTACGAGAATGTGAGCCATTTGCTCCTGTCGAGGTCAGGGATTGGTATTCTGATCACCCGGATGCCATTGATCAATTCCTCACGCTTCGTCCCCCCTGGCTGGTGCGTAACCACCGTCACATCGTGTCTCATGCTGATGCCTAGGGCAATTTTCTCGGCATAGACCGCAAGCCCAGAGCTTCTGTATGGTATGAAATCAAGTGACACTAGGCACAGCTTCATCTTCTGCATCGTTAGGTGCCTCCGACAAATCGCAATTTGCCCGAGAAACCGTCCTCAAAGCCAGCAAATACCGACCTAGCACCCCCCTTCCCAGCCACCCTCAGAACGTCCCTCGGAATGCGTACGCAAAGCAAGTATGGTAAGAACAAGAAGGCGAACGAGGTAGGATCCAAGTTCATTCTTGCGAACAGTATCCTGTTCCTAGTCATTAGGTACGTATGCGTGGGGCTGAGATACCCAGTCGTCGCAGATGCCTTGTGCCATATCTTGGCTTCAGGTACGAAGACGATTTTGAATCCCGCCTTTCTTGCTCTAATGTTCCAGTCCAGATCTTCAAAGTATGCAAAATAATTGGGATTCAGCATTCCGATTTTCTCAATAACCTCGACTTTGACAAGCATACAGCATCCCGTGATGAAATCGACCTCTTTGATGTCACTGAATTCCGGGACGTCGATCTTGTGAAGACCTACATGTAGGACTTGTCCAAGTGACCTGATCAACTTCCCTCCGGCGAAATAAATCGTATCGCTTCCGCCCCCTTTTGGCGGATAGAAAAAGATCTTTGGTCCAACAATTCCAATCTTCGGGTCGCCTTGAGCGACCGACACAAGCTCGTTCAGGAAGTGGTTGTCGACGATCGTATCATTGTTCAATAGCATGATGTAGTCTGGCCTACGCGCGATTGCGATTCTAATTCCTATATTGTTCCCTTCCGCGAATCCGTAGTTCTTGTCGTTCCTCACTATCGACACTCTTTTTCCGAACTTGCGATCCAAGACTTCTGCTTCATCGTTCGGGGATCCGTTGTCGACTACTATGATCTCGTAATTCGCGTATTCGATTCTCTGTAGCGACTCGACACATTCGATTGTGTCCCCAAGTCCTTTCCAGTTCAGTATGATAATTACGATTTCGGGCTGGGTTTCCATATGATCACGATTTCGGCAATTTCAACAATTCGATCACAGCTTCGAATGCAGGCTGAGTGTGATTAACGCGAACCGGATTCAAAGAGATTTGGTAAGAAGCATTGATGGGGGTTCCTCCGATTAGAGACCGAACTCATCTTGTGACAATCTTGACCATTCTGCTCGGTAGCGCAATGTTACGATTGCTCCCTATCTAGACATAGTGGTTCAGATCGGAGGTGAATCTTCTGAGCCATTCCAAGGCTTGAACTCTGGACACCTTCATGGTCTTCCTGATATTGCTGCGTTTGTTGAACATCGACGGCAACTTCGAAAGTGCTTCGGCGTTTGCGCCGATCATAGTTGAAACAAAAGCGGTTGGGCTCAAAGGTGTCGTGAAGTGGTCGTACCGAATCGGTTTCGTCACGCTACTTCCGAGCCTCGTTCTAAGGTAGTTCACCGGGAACAAGAGTATGTTCCTTGTTGGTAGGTTTTTGATCAGAACATAGTTGGCGTTTCTGATCGCCATGTGTGTCTTGAACTGCCTTCCCTTTGCGGATTTGGAATGTGCATGGTAAACGACCACGCTTCCCACTAGATAGGATCTCCAGCCGGCGTATCTGAGCCGCCAAGCCAAATCCACATCTTCAAGATATGCGAAGAAGTCCTCGTCGAGAAGACCTACCATGTCCAGAGCGCTCCTCCGATACAATGAGGCGGCACCGCTGACCCCGAATATTTCAATGTTCCCAAGAGGTCGGTCCGGCAGTCCGATTCCTAGATCCTTTGCGCCTCCGTCAGGAAGGGGTACGACTCCCAGGGTGTTTATCAGACAATTCATTGAAAAGAGGACTTTGCCTTGAACAGAACCTACTCCAGGATGATTGTTCAGGAAATCTACCAATGCATTGGTCCAGTCTCTCGCAAGTACTGCGTCGTTATTAACGATGCCTAGGTATTCTATCTCAGGACTTGCTAGTGCTGCTTTCAACCCTTCATTCACTCCGCCAGCGAATCCCTTGTTCTGAGAGAGCGCGACGACCTTGACCCAATCGTAGTTTTGTCGGATGAAATCGACTGAGTCGTCAGTTGACCCGTTATCAACTACGATTACCGAACATCCATTGTACGTCTGGTTCTTGATTGAATCCAGGCAGTCTTTGATGAATGGGGATCCGTTCAGATTCGGGATGATCAATGCCACATTATCTAGATTCGAAGCTTCATTCGAATCCCGTTCCGGGCAACTTCTCGTGGTCGGCATCCATCTCGCTTCTTGACTTTGATTGATTCTCTCCGAGAGCTACAATTCGGTGGATATCAATCCTTCTTCATGAATATGCTACCTGGACATTAATGTTGCCTGGGCTTGTTCTGTTATGTCGTGTCATGATGATGTTCTATCTAGACCTAAGTTCCCTCTGTGAAATGCTAAGAAAGAAATCGGATGTGCTGGAGGATTACGCGTGTGTCTAGTTTGATAAGATTATTGAATCGTGGCCATCGGGATTCATGTCAAACGATTTCCAGATATTGAATTTGATTTTCATAGGTGAGAATTCTCATAGATTAGCGGACATGCTTCTTCAAATGAAACATGCTCTGGTCATTCAGCGTCTCATGTCTCTTCCATCATATGACATTGACCAGAGTGTTGAATCGTTTGACCATTCTCTGAAGCCAGACTGGTTGGTGTGTGTTCCAGACTCCCATCGTTGTATAAATGTGCTTGTAGTTGTCTCTGTGTTTTCTCATGACTTTTCTGAGTGTATGATAGTATCCACCAGTTGAGAGGGAGGATTTGCCATGGGACATGTGAACCCCTTCGAAAGGTAACACATACACACTGAGTTCTCTCTGCCCCACACTCAGTGAGTAGTCTACAGCATACAGATGCCAATCAGAGCAGACTTCTTCGTCGAATTGGAGATTACTGAATACTCTGCGAGGTATTAGGAATAAGCACTCGTCCACGGTTTGGACAATCGTGGGAGAGTTGATTTCAACCTTACCAGCGGGTGGAGGACTACCCTCCTTGTGGTTTATGTTCGTGAATATGATATTCCTACTCGCTTTTCCGGCTACCCCCGCAATTCCAACATCTCTAATCCCATCCAAGATTCTCTCCACATTCTCTAGCCACGTTCTTGAAGAAATAAGAACATCCTGATGCACGAACATTATGTATTTCCCGCGTGCTCCTTCTGCACCATAATTGAGTGCCCGGGCCGCCGATTCGAACTTCTTCGAGGAGTTGTCGATGACTATCAGTTCGAATTTCACACTTTGACTCTCAAGGCTTGGAAGTAGGCACTTTTCAATCTCAGTTTTATCATTAGACACGCAGACTACAGATATCATTCTGGATGTCCGTCCTTGTCGTTGGATCCTTCTTACTCATACTATTGTTTGACTAATGTCCAGTTCGATACTCTCATTAGAATCGTCTCATCCTAATCAAACTTTCGCGTCGAGTCTTACCTTTTCCATACTCTATCCGCAGCCAGGATTCTCAAGAATGCAAGGTTCAGTCGCCCTGATTTATGTTCAGACAAATTCTATGATTCTCTCTCTGATTTCGATACGCAAAAGTGAGTGAGAAGCATGGGGGAGAGGATCTGCAAATCTTAGATATTTCGTCTCTCTGGGGTCGTATGGTCACATTTTTGCGTCTTTGGGTCTTTGGTCTTTTGAAACGCTGACTCGTTCAAGAATGTCCATTAGTTCCTGACGCAATCGCTCCTCGCTGAAT
>Ga0315284_10012449_pt1 | contig 12110 bp, 18 predicted proteins | sample YL17G09_16_MG_FD_203696 | JGI IMG/M metagenome (GOLD analysis project Ga0315284, IMG submission 203696) | Sediment microbial communities from Yellowstone Lake, YNP, Wyoming, USA - YL17G09_16 | ecosystem: Environmental > Aquatic > Freshwater > Lake > Sediment | place: USA: Wyoming | collected...
ACTTCGACACCCTCACCCGCAACGATCAGGACAACTGGAGGACAAAGATAGCGTTCGGCAGGTTCAAACTTAAATACTGGCTTTTTGTCGAGGAGATGTTACTTGATACTGCCGGTTGCGAGAGGTTCCTTGTAGTTCAGAAACGAGTAAAAAGAGCGTAATCATGGAAGAACAGATTTTAGTTAAATGTGATTGTGGAACTGAAATATTAAAGGCAGAATATTGGCAGGATGAAAAGACTGTTTGTCTTGTTCATTTCAGGTATATGCCTTTAAGATATTCTATCAAAAGGAGATTGAAATTTCTATTTTCCGGAATAGTTGAGTTTAATGAAATATTATTGAGTCCCGAGGAGACGAAAAAATTATCAGATTGGCTTAACAACGTAAAGCAATGAGCATAACCTGGATTATAGCTATCTGGTTACTGTCATACATAGTCTTGGCAATACTTTTCAGCTTTATTGCATGGGTTATTATGAAACTTATACACAGAAAGAAATGAAAGCAATTTTATTAACTGTAATATTCCTGCTCATTTTCCGAGCGGTGCTGGCTCCTGAGGCAAGGATGCTATGGGCAGAGGCAGCTCGAAAGATCGATCCGTACAAACGGATCATGAACGCCATCAGCTTTGTAGAGTCACGGCATCAGGACTCGGTTATCAACTGGAGGGAGCTGGCTTATGGCAGGTATCAGATCCGGCAGGTCAGGCTCGATGATTACCTCCTGCGTACAGGTATCAGGTATGAGCTTGCGGATATGCTCGACTCAGCGAAGGCGGCGAAGGTGTTCAATTATTATGCTCATCAGATTGGTTACCGCAACCCTGAGAAGATCAGTCGTGAATGGAACGGCGGGAGTCCTAACGGCATGAAGCTGAACCAGACATTGAAATATTGGCAGATGGTAAAAGCAGTTTTGTAGATGTTAATAAGTTATCGTTCTTTGATATTGTTGTTCTGGAATATTGTTTAAATTTGTATCGGTTTGTTATGGTGACAAATGATACAAAAGAAAAATCTAAGGCTCTATGTTCCGGCGAATACTTCCGCCGAAAGGCTGTCGTTTGTTCACCATAACACGCCGGACATAGGGTTTTTGACACAGTTTTTCCCGTTGCTGATTATATCGAGCATATTCCAAAACAGAGCAGGATACGAAGTCTGGTAAGATAACAAAATTCCAGGCAACGTTCAAACCTAACGACCTGGCAGTGATAAACAGAAGATTCAAACCAGCCTTTACTGATGAGGTCGCTGAGTTCCTGAGTGCTGAGAAGCAATAACAGAAGATTATCACTGATAAAGGTTGTTATATAAATTAACTAAATAAAGAGAGATGAGAACTCTGATAACCGGCGGAACAGGAACAATAGGCAGGGCGTTGGCAAAGCTGATACCTGATGCAACGATAGTTAGTCGTGACGAGTCGATGCAGGTGAAGATGCGCCAGGAGTTCCCGGACTGTAAATATATTATCGCAGATGTCAGGGACGTAAACCGAATGATCGAAGTTATTAAAGGTTATGATTACGTTTATCATCTGGCAGCTATGAAGCATATCGAGATATGTGAGCAGCAACCGCAGGAGGCAATAAAAACCAATGTCCTTGGCACGATGAATGTTATCAACGCCTGCCGCCTGACTGGAGCCAAGATGATTAATATGTCAACTGACAAAGCAGTTAATCCCGCCTCAGTCTATGGCAGAACAAAAGCATTATCAGAGGCTATGGTTACTGAGGCGTTCTATCTATCTGTACGCTCCGGTAATGTCCTGTGGTCATCGGGCAGTGTTCTGGAGCGGTGGACTAACCAACTCAGGGCAAAGAACATGATCGAACTTACGCACGTGGATATGACCCGTTTCTTTGTTCATCCTAATGAATTGGCATCCTTCCTGGTTAACTCACGTACTTATTTTGGCATAGTAACCATCCCGATGAGATCATTCAGACTGCATGATATGGCTATGGAGTTTATAAAGATTTACGGGGACAAGGACTCAAAGATACAAATCACAGGTCTTCGTGACGGTGAACGGTTGCATGAGTATCGGGATGAAAATACCTCATCGGCAGAGTGTCTCAATTCAGATTTAAGTTATATATTTGGTATATGATTATATTCGATATAGGATGTTGTCATGGTCACTGGATAGCTGCAAACTATACAACGATAGATAATTTTATCGGGGTCGAGGCTAATAAAGCATCTTATCATACAGCAAAAGAGCGGTTTGCGGATGATACGAATATCGAGATACTTCATTACCTGGTAGCTGCTTATGATTTCGAGATGATACCTTTTTATGTTGCTCAAAACAGTGCAGGGGAATCATCAACAGCTTCGGAGTGGTGGGTAAAAAATAGCCGTCACATAGAGACCGAACACTGGAATAATCCTATAAAAGTATTCAGTATCACACTCGACAATCTTATCTCAAGATACGGCGAGCCAGGACTGATTAAAATTGATGTCGAGGGTTACGAATATGAGGTACTGAAGGGATTAACTCAGAAAGTACCGATGCTGTGTTTTGAGTATGCCGAAGAGCAGAAAGACGAGATAGTAAAATCTATCAACTATCTTTTACAGCTTGGTTATACCGGGTTTAATATACAGCATGGCGATCAATTTAATTACCGTCCCTCAGAATGGATGACACGCAAACATCTATTTAATAGTGTTAATGAACTTGAGACATTCCGTAAGCAACGATGGGGTATGTTATGGGCAAAATAGATAACTATACAGTAAAGGTCATTAATCTTGACTCCCGGACAGAGAGGATGAAAGATACATTAATAGAGCTTGCCAACTTTGGCTTTACTCATGTCTATCGTTTCCCGGCGATCACCGGAGGGGAGTCTGGCTGTGCCAAGTCTCATTATGAATGTCTGAAAGGCAAGGGTCCGCTGTTTGTCTTTGAAGACGATGTGGTTTTTGAACCTGAGACACTTGATAGGTTGAATGCATCTATCGATCAACTACCTGATGATTTCGATCTTCTCTATCTCGGTGCTAATGTCAAGACCCCGGCTATCAGTTATTCCGAGAACCTGTTTCAGATTACAGGGGGGACACACACTACTCATGCGATGTTATGGTCGGCGAAAGGACGGGCGCGGATGCTGGAATTATGGTCGCCGTATGTTGATAATGAATACAAACAGATAGATCACTGGCTCTTTATGACCGGGCAGAAACTACTTAACTGCTTTGTCGTTTACCCGATGATCGCTTATCAACGTGCAGCTCATAGCGATATACGTAATGGCTTTTATGATTACCGACAGGAGATGCTTGATAACCAAATGAATAATATGAAACGATGATTAAAGATTGCCTTGAATTTTTATTCGGAATGATAGCATTTGGAATAGGTGTAGGAATAATACTTATTTGTTTTGCTTTAGCTTTAAAAATAATGGATAAACGATGAGGGACGTTACAGTAGTAATAACATCATGCGGCAGGCTTGACCTGCTTTTCAGGACACTGGATTCGTTCCGTAAGTTTAACACCTATCCTATTGCTCAGTATATACTTATCGAAGACAGTGGTAATCTGAATATCGCAAAAGATATCTCTGTGCGATACCCACGCATGAGGGTTATTGCCAACATTCAGAACACCGGGCAGGTCAAGTCTATTGATATAGCTTATTCGGAAGTGCGGACAGATTATATCTTTCATCTCGAAGATGACTGGGAATTTCAGCAGGGCGGGTTTATTGAGAAGTCAATGGCTATACTCGAAACAGATGAGAAGATACTAACTGTATGGCTCCGGGGACTGGATGACACTAACTATCACCCTGTCGATAGAGGGACATCGTATTACGTCAGCACGACAACCGGGGAGAAAGTAACAGATTACTATCTTATGTCAGTAGGTGCGCTTGGTGGTAACTGGCATGGGTTTACCTGGAACCCCGGACTGCGGAGGACGGAAGATTATAAACGTATTGCCCCGTTCTCAGCTTTTATCGAGCCGAATGATTTCGCTGCTCTGACCGAGTGCCGGATAGGTCAGCGGTATTATGCCGATGGTTTCCGGGCAGCAACATTACCAGAACAATATTGTAAACACATAGGATAATGATAAAAAACCGTATTCATGTTTATGCCGTAGCTTACAACGAAGCACCGTTTGTTAAGAACTTTCTCGCTGGCTACCGAGATGCTGAGAGGATAGTTATTTACGACAATTTTTCAACTGATGATACAGTGGACTTACTGTCTGAAGATAAACGGGTTGAGGTACGATTCTTTGACTCAGGCAATCAGATCCGTGATGACCTGTACCTTGAGATAAAAAACCATGCCTGGAAAGAGGCACGCGGTAAGGCTGAATGGGTTATCGTTGTCGATTTCGATGAGATATTCAACCGGTGTTATCTTGACGGGCAGACTCCGAAGTTTGATATTGACCTACGGGATCAGACCAAACAGGGGTATAATATCATCAAGCCCTGCGGGTATAATATGATATCACTGGACGCTCCGTTATATGCCGAGGGGCATCCGTTTGAATATTCACAGAAAGCTACGTACCATGTGCCTGAAGAAAAACTCTGTTGTTTCAATCCTAATGAGATATTCGAGATCAATTATTATGCCGGTTGTCACCGTGCCGAACCACTGGACCGAATGCAGGGAGTGGCTGATCTTCGTATGTGTTTCGATCAGCGATTTAAATTGCTTCATTACAAGTTCTGGAACCTGGAACATTACCTGAAGCGTATGGCTGAGTACCAGACAAGACTATCGGACTGGAACAGGCGCATGGGAGCCGGATGGCATTATGTTAATACTATCGAATGGCATGAGCAGTGTGTCCGCAACGGTTATGAACACGCAAGATATTTGTTTGAAGTACCGAAGCCATGAGTATAATCGAGAATTTCCTTGCCGAATATAAGAACTATATTTTTGTTGAGACAGGAACATATAAGGGTGACGGTGTGCAGATGGCTCTTGATGCAGGCTTCCCGCTGGTTATAAGCATAGAGGCAGAACCTACGTTATGGGGAAGGTGTTTTAACAGGTTTGCGGATAACCTGAATGTCATCTGTCTTCATGGTGATTCAACGCGGATGCTCGGCGAGACAATACAGGGGTTTAACGTGCCTATCACTTTCTTCCTTGACGCTCATCCTTGCGGAGATGCTTACTTCGGTGAGGGTAATCCGCTAGTCCGTACCTATCAGGGACATTCGAGCATTGAGGCAGAGCTGGATCAGATTGCCCGGCATCATATCAAACGTCATACGATAATGATCGATGACTGGAAGGTCTTTGGCAGTTCAAAGATTATCGAAAAGATCAGGGAGATAAACCGGGATTATAATATCGAATATCGCGAAGGCAATTATAAGAATGACATATTAATAGCAAGTGTATGAAAGGAATTATCTCAGTTGGGGCGCACTACGCCGAGGAGCTTGAGGGCTGGATGTCACTCGGCATAGTTGATTTTATGATGTTCGAACCGGTAGAAGATAACTACATAAGACTTCATAAGATACTATCAACAAAGAAAGGTATCAACGTCAAGCTATTTAATCTTGCCCTCGGTAATGAGACGGGTAAGATAATGATGCACACCGAGACAGTTCATCAGGGCAAAAGCTCATCTATCTTAAAGCCTAAGTTACATCTGGAGCAGTACCCGGATATCATCTTTGACGGGGCTGAGATGGTCGATATAGATAAGCTCGACAATATTGATTATGATGTTCTTTTATATGATTATCTTCATATAGATGCTCAGGGTTATGAATTAGAAATACTTAAAGGAGCAACAATGTCACTTAGGTATATCAACGATATCACCTGCGAGGTGTACCGTGCAGAACTTTACGAGGGCTGTCCGATGATCGAACAGGTTACTAAATTTCTCACCGAACACGGGTTCTTGCTGGAGTCAGTTTACTGGCGCGGTATGTCATGGGGTGATGCAATATACAAACGGAGATGAGGCTGCACGTCATAGGAGATAGTCATGCCAGTAAGCGTGTATGGTCAGGGGTCAGGGTTCGTGGACTGAAGATCATCTGTCATCATATAGGTGATATGACCTGTGCAGGCTTTGGCTTGTCTTCGCTGGACGTGGCACTGCTCGGAGTGAAACCCTCGGACTGGGTATGTTTCTGTGTCGGTGAGATAGACTGCCGCGTACACATGGCAGAGCATGAGAACTGGAAAGAGTTGACAGATAAGATCGTTGATAACTATATGCAGAAGATCGCTACGGTACAGGCAGCGAGGGTGTTTGTGTTCAGCGTACCCCCGGCAGTACGCCGCAAGCAGTCGCAGGCAAACGAGGACTTTCCGTATAACGGTGACGACCTGGAGCGTGTTGTGTATGTGCGATATATGAATAACCGTCTGATGCAGGGGTGCTTCGCTCACGGGTTCACATTCTTTGACGTGCATGATAAGTATGCCGATCCCGATGGCCTGTTCACGCTCAAGTATAAGGATTTCTGTGTGCATATTGCCGATCCGGTATTTATAACTGAATTTCTGAAACATGAAAAGAGTAAAAGTAATAGCTAATTTTGAGGAGGCACTAGATCCGGTTATCATTGTCGAGTCTGCGAAAGACGTTGAGATAATCATCGACTACCTGATACCTGACGAGCTGCCGAAACCTATCCCGCCGGATACGATAAGATTTGTTCTTACCATCCAGCCGGAGCAGCACTTCAATGATCTGATACGCAAACATCAGGATAATTTCCATCACCTATTGACTTTCATGCCGAGTATGCTGTCACTCCCAAAGGCAATATTCTTTATCGGGCTGACACCGTTCTGCACTCCTGATCCTTCAACAGAGAAGACCTTCGGGGTGTCGTGTGTGTTCTCCGGGAGGAATTGTCTACCAGGTCATAAACTCAGGCATGAACTATGGACGCGGCGAGATGAGATAACGATACCAAAGTATTTCTATACAGGGTTACGTTCAGGACAGACAGGAGGCATACCACTACCGGCAGAGAAGAAAGCAAAGAACGTGGTTATGAATACGATGTTTCATATAGCAATTGACTCTTATGATTATGACAATTCATTCTCTGAGAAGCTGATTGACCCGATGATAAGGATGAGCCTGCCTATTTACTGGGGTGCGCACAACGTTCTGGACTATTTCAACCCCCTGGGTATTCTCCACGTTTCAACGGTCAGCGATATTATCAACGCCTGCAACTCACTTACCCCGGATGATTATCTCCAGAGGCTACCAGCTATCAAAGAGAATTTTGCAACAGGAATGAACTACTACGATTATGGCAAACAGTTACAACGTATAATTCAAAAAGTATTAAATGAAAGACAATGAAGTGAGAGCCACCGGCGGGATGCCAGGACTCGAATACCTGATTAAGTTGTTAAAGAAGATATTCCGGCGCAGATGAGAGCATTAGAAATAACTACTTATATCAGTTGTCCTAATAACTGCTGGTACTGCCCGCAAGGAAAGCTGATAGAAAGGTATGAGGGTAAAAGTCAGATGACTATGTCAGACCTTGATCAGATACTCCAGAACACCCCGAAGGATGTGAGGATAGATTTCACAGGGTTCTCCGAGGTGTTCTGTCACCCGGAAGGGGCAAAGATGATCCTGCTGGCTTACTCCCGTGGGTTCAATGTGGTTGTCTATACTACCCTGGTAGGGTTCAAAGCAGAGGATGTTAATATTCTCAGGGGCGTAAAGTTCTCAGAGGTGGTATTTCACCGCTACCCCGGATATGACGAGCATAAGTTTGCAGCAAGCAAATCGCTGTTCGTGCTGAACATCCAGAAAGGCCGGGACGCGGTTATCGATGATTCAAATATCTGGAGCCGTGCCGGTAACGCCTTTGATTCAGAGAACAAGATGGGACCGCTTCACTGCCTGTTTGCCGGTAAGGATTACGATCATAACGTTGTACTCCCTAACGGTGATGTATATCTCTGCTGTCAGGATTACTCGCTTGAACAACGGCTGGGCAATCTCTACACGCAGAATTTCAATGACCTTGACCGTGAAAAGATCAGACTATTATCCTACACCGATGAAATACTCTACATCTGCCGAAACTGTGAACTTGCCCAACATGATTAACTTCGATGCTCAGAACCGCACCCTGCACGTTATAGCAGTAGCCTACCAGCGACCTATACAACTGAGGATATTATGCGATTGTTTCATCACTCAGACTGATCCGCGCTGGGTGCTGTATATCATGTACGATGGACCGCCACCGGAAGATGTTAAGCAGGTAATGGATCTATACAACTCAGAGAAGCGGATACATTTCATGTGTTCATCGCACCGCAACGGGAACTATGGACACCCTAACAGGCGCAAGGCACTGGCAAAACTTTCAGGCTTCCCAGATGATTTTGTACTGCTGACTAACGATGATAATTATTACGTCCCAGTGTTTGTCGAGTATATGATGCAGCAAGCCACCCGAACCGTGGGAATGGTTATATGCAATACAGTACATTCTCATTTCCAGTACAAGGTTCACGAATCCAAGCCAATAGAGAACAGCATTGACATGGGTGCTTTCTGGGTACGCCTGCCGATAGCCAAAGCCGTAGGGTTTAACTGGGATGATTTCTCAGCCGATGGTAAGTACGCCGAAGAGTGCGCCAACGCCTGCCGGTGCAACGGACTTGAGGTCGTTCATGTGTATAAGCCGCTCTTCGTTCATAATTAGTTGTAATTAAATAAAGGTTTTTGTATATTTGTGAAAAAATACTATGAGAACAAATAGATTGAGAAAACCAAAGGAACATCATGGATTTAGTTCATTTCCATTATACAAAAGATGGACTGCAATAATGAGTAGAGTAACAGACCCGGACAATGCTTGTTATAGAAACTACGGCGGTAGAGGTATTAATATATGCAATGACTGGAAAGATTATCTTAATTTTATGAAGTGGGCAAGTAGAAGTGGATATAGAGATGATTTGGTAATTGATAGGATAGACGTGAATGGCGACTATGAACCTAATAACTGTCGTTGGGTTATTAAAAGCGATAGCTCAGTAAACAGAAGAAAGAAGGATGATTATTGTATTCAGAAGATGTATCGAAGATATATGGTTACGGTTGTCCGGCATAGGCATCATTATTATCTGGGTACTTTTAAAACTAAAGATGAGGCTATTAAAGTACGTGATATGTTTTTGGATCATTATGAGAATGGTACACATGAATCATTTCCCGGATTGAAGTCAGTCAGGATATACACATAATTGATATTGACTTTTACAGAAATATAGTGTAACTTTGCAAACGTAAAACAATAACAATACTGTCATGCCATTCAAGAAAGGGGAAAAACCAAAGAACGGATTTGTGAAAGGTGATCCACGTATCAATAAGAAAGGCAGACCGAAAGCCCTGCCCGATCTGACTGAGATACTAATAAATGAACTCGGTAAACCAGAAGTAACCAAGATCATACAGGCCATGAGAGACAATGCAAAGAAAGGAGGCATACGTGAAACAGAGTTACTCCTTGACCGTGCTTACGGTAAGGTCAGGCAGGATCTGAATGTCTCCGGAGGTGTAACACTTATCTTTGACAAAGAAGATGCAAAGGCATGACTTTCAAAAAGACAGAGAAACAGGCAGAGGCCGTGAGGCTGATGGGATCAGACCCGAAATATACTTTACTGTATGGCGGGAGTCGTTCAGGCAAGTCATTCGTCATTATCAGGCAGGTCATACTTCGCGCTTTAAAGGAACCAAACTCACGTCATCTGATAGTCCGGTTTGCCTTCAACCATGCGAAGCAGTCACTCTGGCATGATACAATCCCCAAATGCTTAACCCTATGCTTTCCCGGAGTCAAGCCCCTGTGGAATAAATCTGACTGGTTCATCGAGTTCCCTAACGGATCGCAGGTCTGGCTCGGTGGCCTTGACGATAAAGAGCGCACAGAGAAAGTACTCGGTAATGAATATGCCACGATCTTTGTCAATGAAGCCTCACAAGTCAGCTACTCAAGTTATACAACAGTCCTGACACGTCTGGCACAGAACACCGGACTTATTAACCGGGTGTATTGCGACTGCAACCCACCCTCAACACAGCACTGGACTTATCAGCTATTTATTGAGCATAAGAACCCCGATACGAAAGAAGGACTGAATCCTGCACTGTATTCTCACATGAGGATGAACCCCGATGATAATCTTGAGAACCTACCGGCTGATTATATTGAAACAGTACTCAAGACTCTATCTCACAGGCAGCAGAAGCGGTTCAGGCTGGGTGAGTTTCAGGATGATGTTGAGGGGGCGTTATGGACTTATGAGATGATTGACCGTCACAGGGTCACGGAAGCCCCTGATATGAAGCGGATAGTTGTTGGAGTCGATCCATCGGGAACAGCCACACAGACCTCAGACGAGGCAGGGCTTATTGTCGTGGGTATAGGCACAGACGGCCATGCTTACGTCCTGGATGATATGTCGGGTATCATGTCGCCTAACCAGTGGGGAACACAGGCAATAAGACTTTACTATAAATGGGAGGCAGATAAGATCGTTGCTGAAGTTAACCAGGGCTGGGATATGGTCACAACGATAATCCGCAATATTGACCGCGAGGTTCCTATCGCTTCTGTCCATGCCTCCAGGGGTAAGGTTGTCCGTGCAGAGCCTATCGTTGCCCTCTATGAACGTGGCATGGTTCATCATGTAGGCTCGCTGATGAGGTTAGAGGATGAGATGACTACCTGGGACAGCCGGGAATCCAATGTCTCACCCGGGCGTATCGATGCGCTTGTCTGGGCAGCCTCAGAGCTGATGTGCAAACAGAAATCACAATTCACACTTATTTAATTGTTAATAACTTTCTACTTAACATAATCTTTTATTATGTTAAATAGGTTTATCTTTGTGAAAATTTAAGGAATGATATATTGTCTTTTCATTCCGTTTCCACTTTTACTTCTTCGCAGGAGCTTATCATTGTCACCCTTAATTTATTGTACATCATGGGATTAATTGATCGGTTGGCAGAGCGGTTGTTTAAGGATCGGTTGCTGAAGCTCCAACAGGAGCAGGTCAGCAAGGCACTGGGTTCAGACTTCTATGCTGCGCTACTGAAGTATGTCAATGAATCCCCGGTGTATATGGCTGAGGGTACAGATGCGTACGTGCGCGAGGGCTACCTGTTTAACCCTACTGTCTATTCGATAATATCGTTCATAGCTCAGAAAGCCTCAACGATACCCTTTGGGGTGTACGAGGTCAAGAACGATAAGATGCTCAACCTGTATAAGAACGCATCGCCAAACCTTGAGCGGTATAAGAAAGAGGCCGTGAAGACTAAGGCAATGGTCGAGCTGCCGGATCACGATCTTAACCAGTTATTTATCTCTCCCAACGTCTTGCAGGGCTGGGCAGAGTTCATTGAGCAGGTGGTCGGGTATAAGCTGGTAACGGGTAATTCTTATGTTCACTGCATAGGACCGACAGCAGGACCGAACTCAGGGACTATTAAAGAGATGTGGACGCTACCCTCGCAGGCAGTGACTATTGTTGCCGGGGACAGATATCAGCCTATAAGGATGTACCAGATGATCGGTGACCCTTCGGTAAATATTCCACCTGAACAGGTTATCCATTTGAAATACTGGACTCCGGAATATGACTCAGGACGTTTCCTTTACGGGCTGTCACCTATCAGGGCAGGTCGGAGGGTAGTAACAAAATCCAATGCAGCCTTTGACAGCTGGGTATCGTCATTCCAGAATTTCGGGGTGCGGGGTATTTTATCACCCGAACCATCGACAGGTCCGACAGATCCTTTCACTGAGGAGCAGCAGGAGATGCTTGAAAAGAGGTTTTCAAAGAAGACCGGACCGCATAACGCAGGCAAGCCGCTGATAGCTTCAGTACCGCTCAGATGGCAGCAGACAGGGATGTCACCTGTTGACTTGGCGATCATAGAGTCGGATAAGATGGATCTGAGGACTATATGCAACCTGTTTCATGTACCCTCGGAGTTATTTAATGACGCATCGAATAAAACATATTCCAATACCAAAGAAGCAGGATCGGCAGTCTATACTAATGCGGTAATA
>Ga0315284_10012452_pt1 | contig 12109 bp, 9 predicted proteins | sample YL17G09_16_MG_FD_203696 | JGI IMG/M metagenome (GOLD analysis project Ga0315284, IMG submission 203696) | Sediment microbial communities from Yellowstone Lake, YNP, Wyoming, USA - YL17G09_16 | ecosystem: Environmental > Aquatic > Freshwater > Lake > Sediment | place: USA: Wyoming | collected...
GAGAAGGAGTTACGGTTTGCGATTCGGGAAGGTGGAAGGACGGTAGGCGCTGGAGTAATCAGCGAGATCATAGAATAAAGGATAACTGTTTATACTAAAGAGTCGGGTGAGGGATGAGGGATATAATTATATTAGCGTGTAATGGGTGCAAAAGGAGGAACTATACAACAACAAGGAACAAGAGGAAGACCCCGAACAAGTTGGAGTTAAAAAAATACTGCCGATTTTGTCACACCCATACTCTTCATAAAGAGACAAAGTGAACATTTCTCAAGGCAGATTTGACCTTTTAACAGATTAAGAGCAATAGCTGTAATCGGGATGAATGGTGCAGAAGGCCAGTAGCTCTAACGGCTAGAGCACCGGACTCCAAATCCGGGTGATGGGGGTTCGAATCCCTCCTGGCCTGCCATTCTTTTTATATTTATATAGTTACATGATCATGGATATTGAAAAGATAAAAGGGATAGTAAAAGTTACCATAGAAAAGATTAGACAGTTTCTGAGAGAGGTTAAGACCGAATTAAAGAAAGTATCATGGCCTCAGAGGAAAGAGACAGTTGCTTCAACATCGATCGTATTGGTCATTGTCATCATTATCGCTATTTTCCTGGGTTTAGTAGATTTAGGCTTATCGAAGATTATCAGGGTGATTTTGAGTTAGAGATTTGTCAAAGGTCGAATATGGCAAAAAAATGGTATGTGATCCATACCTATTCAGGCTATGAGAATAAAGTAAAAACAGTTTTAGAAGAACGGTTAAAGTCTTCCGGGAAAGAAGACTTTTTTGGTGAAATCTTGGTTCCCACTGAAAATGTCGTTGAGCTGGTGAAGGGAGAGAGGAAGACAAGCACCCGAAAATTTTTCCCTGGATACATGCTAGTGAATATGGAATTAAACGAGGAAACTTTTCGTATTGTGCAAGATACCCCCAAAGTTACAAACTTCATCGGAGGTGGAAAGTGGCCCGAGCATAAACCGACTCCTATCCCCGATGAGGAAATTAGGGAAATTATGAACCAGATCAGTGAGGGGACATTAAGACCTAAACCTAAGGTAACCTTTGATAAGGGGGATAGTATTCGCATCATTGATGGCCCTTTTGTTAATTTTAATGGAATTGTAGAAGAGGTAAAGCCAGATAAGGGAAGACTCAAAGTGTTAGTCAGTATTTTCGGGAGAGAGACCCCCCTTGAACTGGAATTTCTTCAGGTGAAAAAGAATTAAAGAAATAAAGCATCCTTAGGAGAGAGAATTCATGGCAAAAAAGGTTGCAGCAATAGTGAAGATTCAGATCCCTGCTGGCAAAGCTAATCCTTCACCACCAGTTGGACCTGCTTTAGGCCAGCACGGAGTTAATATCATGGAGTTTTGCAAGGCTTTTAATACACAGACTCAATCACAGGAAGGATTAATTATCCCTGCCGTTATCACGATCTATGCCGATCGGACATTCTCGTTCGTGACCAAAACCCCACCTGCTGCAATTTTGCTTAAGAAGGCTGCAGGTATTATTAAAGGTTCGGGAGAGCCAAACAAGAATAAGGTTGGCAAGGTCACTGCTCAACAGATAAGAGAAATCGCAGAAACCAAGTTGCCTGATTTAAATGCCCAGAGCTTAGAAGCGGCAATTCTGATAATCGAAGGTACTGCTCGAAGCATGGGTGTGGAAATCGAAGGTTAGCTTTAAGGGAGAGGATGAATGCCGAGGGGAAAAAAGTATCAAGAGGCGATAAAGAAAATCGACCGCACCATGAGGTATTCTTTAGAAGATGGCGTCAAACTCTTAAAAGAAGTCCACTATACCAAATTTGATGAAACGGTAGATATTGCTATCCGTTTGGGAGTCGATCCGCGACATGCTGATCAGATGGTAAGAGGAACGGTTTTGCTGCCAGGGGGCAGTGGAAAAGAGGTAAAAGTTTTAGTCTTTGCCAGAGGAGAAAAGGAGAAAGAGGCAAAAGAGGCGGGTGCTGATTTTGTTGGTGCTGAGGACATGGTGGAGAAAATCTCTCAGGGCTGGTTAGAGTTTGATAAAGCTATAGCTACTCCGGATATGATGGGGTTAGTAGGAAAGATCGGTAAGATTTTAGGGCCCAGAGGTCTGATGCCCAATCCCAAGATGGGAACAGTAACCTTTGATATAGCTCAAGCAGTTCAGGAACTGAAAAAGGGTAAGGTGGAATTCAGAGTTGAGAAGGGGGGGATCCTCCATGTCCCCGTTGGGAAGATCTCATTTACCGTGGAAAAGTTGCTGGACAACTTAAATGCCCTGTTTGAAATGGTTTTGAAACTCAAACCCTCAAGCAGTAAGGGAGTATATCTGAAAAATATCGTTCTTTCAACTACTATGGGACCGGGCATAAAAATTGATCCTCTCTCAATTAAAGCAGTTGCCAAAGGGTGAGGAAAGAGGAGGAAGTTCGTTGAATCAGGCTGAAAAAGCACAGGCAATTGATCGGTTGGCTGATAAGATCAATCGGGCAAAGGTAGCAGTCCTCATCAACTTTCAGGGGTTGAACGTTGAGAAGGTGAATATGCTTCGAAGGGAGCTTAAAAAAGTTTCTTCCGAATTGGTAGTGACGAAGAATACCTTGTTGGAACGGGCCTCTCGCGGGACAAATTTTGAACTCCTCATTTCGCATCTCCATGGACCAACCGGAGTAACCTTCGGTTATCTGGATGTGGTGACACCAGTTAAAGTACTGGCAAAGTTTCAGAAGGATTTAGCTGGACTCGGGATAAAGGCGGCAATCTTAGGGACAAAGGTCTTAAGCCCGGCAGAACTGAAAGACTTGAGCAATTTACCAAACCGAGAGGTTTTGTTGAGGAATCTGCTCGCTCTCTTCAAAACGACTCAGCTGAGTTTGGTGAATGTTTTAATGGCAACCCCTCGGGGATTGGCAGCAGTTCTTGAAGGGTTGAGGAAAAAAAAGGAAACCTCTTCCCAAGCATAGAGGTATTGTCGACATTAAATAATTTGGAGGTCAGAGATGTCAGAGATTACGAAAGAGGATGTAATAAAATTTATCGAGAATATGACTGTACTGGAACTATCCGATCTGGTGAAAGAACTGGAAAAACGGTTTGGGGTTTCTGCAGCAGCCATGCCTGTTGCCATGGGCGCAGCCCCGGCAGCCGTTGAAGCCATGGCGCCCGCGGAAGAGAAAACGGAGTTTGACGTGATTTTGAAGGCCGCAGGGGAGAAGAAGATCCAGGTCATTAAAGTAGTGCGAGCCATAACGGGATTGGGTTTGAAAGAAGCAAAAGATCTGGTTGATGGGGCGCCCAAGACGGTCAAAGAAGGGATTCCCAAGAAAGAGGTTGAGGATATCAAGAAGCAACTTGAAGAAGTTGGGGCAATCGTAGAAGTGAAGTAATTCATAAGGAAAGAGGTCTTTTAAAAAAGGTGCCGTCAATGATACTTAACGGAAGAATCAGAAAGGATTTCGCCAAGATCAAAAGGGTGATGGAGATTCCTAACCTGATCGATATCCAGAAAAAATCGTATGAAGGTTTTCTCCAGAGAAATTGCAAACCAGAGGAGCGATCGGGTTTTGGTCTGCAAGGGGTATTTAAGAGTGTCTTTCCGATAAAAAATTTCAATGAAACCTGTTCCCTTGAGTTTGTCAGTTACAGCCTGGGTGATTCCAAGTACGATATTGACGAATGCCGGCAGAGAGAGATGACCTATGCAGTTCCGCTCAAGGTAGTAATCCGTCTGGTGGTCTGGGATGTGAATCGGGAGACGGGGGAGCGTAATATTCGGGATGTAAAGGAACAAGAAGTATACTTTGGAGAAATCCCCCTGATGACGGAGAGCGGGACCTTTATCATCAATGGCACCGAACGGGTAGTCGTGAGTCAGTTGCACCGTTCACCAGGGGTGTTTTTTGGTAACGATAAAGTGAAGACCCACTCCAGCGGAAAGGTGATGTACTACGCCCGGATCATTCCCAACCGTGGATCCTGGATAGATTTTGAATTTGATCCTAAAGACGTCCTCTATGTACGTATTGACCGGAAAAGGAAGTTCCCCGCTACTGTGCTGCTGAAAGCCCTGGGGTATTCCACCAAAGAATTAGTTCATTACTTTTACCATACTGAACGAATTCTCATGAAGAAAGATAAGATTCTGAAAGCGGTGGGGGTCGTTGACTTGGTAGTTGGGGATAAGACCTCAGAAGATATCGTAGATTCGAGGACTGGAGAGGTTATTGTAAAGAAGAGTAAAAAAATAACCTCTGCCCATATGAAGAAAATGCGAGAGGCGGCGATCAAGTTCATTCCCATTGAACTTGAAGATCTCTTTGTGAAAGTTGTTGCAAAGGATATCGTTGATTTCCATACCGGAGAAATCCTGGCCAAATGCAATGAGGATGTGACGCCTGGATTGATAGAACAATTGAAACAAAGAGAGATTGAAGAATTTGAAGTGCTTTTAATCGATAATGCTACCATTGATGCGTCCATTCGGAACACCTTGCTTATCGATAAGATCAACACTCCTGATGAAGCGCTGGTAGAGATCTACAGGCGCTTGCGACCGAACGATCCACCCACCCATGACAGTGCACGGCAGTTTTTCCAGAGGCTGTTTTTCAGCCCGGAATATTATGACCTCTCTAAAGTAGGGAGACTGAAGCTCAATCATAAGCTTGAACTCAATATCCCCCTTGATGTTCGGATCCTTCAGAAAGAAGACATCTTAGAAACCGTAAAATACCTGGTAAAATTGAAGAATGGCCAGGGAGAGGTTGATGATATCGACCACTTGGGGAATCGGAGAGTTCGTGCAGTCGGAGAGTTGATCGAAAATCATTTTCGGATCGGACTGGTGAGAATGGAGCGGGCTATCAAGGAGAGAATGAGCCTCCAGGATGTTGATACCTTGATGCCCCATGACTTAATCAATGCGAAACTGGTTACGGCGGTGGTGAAGGAGTTTTTTGGCTCAAGCCAGCTTTCCCAGTTCATGGATCAGACCAACCCTCTCTCTGAAATTACCCATAAGCGACGGTTGAGTGCCCTTGGTCCTGGTGGATTGACACGGGAGAGAGCAGGTTTTGAAGTGCGCGATGTGCATCCAACTCACTACGGGAGGATCTGCCCCATTGAAACCCCTGAGGGGCCCAATATTGGTTTGATATCCTCTCTCAGCACGTATGCACGGGTGAATGAATTTGGTTTTATTGAAACTCCCTACCGCAAAGTGGGGAATGGGATGGTTACGAATGAGGTGGTTTTCCTTTCCGCTTTAGACGAGAAAGATTTTGGTATCGCCCAGGCAAATGCCCTCTTGAACTCACGGGGAAGGTTTATAGGAAAACAGGTTTCTGCCCGAAAGGGGGGGGAGTTCACCATGCTTGCTCCCGAAGAGATCGACTACATGGATGTTTCTCCTAAGCAGCTGGTGAGCATTGCCACTTCTCTCATCCCCTTCCTGGAGAACGATGACGCTAATCGTGCTCTCATGGGTTCCAATATGCAGCGGCAGGCCGTATCCCTCATGCGTACTGAGGCCCCTCTCATTGGTACGGGGATGGAAAGTGTCGTTGCACGGGATTCAGGAGTTACGGTAATCGCTGAGCGAGATGGAGTGGTTACCAGCGTGGATGCAACCCGAATTGTGATAAAGCATGAAGAGTCAGAGAATAAAGGGGTTGGGACAGAGGTTAAGATCTACAACCTCATCAAGCACCATCGTTCAAACCAGAACACCTGTATCAATCAAAGACCGATTGTGAAAGTCGGAGATGTGGTGCGGAAAGGGGATATCATTGCTGACGGGCCGGCAACTGAGATGGGGGAACTCGCCTTGGGCAGGAACGTCATGGTAGCTTTCATGCCCTGGGGAGGTTATAATTTCGAGGACTCGATCCTGGTCAGTGAAAAATTGATCAAGAATGACAGCTTTAGCTCTATTCACATTGAAGAATTTGAGCTAGTAGCTCGGGATACCAAATTGGGGAAAGAAGAAATTACTCCGGATATTCCTGGTTTAAGCGAGGATATGCTGAAGAATTTGGATGAAAGCGGGATTATTCGCATCGGCGCAGAAGTAAAGGCCGGTGATATCCTGGTGGGCAAGATAACACCCCGGGGGGAAACTCAACTTTCTCCTGAAGAAAAGCTCTTACGGGCAATCTTTGGTGACAAAGCCCGGGATGTTCAGGATACTTCGCTGCGTGTGCCGCCTGGTGTGGAAGGAACCGTAATCAATGTCAAGATTTTTACCCGGAAAGGTACGGAAAAGGACGAACGGTCCCGCACGATCGAGGATGAAGAGAAAGCCAGGATCCTCAAGGATCAGGAAGAGGAGATCAATATCTTGGAGGAGAGCGTAGCCAAGAAGATCAAACAGCTCCTGGTAGGAAAGATCTCAGCTAAGAAAATCGTCGGTGGTGAAAGGGATCACGTGATTGTTGCGGAAAAGAACCAAAAGCTCACCGAATCAGTCCTATCTAAGATACCCTACAGCAAAATCAAGAATATTTCTCTCGTTGATGCCTCCGGTGCGGAGGAGAAGATTGATAAGGTCAAGGAGAACCTGGAAGAGCAGATCAACGTGATTAAGGCGTACTTTGGAGAGAGAATTGAGAAGATCAAAAGGGGAGATGAACTGCCACCAGGGGTAATCAAGATGGTGAAGGTGAGCTTAGCCGTAAAGAGGAAGCTTGCCGTAGGGGATAAGATGGCAGGGAGACATGGCAACAAAGGGGTACTTTCTCGAGTGCTCCCAGAAGAGGACATGCCCTACATGGAAGATGGCACGCCTGTTGATATCGTCCTTAACCCCCTTGGTGTTCCTTCTCGAATGAATGTTGGTCAGATACTGGAGACTCATCTGGGCTGGGCAGCAAAAGGGCTGGGAGAGAAAATCGGTGAATACCTTGAGAAAACCTACGGGGTCAATACCCTGAAGAGTAAATTTAAAGAGATCTATGGAAGCCCTGAGATAAACAAGTTGATTGACCAGATGGAAGACGAGGAACTCATTGATCTGGCGAAAAAGTTCAGGAAAGGTCTGTTCATGTCTTCGCCGGTATTTGATGGTGCTTCCGAAGACGAGATTAAACGGTGTCTCAAGATGGCTGGATTGTCCATTGACGGTCAGGCAGTCCTCTATGATGGAAGGACAGGGGAGCCGTTCGACCAGAGGGTTACCGTGGGGATGCTCTATATGATGAAACTTCACCATCTCGTGGATGATAAGATTCACGCCCGTTCAATCGGCACCTATTCTCTCGTTACGCAACAGCCCCTCGGGGGGAAGGCACAGTTTGGAGGACAGAGGTTAGGTGAGATGGAGGTTTGGGCTCTGGAGGCCTATGGTGCTGCCCATACACTTCAGGAATTTCTCACCGTTAAATCAGATGATGTCCAGGGCAGGACGAAACTCTACGAAAATATTGTAAAGGGAGAATACACCGTGCAGCCGGGACTCCCCGAGTCCTTTAATGTTCTGGTGAAAGAGCTGAAAAGCCTCTGCATGGATGTAAAATTTATCAAAGAGGGAGAAGGTTGATGCCTCTGCATCTCACCTTCAGGAAGGTGTCTTTTTTTTAGGAGGAGAGGGATGGAAAGCTTGTTTGGTTTTTCTGAGAAGACAAAAAACACCTTAGACTTTGATGCGATACGGATTTCTATAGCATCCCCTGATACCATCAGGAGCTGGTCCTATGGTGAGGTGAAGAAACCCGAGACCATCAATTACCGGACTTTTAAACCCGAGCGGGACGGACTCTTCTGTGCCAAGATCTTTGGCCCTACCAAGGACTATGAGTGCAACTGTGGCAAATATAAGAGGCTCAAACACCGGGGAGTTGTCTGTGAGAAGTGTGGGGTTGAGGTAATTTCATCCTCAGTGAGAAGAGAGAGAATGGGCCATATTGAGCTCGCTGCTCCGGTAGCCCACATATGGTTTTTGAGGAGCCTGCCCAGCAGGATCGGATCCCTCCTTGACATGACCCTCCGAGAGCTTGAAAAGGTCTTGTATTTTGAGAACTACATGGTGATTGATCCCAAGGATACACCCTTATTGAAGGGGACGTTGCTTTCAGATGAGCATCACCGCAAGGCGGTGGCCGATTACGATAATAATTTTGTCGCCGGAATGGGAGCAGAAGCAGTTCGGGAGATGCTGAGGCAGATTGATCTGAACAAACTTTCAAATCAACTTCGGGATGAGCTCAGGGAGACGAGCTCTGATATCAAGAAAAAAAAGCTGGTAAAGAGACTCCGGAACATTGAAGCCTTCCGGAATTCCGGCACTCGTCCAGAGTGGATGATTTTAGAGGTGATCCCGGTCATTCCGCCGGATTTGAGACCTCTGGTACCGCTGGATGGAGGGCGCTTTGCCACCTCCGATCTCAATGATCTCTACCGGAGGGTAATCAACCGCAACAACCGGCTGAAGAGGCTCATGGAACTGGTTGCTCCTGAGATCATCATCCGGAATGAAAAGAGAATGCTTCAGGAAGCAGTGGATGTCCTGTTTGATAACGGGAGAAGAGGCAAGGTCGTAACCGGAAGGAACAAGAGACCCCTGAAATCCCTGAGTGATATGCTCAAGGGAAAACAGGGGAGATTCCGTCAGAACCTCTTGGGGAAAAGGGTCGACTACTCGGGTCGTTCTGTAATTGTCATCGGACCCGACTTGAGGCTCCACCAGTGTGGTCTGCCCAAGAAAATGGCTATCGAGTTATTCAAGCCTTTTATCTTTAATCGTTTGATCAGCAAAGGATTTGCCACCACGATTAAAAGTGCCAAGAAGATCGTGGAAAAAGAAACCCCGGAGGTATGGGATGCCTTAGATGAAGTAGTGAGGGAATATCCCATCCTCCTCAATCGTGCACCAACCCTCCACCGCCTGGGTATCCAAGCCTTTGAACCAATATTGATCGAAGGAAAGGCCATTCAGCTCCATCCCTTGGTCTGTCAGGCCTTTAATGCTGACTTTGATGGAGACCAGATGGCAGTGCATGTGCCGATCTCGGTAGAATCCCAGATCGAGGCCAGGGTGCTGCTCATGTCTACGAACAATATCCTCTCTCCTGCCCACGGCAAGCCGGTTATTGTTCCTACGCAGGATATTGTTCTGGGCCTTTATTACCTGACCCGAGAGCGGCCTCTTGCCAAAGGAGAGGGAATGATCTTCTCCAATCCTGAAGAGGTGCGGATTGCCTATGATGCAAGGTTTGTGGATCTTCACGCACGAATTCGGGTGCGGATCAAGGGAGAGTTGACAGAGACAACCGTTGGGCGGATTGTCTTGAAGGAGATTGTGCCTGAGGAAATCCCCTTCTCTCTCATCAACAGAGTCATGAAGAAGAAAGAACTGGCTGCCCTTATTGAATACTCCTACCGGTTCTGCGGTGATAAAAAGACGGTAATCCTTGCAGACCAGTTGAAAGATCTGGGATATAAATACGCCACTCAGGCGGGCATCTCTATTTCAATCGATAATTTGAAGATACCTTCCAGTAAAAAGAAGATGGTTGAAGATGCTTATGAAGAAGTCAGAGAGATCGAGAACCAGTACAAGGAAGGGTTGATAACTGACGGTGAGAGATACAACAAGGTGATCGATATCTGGACGAGGGTTACCGACGATCTCTCTGTTGACCTCCTCCAGGAGCTCGGCTCAGAAGTCATCGCGGATAAAGATGGGAAAGAGAAGCAGATAACCAACTTCAACCCTATCTATATGATGATTGATTCAGGTGCCAGAGGGAGTGCCCAGCAGATCCGTCAGCTTGCCGGCATGAGAGGGCTGATGGCGAAGCCTTCAGGGGAGATTATCGAGACCCCGATCACCGCAAACTTTCGCGAAGGGTTAACCGTTTTGCAGTACTTTATCTCCACGCACGGTGCCAGGAAGGGTCTGGCTGATACCGCCTTGAAAACAGCAAATTCCGGTTACTTGACCCGAAGACTGGTAGATGTTGCCCAGGACTGCGTAATCTCAGAATATGACTGTGGCACCATCGATGGGATCGAGATTACCCCCCTCATGGAGGGAGGCGAGATCATCGAAACACTGGGCGAGCGGGTACTCGGTCGGGTGAGTTTAGAAGATGTGATTGATCCCTTTACGGGAGATGTGATCGTGGAAACAGGCCAGCTCATCGACGAGGAAATGGTGGAAAAGATTGAGGAGGCAGGAATTGAAAAGATTACTATTAGGTCTGTGTTAGTCTGTCAATCCAAGCGGGGTGTCTGTATCAAATGTTATGGAAGGGATCTCGCCCGCGGGCATATGGTGAATATCGGTGAAGCTATCGGGATTATCGCTGCCCAGTCGATTGGAGAGCCAGGTACCCAGCTGACCATGAGGACCTTCCATATCGGAGGGACTGCTAGTCGGAGGGTGGAACAGACGACTCTCGCTATACGCAAAGAAGGGCAGGTTAAGTTTTCAAAGTTAAATGTGGTGAGGAACAAGAACGGAAAACTGGTCGTGATGAACCGGAACGGTCAGATTCTCATTCTGGACGAAAACGGAAGAGAGAGGGAGCGGTATCCGGTAAACTACGGTGCAAACATGCGGGTAGAAGACGGCCAGATGGTCAAGGCAGGTGACATCCTGGCAGAGTGGGATCCGTATAATATCCCGCTCTTAACCGAGGTGTCAGGGAAGGTGAAGTTCGGTGACATCACTGAAGGGGTCACCATGAAGGCGCAGCTTGACGAAGTTACCGGTCTCTCGAGCAAGGTAATCGTCGAGTCTAAGGATCAGGAACTTCGGCCCAGGGTATCAATCAAGGATGAGAGCGGGAAGACTGCTAAGCTTCCCGGGACGATCTCTTTTGCCCGTTACTTCATGCCTGTGGGAGCGCACATTGCGGTAACTGAAGGAGCCTTTGTGAAAGCCGGTGATGTCATTGCAAAGATCCCGAGAGAAACTACCAAGACAAAGGATATAACCGGCGGACTCCCCCGGGTGGCTGAACTGTTTGAAGCGCGGAAACCCAAAGAAGTTACAGTAATCAGCCAAATTGATGGCATGGTCTCTTTCGGCAAGGATATTAAAGGGAAGCGAAAGGTCATCGTGACACCCGATGTAGGAGAACCGCGGGAGTATCTGATCACCAAAGGGAAACATATCAGCGTGCATGAAGGGGACCGGGTGAAGGCTGGAGAACCTCTAATGGATGGGCTGAGGAACCCTCATGACATCCTGGATATCTTAGGTGAGAAAGATTTGTCGAAATTTTTAGTCAATGAGGTTCAGGAAGTTTACCGGCTCCAGGGCGTTAAAATCCATGATAAGCATATTGAGGTAATCGTACGCCAGATGCTCAGGAGGGTGAGAATTAAGGACGTGGGTGATTCCGATTTCCTCCTGGGCGAGCAGGTGGAGAAGCACATTTTTGAAGAGGTCAATGAAAAACTGAAGTCCGAAGGCAAAAAAACGGCCATTGGCGAGCCCTTGCTCTTGGGTATCACCAAGGCCTCCCTCAGTACGGAAAGCTTCATATCCGCAGCCTCTTTCCAGGAAACTACCAGGGTGTTGACCCAGGCATCCATCGAGGGAAGGATAGATTACCTGAGGGGATTAAAAGAGAATGCAGCGATGGGGAAACTCATCCCTGCCGGAACAGGCCTCCCCCGCTATGGCACCTTGGAAATTAAGGTGGAAGGGGAATCCGAGGGCCTCTTTGACGAAAGTTTGACGAGCTGAGGAGCGTGTATGCCTACAATAAACCAACTGTGTAGAAGTGGGAGGACTAAGGTAAAGAGGAAGACCAAGGCACCAGCCTTGCGGCTTTCCCCTCAGAAGAGGGGCGTATGCCTTCGTGTCTATACCTCGACACCCAAGAAACCGAATTCGGCCTTGAGAAAGGTTGCCCGGGTGAGGCTAACCAATGGTATGGAAATTACCACGTACATTCCAGGTATCGGTCATAATCTGCAGGAGCATTCAGTGGTGCTGATCAGAGGAGGAAGGGTGAAAGATCTTCCTGGTGTCAGATACCATGTAATCAGAGGTACCCTGGATTCAATAGGTGTTCAGGACAGGAAAAAGAGTCGTTCCAAGTATGGGGCTAAGAGACCCAAATAACCAGGTCAAAAAGGAATAATATGCCACGAAGAGGATTTATAG
>Ga0315284_10012453_pt1 | contig 12109 bp, 8 predicted proteins | sample YL17G09_16_MG_FD_203696 | JGI IMG/M metagenome (GOLD analysis project Ga0315284, IMG submission 203696) | Sediment microbial communities from Yellowstone Lake, YNP, Wyoming, USA - YL17G09_16 | ecosystem: Environmental > Aquatic > Freshwater > Lake > Sediment | place: USA: Wyoming | collected...
ATTGTTGCTTTGAGATTTGTTGAATTTTTTAATAGTGTTTCATATTCTGGCTCGGAAGATTTTAAACTTTTATTATTTATAGATTTGACATGATCCTCAAATACATCTACACCGAGAATATTATAACCACTCTTTTCTAAAAGTAAGGCAAATCCTAAACCCAAACGACCAACACCAACGACTGTAATATTATTATTATTATTATTATTATCCATTATATTATATATATTTATTAAAATATATATGATTCTGTCGCACCTATGATCCATTATTTATGCATCATTTCATTAATCCATTTATATGTTTCCATTAATCCAACTTTCAAAGGCTGTGATGGTTTCCATCCTAATTTTTCATAAATTAATTTATTATCGGAATTTCTACCTCTAACACCTTGTGGTCCTTCAATATGATTAACACCAATTGTTTTACCAGCAATTTCACTAATATAATCCACTAATTGATTAATTGTCACCATTTCTTCACTACCAATATTAACAGGACCAATAAAGTCACTTCTCATTAATCTCATAATACCTTCAATACATTCATCAACATATAAAAATGAACGGGTTTGTTTTCCATCACCAATCATTTCAATACAATCTCCATCATTTGCCATTGCAATTTTTCGACATAATGCCGCAGGAGCCTTTTCTTTGCCACCAACATATGTTCCCATCGGTCCAAAGATATTATGAAATCTTGCAATACGAACATTTAATCCATAATTTTTATTAAAAGCCAAATATAATCTTTCAGATGTGATTTTCTCAAGACCATAATTTGAATCTGGTGCAAAAACATTAACAACTGTATCCTCACTACATTTTGGATTGTCTGGATCTGTTTGGTTATATGCCGGATAGACACATGCAGATGAAGAGAAAAAGACACATCCGACATTGGTTTTCATGCACCAATGAACAACATTCAAATTAATTAATGCTGAATTATACATAATATTTGCATCATTTTCTCCAGTAAAAATATATTGAGCACCTCCCATATCGGCAGCTAACTGATAAACTTCATCAAATTTGCGATCAAAAATAGCAGGGTAATGTTGTTGTTCAGTTAAATCAGCCAAAACAAAATCATGCGCCGGACAATTATCATATTCATGTTGTTTGATGTCCACTCCACGGACCCAATAGCCTAATTTTTTAACAAGATGTGATACCAAATGACCTCCAATAAATCCCCCAGCACCTAAAACAAGAGCAGTTTTCATTATTATTATTATTATTATTATTATTATTATAGATAAAAAAATAAGTATCTAAACGAACCATCTAATTCCATTTTATTATTATTTTTATAAAATGAGATATTTACATGTCAGTTAACATCATCAACTGTGGTGTTACTTCTAATTGAAATAATTTTAGAATATCTTCATATTTTGAAAAATAATGATCAATACTATGTTTAATACCATTGTTTGACATGTATTTAATCATTTTAATGGCTCCTTTTTTAGAAACAATATATCCAAATGTATTAAATTCATTCTTTCCTGATGTATATTTACTTGTATCAAAACATGTGATATTTATTTCTTGATCTTCCTGCACAGGTATATTTTTATCATCCGATTGATTGCCTAAAAATAAAAAATCAAGATTCTTATATTCATTTAAGTTATTAACCAAACCAATGAATTTATCTTTAAAGCCATCAACAAGTTTAATATTATCTTCTGTGACGAAATAAAAATTATATCCATTATCATTTATTAACTGTATCCATAAATTCAAATGGGTCAATGTATTACATACTGTATTTTTGATCTGAATATAATTATTGCCATCAAAATGTTGTATTAATTCATTAATTTTCATTCTTAAATCAACATTATCTTCATCAATTGCTTTATAGAATTGATAATCAACGATATCATGCTTTTTAAATTCATCTATCATATGTTGTTTTCTATTTGGCATATATGCAATATTAATACATACATTTTTAATACTTGTAGGTGTGATATCTGTTATAGTAATGGTACTCAAATAATCATCAATGATTGGTAAAATTAAATGGGGATACATACAGATTTTATATTTCAATTGTGGATGTATGAAATTTGCATGAATATCATCGATTGGATATTCTGGACGCTTTTCTATTTCATTTATTACAAGATCATAAATAGAACTATCAATGGCATAACAAGCACATGAAAGTAAATGAACAAAATTCCTTACATTTTCACAAAGAGCATTACGATATGCTCCATGACTGCCATACAAATAGAATGTTTCCCATTTGATATTATTAATTTTAATTTTATTTAATGTTTCATTTACTTTTTGGATGATGTTTTTATCAAATTCCATATCATCCTCCATAATTAATACATTTTTATAACCTCTTTCTTTGGCTATTTTAATGATATTATAATGACTAAATTTACATCCTAATTGTGATTTAAAATTGATGTTAAATTGTGTTCTGTCCATATGAGCTGTTGGTATTTTCCATCCAACTGCTAATGCATCATCACCTGTTTTTGCACTGAATCTTTCATAATTGGTAACATTTGATTTGATCAATTTCTTTTCTGTTTCCAACCATCTTCCTTTATATTTATCAAGATTAATAATGAAGATTTTATCAAAGAATGTATTAATATCGATGGAACTTTCTATTGGATGTGGTACTGTTGATTTTAGGTGTGGATTGACTTGTTGGTCATTGATAATTTTTTCAATTGTTGGACTAATCTGTAATTCATTTAAGATCTTGTATTTTGCTTGTTTGATGTATGGTAATCTTTTCTCCCATTCATTATTTTCAATAGCTGTTTTGATAATTTGATAATTCATTTCCAAATCATTAGTTAATCGGATATATGCATTTGGGAAATAATCATCGAGATTAGGACATCCCCAGTAAAATGGTAGACATTCAGATACAATGGCATCATGTATCTTTTCTGTAAAATAGTTGTGTTCACTATTATTTTCGAATGCAATAGTATATTTATACGGATAGAGACCAGATGTTTTATCTTCGGGTGGTAATTCACCGAAGTAATTTTTGTATTTTAATGATCCACATCTGCCATAAATATCTATTTTCCAGTTTACTTCATTTGGATTACTTTCTTTGGCTTCAATGTATTGTAATTGTTTTATTCTTAGGATATGGCCATCATCCCAATTGTTAGCACTAATGATTGCTGATAGTAACTTTGTTTTTGGAATGTCGTGAGTATTCATTAATTCTACATAGTTTTTATTCAAATGCCATTCTGCATTATTATAATAGTCCATATGATATCTAACCATTAAAAATTTTTCTGGATCTGGATTTTTCCATATACCCCATGCTTTTCGCCCATACATCTCATTTCGATGTGCTCTTTCAGGTTCCATATGAAATATGATAGTTTTTTCTGGTTCAAAAAATATGTCTGTATTTCTGGGATAATTAATAATTATATAATAATCTGCCCTTTCATCTGTAACATACCTGATATTATTCCAACTGGTTCCATTATTGTAAAATTTCTCGAACTGTTTACATAATTCTTCAACAGATGAATGATCACAAATTGTTTTAACTGTTATTACTTTTGGAACATTCTTTTTTAGATAAATTCCAGGTGTCATGTGAGAATATTGTGGCAATGTTTTATTCAAGTCCGCGAATTGATCTACAGGTGTTGTTTTATATTTCAAATAACCAACTGTATTGAAACCTACACATGTTGGAGTATTGTCGGCTATTTCCTTTAATTCATTGATTGATTTATTAGTGATGCATTGTATATCATATCTAGATGAATCTTTGAAAGGATAAAATGTGTAATCATCAAATTCACTTTTAGTTGTTGGTGTTGATGGTGTTGATGATTGGAGCATTGATGTTATTTTATCAATCATATCTTTATTTGTGGTATAATTTGGATCTTTAACATATAAACCGGGAGTTTCAGATGAACCTTGATATCTTTGTTGGTTAAAATTTATAAATTTGTCAGTGTCACATATTTTATATTTCATAAAACCAAGTGTGTTGAAACCGAAACAATTATCACGACTGTCAGCTATTTGCTTCAATTCAGGTATTAGTTGGTCTGAATATCCCAGATCAGAACCAAATGAATCTTTATATTCATAGAAAATATATCCGTCGAGTTTTATGGTTGTTGTCATATGTAGTATAATTTATTATATTATAGTGGATATTATTATGGGGGTATTATGAACGCTTTTATGTTTATAATGTGTTTAATTATGATATAAAAATGTATAGACTATTGATATAATTATGTTTAAAGAATTCAATATTACATCAACAATCCTACGATAATTACAATATACTATTAATATTTCTTATTATTTTTACTATGAGATGTAGCTATTGGTTTAACATATATTAATTTTTCCTTCTTCTCCTTCTTCTCCTTCTTCTTCTCACCATCCATATGAATAATCTTATAATATTCACCCTTAACTTCTTCTGGTAGTTTATTATCATCTTCTGCAAATGAACCCTTCCATCGTGCAGATCCAAAATCAATCATATAAATTTCATCATTCATCATACAATAATTTTTCCAATGTACTGTCCATATTTGTTTATTATATTTAATATAATTCAAACCATATTTTTCATATAGTTCTTTTGTCCGATCAATCCTCTTTTGTCTATATTGTAGATCATCATCTGATGGAACAACACCACAATAGGTCTCCCAAAAAATACAATTGCGATAATCCACTTTTAACAGCTTCGGAACATATTCATATGATTTCAATCCAGTCAATATCCTTATTTCTTTCTTAAAAGATAATACATGTGTTGATTTGGTCGGATCATATTCTTTCATAATAATCTTACAACCTTTACTATTTTCTAATAGTGTAACTTTTAATGATTTACCTCCTCTTTTGAGAACCTTAATCGGTTTATAATGTTTCACTTTAAAAGACATCTTTTATACCTTTATTTACTAAATAATTATTTGTTATGGTAATAAATAATTATCAAATATTCATATAGTGGTGTTATTATGAATTAATATATTGGAATGGTCACCTTATCGCTTTTTCAACAAAGCATCTGTTGGCAGCAATAAATGGTTGTGATATATGGTTGGTTATTAGAAATTACATTGGAACATTATTCTGGTATATGGTTGATTATATTTAGTTTATTTATTAGATTTGGTTGATGATATGTTTGTTGATTGAAGTATGGATGGATATATCATATATTGACTGTCTTTTTGATGTGATTTAATAAAGGCACTCAATATAATAATCATATAATGGAAGCATATGTTAATCATAACAATCATAATAATAACCATATATTGTAACCATTTATTGTAACCATCAAATATGCAATGAATAAAAATGTCAAAATGTAAACAAATGATGACAGATGATTATTAGATTATCTATTGGATCTAGTTATTTGAAGAATTATTGATTGATTATAAAATGTACAAATTTATGATTAGATTTTGTGTCCATATTTTTATGTTTCCAAGTTGAAATTTTTTTTGAGTTTTTTTTTACACAAAGTTTGTGTTGGAAATTTCTGATTTTTACAGAGCTCTTGGAAATTATATTTTATGGACACATAAAGTACTAAAAAGTGTATATATTGGAGATATCAATAATTGTGGTTATCTGTAAATTTCATAATTTTACCAAAAATAAGATCATTTTTATGATTAATTATAATAACAATTTAAAAGAATATCAGATTACATATAATTATAAAAAGGTTATATTGAGATAAACATACAAAATGGGACAATAGAAAAAGATAATAGAAACATCATATTGTAAAATTTGTATAGTTAGAAATAACAATAAAGTGTATATGGATCTAAAATATCATTTGTCCCAAAACGGGACAGTTGGAAAAGAATAATAGAATCAGTATAACATGAAATTATTACATATGTAGACACGAATAAAGTATATATGGATATCAAAATAACAATTGTCCCAAAATGGGCTATTTTTGGGATAATTGTAAAAGAATAAGAATCGGTGTATAATAAGAAATTGGTATATTAATAGGCAACAATAAAGTATATATGGATGTTAAATCAATAATTGTCCCAAAATGGGACATTCGTAAAAGAATAAGATGGAATGCATTGTAAAAAATTTATCTATTATTGGATGTTAGTAAAGTGTATATGAATGTAAACTCGAATTTGTCCCAAAATGGGATAATTTTTGGACAAAATTCAAAAAGAATAATAGATACACATTCTATACGCATTATATTATTATTTATAACTAAAAAGAGTATCAATAGACAATCATCAAAATATTTCAAAATTTGGATTAATTATAAAAGGATAATAATCTAAAATTATCATATAATTATTTGCAGAAAAGAAGCACATATTATAAAATTATGTAATATATGTGGAAATATTTTAAGTTTTTTATATAAATATATAATATATGGAAACAAACAAAAAATTTACATGTGATATATGTAAATATGTCTCACAGAAATATTGGTCATATGAGAGACATATAGAATCATCAAAACATATCAAAAATGAAAAAAATAATCAAGACGAGCTTAAAATGATGGATAATTTAAATGATGTATATTTGAAACAAATTATAGAACAAAAAGACAAAAGAATTGAGAATAATGATAAAAAAATAGAAGATAATCATATCAAAATCATTGAAGAAAAAGAAAAAAGAATAGAAGAAAAAGAAAAACGGATTGAAGAAAAAGATAAACGAATTGAAGAAAAAGATAAGATAATAGAAGAGGAACGTAAAAAATCTGAGGAAGATCGTAAAAGAATTCAAGAACTTGAAAGACAACTTGAAACATATCATAGTATGTTTAGTATTAATCCAAAGCCTTCAATGTCTATTACACAATATGTAATTAAAAATTATAATAATGCACCACATTTAACTATATTTGCTAACTATGATACAGAGAAAAAGGAATTAGTTCAGAAAGAATCCGAACGGCATGAATCTGACAAAAAAATTCCAATAAATAAATATGTATATGCTGAACAATTAATAAGCTATTATCTAAATGATAAATTAGTTCAGATTATTAGCAATACTATTATTAATGAATATAAAAAGGCCGATCCATCAAAGCAAGCTGTATGGACATCTGATACATCACGTTTAACATATCTTATTAAACAATTATTTAGGGATGATAAATCAAATTGGGTTATAGATAAGAAGGGTGTAGAAACATGTAAATATATTGTTGATCCATTATTGAAATTTGTTAGAGATGATCTTGTAGAGTATAGTATAAGACCATTGAAGCATACATCTAAAATGTCAGCTATTGAAATGGAATTACAATCAAAATACATACAAAATAGCCAAAAAATTATAAGTTTGATTGATGGTGGCATACTAAAAAACAGTATCCTTAAAGAAATAACACCTGCATTCTATATGTCACATAATAAAATGATAACTTCCAATGGTTCTGAATTAAAATCTATTGAACCGTTAGGATCTACAGGACATACTGGAATAAAACTAACTGAAGTAAAACCAACTGGAATAAAACCAACTGAAGTAAAACCAACTGAAGTAAAACCAACTGAAATAAAACCAACTGAAGTAAAACCAACTGAAATAAAACCAACTGAAGTAAAATTCAAAGTTACCAAAGCTTCTAATCCTCCTACTAAAATTTATCAATCGCTAAAAACACCGCTCCAAATAAAAAATAATCCATAATATATTCTAACCAACATACAACAAATTTATACATTAATTATTATTAAGGTATAAACAACAATATTTTTATTTAGCTTTGTGATAAAATACTTTATTTTCAATAGTAAATTGTAATTCCATATTTTTTACTGGTGGATTTCTATTACAAATAACCATTGTTCGAAATTCAGTTGTCAAATCTAACAAATTTTTTCTAAATATATCAAATGATGGAAATATTCCGCCATAATGATCATATAATCTTTTTTGATTAGAGTAAAAATCTTCTGCATACAAAAAAATATAATCAAAATTAATTCTCAAATCCAATCCAAAACCTAAGGAAAACTGCATTGCTACCAAAAATGTTGTATCATACGATTTATGATTATAAAATAATTTCATTATGGCTTTATCTTTAGCCCAATCACCACGTGAAGACAAACAATCATCCAATACAACACATCCTTTAAAATGTTGATTATTTGATAATTTACTAGATGCTGTCATTAAATATTCTGTAATTGCTGTATTATTATATTGATGCAATACTTTGGCTTGTGGATATTTGTTGACATAATATGAATTATATTTATCCACTGGACATATGATCAACATATTGGTAAATGATTCTTTATTTTCACTACTGTCAATGATATTTGTAATTGTTCTTGTTTTACCTGTTCCTCTTTTTCCAATTAAACATATTTGAGGATTTGAACATAATGTATCAAGATTAAACGAACTAAAGGGCAATTTATCAAGATACATTTTGGCTTTACATTGGTTTTCATCCTCTAGCAATTCAGCATAAAGTTTATCAATGTCTGCATTTGTTAGTTTACTAGTATAATTTTTAACAGTATTAATTTTAGTATTAACCTCCATATCATCAATATCAACTTTACTACCGTCAACATTACCACCGTCAACTTCACCAGTAACTTCACCGTTAACTTCGCCGGCAACTTCATCACCAATCTTCTTAATCACATAACCATCCAAATTACAACCATCAACAACTCCATTTGAACTTTTAATAACTTCCCCATATGGAATTAATCTCCAAGTAAATAATATTTCGACTTCAACAGATACAGCATTCCAAACATAGCCTTTATTTAATTTTTCAGATTTTTCAACCAACTGAATTTGTTTGTCTCTAAAACCAACACCAGAATTCACATTACTCAATAAATAATAACCTTTAGTATACTGTACATCATTTTTAATATCTTCAAATGTTTTATTGTCAACTGTTTGAACTGTATAATTACTTTTAATTAAATCATTAATGGTAAAAACAAACAATATTTCACTTGCTATATTTCCGATAATTTTTTCATTTGATTCATGATCTATTTGGTAAATACTGTACATTATACTATTAGTTGTCATTAAAATTTGTATATTTTGACCACAAACAATAAAAAAATTGATAAATGGAATGTCTGAAACACCTATATTAATATTAATTTATCATAATATACTAACAGATATCATTATGGCATTCATTATAACAGGCACATTGCAGTTAATTGGCACAACAATTAAATATGGTCTTTTAACTGCTGTAATTACGGCAGGTATTGCTGTTGCGACAAAACCTTCTCTTGATACATTTGATCCATATTTTAAAAGCTATATCAAAGGAAAATTAGAGGAAACAGGTGAAGTGAATAAAAAAGTAGGCATCTTTTCATCAATCGTTTCTGAAGGTATTAGTTGGGGTGCCAATAAAATGGCTAAGAAGCAAACAAAAGATTTAATTCTTTTAAGAGCAGTTAATGTTAGATATGATATTGATAATAAAAATCAGGATATGGTATTTATTGGTTTATTTAATGGATGGTATTGCTATCAAGAATAGTTGGTGTATAATTCTTTTGTTGAGATATTTTTTTATAATATTTGATGGATTAATTGGTTTGGATATTTGTGATGATGCATTTGTTAAGGTTGATATGTGGATCAAAATTTACTTGTGCTGTGAATAGGTTAATATTGCTAAATTCGTTGATGGTTTTGAATTATGAATGACACTGGTGGATATTTTGTTTAAATATTATAATATAAATTTTTTAATTGTATGCATATATTATAATGAATCCAAATATAGATAGTTTACTTAATAATATTAATGATGTTTACAAGAGGAACACAAAATATACAAAAGCTTATTGATTTGATAAATTCAAAGACAGTACAAATTGAACCACATAAACTTAAATATGTAAAGGAACAAATCATAAAGCAAAAGACAGTATCATCCATCGAATTATATGAATTTGAAATAAAAGGATATCCTATGTCTCAAAAGGGTAAAACCAAATTCGGGGATTTTATAGATTCACCACCGGGTACGTGTGGTACAATTGGAGTAAAGATTGAGCATAATATCAAAAAGGAGTTTAATGATAATTTTGTACGTAGTTGTGATATTATAACAGATCAAATGGGTGGGGATGAAGTACATACACCTCAAGAATGGTATGATTATTATAAAAAATGGTATGCAAAAGCACTATGGTTTGATGACATGGAAGCATATTCAGAAAAGGAAGGTAAAAAGAAAAAGTCGATAATGAATAATATTATAAGAGTCACTAATAAGAATAAGGAATATATCAAAAATAAGGTAAAAAAAGAGCTTATATCAAAAAACGAGTCGAAATTTAAAAAGACAGGTGAGTTGGAATTAGACGAAAATACACATAAAGATGCAATGGTTTTTAAAATTGATGTTGAAAATAATGAGCAAATAATAATATTCGGGGATAATCATGGGAGCTATCATACTTTTTTTAGAAATATGATTCGGCTCCATAAAATGAAGGTATTGGATTTAAAAACATACTTTATTTCAAGTGGTTACAGAATTATATTTTTAGGTGATATTGTTGACAGAGGACAATATGGTTTAGAAATATTAACTATAATCACAAATTTAATGCTAAACAATAACACACAAGATAAATTAAGAATTATCTTGAATAGAGGAAATCATGAAGAAAATGACACATATGAAGAATATGGATTCATGGATGAATATCGAGAAAAGCTCAAAGGAATGCCGTCATCTGAAATTAAGTATTTATCTACAGAGTCATCTCTTAAGCCCACATTATCGATTAATGATATAGCCATTCGGAATTTATTCACATCATGTCCAAGTGCAATTATTCTAGAAAATAAATCAAAAGAACGATTTTGGTTATCACATGGGGGATTTCCACTTGAGCCAAAGTTAGTTGTGTCTGGGATTAGTATTAAAAGTTGCGAGGTATATGATTATACTGGAGATGATCTAATTTGGTATCATGAATGGGATGGAATGCAAAAATTAGAAACGGATTTTATATGTATTCCAATGCAAATTAGATGGAATGATTTTGCATATGACATAGAGAATTTTGGCATTGGAAGTCGTGGTCGATCTATTAAATTGCATAATAAGGCCGTTGAAAAATTTTTAAAAAAAAATAAGATCCAGTTCGTTATAAGAGCTCACCAAGATAGTATTGCGAATTCTTGGTTGTTAGGATCAGATCAATCAACCAATCGCAATCCAACTAACGAAAATATAACAATGAATGTGAAAGATACTCGTAAATATATTGATAAAAATAATAAAATTATATTTTTAGATCGCACACTTGAAGAACTCGTTTTACAAGAGCACAATGAATTGACAAAAGATGAAAATGTTGACGAGAGTAAGGCATCGATGGGTCCAATTGCTAGAATCAAATTGGATGGATTAAATTGGACGGCTGGTCAAACATATTATAATTTAGGCGGAACCATAAAAACAGTATATCCAGTATTAACTTTATCCACAAATACAGATTTAGATCGAAAATTGATACATGACAGTTTTGCTATTCTTCGTTTCGATTTATCAGAAGATGAACTTGGAATGTTTGACGCAGACACAAACATTTTAGATAGACGTCATGAAATTAAATCATTCAAAGGAAATAAAGACTATCATATCGTTAAATAAAAAATTGAAATCCAAACAGCCTGCAATACCCATATATTTTATTTCTATTAAATTACCCATCATGGAAACTCCTAAATTTAACCTTTGTCAAGCAATCGACGGATCTTTTCCGATTAAACCATTCGATAAAAATTATAATAATTTTGAGCAAAATCTTTATAATAAATTAAGAATAGACATCCTTGATTCAATACAAAATCTAGAAACATTACAAAATAGTTTGGATAAATTATCAGAAATATTAAAAGAATATTATGATATACATCCACAAGGCACTTCTTACTATATTATTCATTGTGATGTCAGAAATACATTGAAGGATTGTTTAACATCCTTTATTATTGGTATGAAAGATAGTACATTAGATAATTGGTGGAAAGATCAAACAGAAGAATTT
>Ga0315284_10012454_pt1 | contig 12108 bp, 9 predicted proteins | sample YL17G09_16_MG_FD_203696 | JGI IMG/M metagenome (GOLD analysis project Ga0315284, IMG submission 203696) | Sediment microbial communities from Yellowstone Lake, YNP, Wyoming, USA - YL17G09_16 | ecosystem: Environmental > Aquatic > Freshwater > Lake > Sediment | place: USA: Wyoming | collected...
ATCTTCTGCCTTGTCTTTATAGAGGTGATTATTTTCTTCGCCTCTTCTGGTTCTTGCGAAAGGATAAATAAGTCTATATCGCTTGTAGGGTCGTTCTCGCCACGGCTCGTGCTTCCATAAAGTATTATCTTCTTGGATAAAGGCTTTAGTTTTGATACAAGAGGACGCAAGGCAAGGACATTCTTTAGAATCTTAAATTGCTTTATAGCGGAGTCATCATAGATGATAGAGTAAAAGAGCTGATTCCCCTTCTTTATTTTTGAGACAAGGTTCTGCCGTGTAAGTTCTCCAAATGCAATATATACACCTGCCCTGCTTATAGAAATGGCTTTCTGTATCTGACTACCCAGAAATTCCGTCCCAGGATGCTCCGCAAGATAGGATAGCACTTTGAGTGAGTTAGTAACTCCAAATATATCTATGGTTTTTAGTTTCTTTGTCATATTTACCTATCTAATATATTAGACACCTGTCTATTATATTAGACTCATAGGATTAGTCAATATATTTTTTGCCTATTATTATACCTGGAGTGTCTCACTGCAAACTTCACTTAACAGATGTTAAGTATGCTTAACAGTGGCTAAATGACATAGCTTTCGGGCTTATATTTTGTGCTGTTTTTGTGCTGAGAAGACAGCTAAATTGCACTGTAAGTCCGATAGATACAGATAGAATGAAATTCTATTTACCCGTCGGGGAATATACTCAAGTGATTGCTATTGTGAGGGTTATGAAAACGGCCTACTTGGTCTTACGAAACCGCTGCTCTACCAACTGAGCTACGCCAGCTATTTCTTATATAAGCGTGCTGAAAGTCTCTCCGAAGCACCTTCTCTATTCCTAATTGATTGCGAAGGAGGACCAACTGCCCCGCCTGTGACTAGCCATCAGACTTTCGGCGGGGTCCCGCCCCGTCCGTCTAATTGCCATGGCGGGAAGCTACGCCAGCATTAATGTGTGTAAATTATATCAGATTTTCGGGTGAGTGTAAATTCGTTTCGGACGACAGGTTGAATCTTAAAACTGGGGACAGGTTAAAGGTTGGATTTGCCAGACGGTACAAGAGGTTATATTCTATCCGATCAGCATTGTTTCTTATCTTTCTTCTCTACGTAACCGCTCAGGCTCTTATTTAGACAGCTTATTATTTCTGAGGCAACGGATATTACCTGCTCCTTGCTAAATCCGTACTTGTGCATCTCTTTATAGAAGGAGCGGGCTACAAGCTCAGCCGCTTTTGATGCCCCCTCCTGCGGGATCTTCGCTATCGCTTTTTTCATAACATCGCTCATCATCATCTTTTTAGTATCTTCTGAAAGGGCCATTCCTTGACGGACGTTCAGTTTTTCCATCTGTATCTTCTTCTTATGCTCAACTTCAATAAATTCCTGAAAATTCTTAAAAAATATCCTTTCTTTTATCTCCGCGGGTAAAGGTAATGAATTAATAGCCTCTACGAATTCCTTCATGCGGTGAGCTTTTGCGCCAAAAGGCGCCGGATAAGCTGTGCCAAATATGAATTTGTTAACACCTACCCTGATAATATTATCATTGGTAAGCAATCCCTTGAGCTCGTAGGCACAGCTGGAAGTATTGATATAGACATTGCGGTGTTTTTCAACTACCATAAACGCCTCATTATTCCAAAGCGTGCCTAAGCTCGTAAGCAATATCTTTAAGCGCGGGAAGTTATTGGCAACTTCGTCCAGGAGCAAAGGATTTGCCTGATCCAATCTTACGATGCTTCCAAAAGGAGTTGAGCCGACGTGAAAAACCGCAGGTATCTTTAACGCGGACAATAACTCATAGATCGGGAAGATGGCCTTGTCATTCGGAAAGAAATCCTGCAGGGGCGGATGAAAGTAGATACCCATCAAGCCCATTCTCTTGACAGCGGAATCGATGAGCGTTACGGCATTTGCTCTTTTAGGGTTTACCGAACTAAAACCGACGAGCCTTTTAGGATACGCTTCACATAAACCCGCTACATATTCATTGGAAGCGTAAAGGATAGGCGCGTCACAGGCAAAGAGCACGGATTGTTCGATCCCTGCCTCGTCCATCTGTTTTATTAACTTAGCTGATCCCATAAGAGAGAGAGTGTCATCGATATTGCCGCCACTGAAAAAATTCCCTTCTGCCTCAAAATCCGCCAGGGTATACGGTTTAAACGCATTTTCAAGATCTATCATATGCACATGCGCGTTAATGATCTTCATGAACACCTCCCTTGTTTTATCATAGGATAAGAATAATATTATGGTTTATAATTATAGCATAAATATGGCGCGCCATAAATAGATTATTTCCATAATTTCGTTTTGGACAACTTTATAACTATATGCTACTATAATCAGTATAATACGCATAACCGGAGGCAAGATATTGTCTACGATACAATTTCCGAAAGATTTCCTTTGGGGGGCGGCGACATCCGCCTATCAGGTTGAAGGCAATAATTATAACAGCGACTGGTGGGAATGGGAAAAGAGTGCCGGCGTCAAGGACCTCTCTGGTTTAGCGTGCAACCACTATGAAAGGTACGAAGAGGATTTTGACCTGATCAGGTCTCTCGGCCATAATTGCCACCGGCTATCCGTCGAGTGGAGCCGCGTTGAGCCTGAAGACGGCGTATTTTCACAGAAAGAGATCGAACATTATATAAAAGTAGTAACCGCTTTGAAAGAACGCGGAATTGAGCCCATAGTTACGCTGCACCACTTTACCAACCCTTTATGGTTTAGCAAGCTTGGCGGCTGGGAAAACCAGGATGCCTCGCGTTGCTTTTTAAGTTACGCTGAGAGGATCGTATCCGCCCTGTCCGGTTCAGTGCGCTATTGGGTCATTATAAATGAGCCGGAAGTATATTTATATTACTCATACATAATTGGCATATGGCCCCCTCAGGAAAAGTCGCCGCGCAAAGCAAAAACAGTATTCGATAACCTAGCCAAAGCTCATATTGCGGCATACCGCCTTATTCATGACATTTATAAAAAAAGCGGATTAGCCTCTCCTTTCGTCGGTACTGCGCAGCATATCAGGTCATTCACGCTGCGTGTCAATAATCTGAGGAACAGAGCGGCTGCGGCTATCAGAGACCGCATCTTCAACAGAATGTTCCTTAATACCCTTATTCGCGCGCATGCACTGGACTATATAGGGTTAAATTACTATACCCGCGACATAGTCGACGCACAATCATGGAATATAAATTCCCTGCTTTATGATATATATGAAGAGAACGCCCGGAATATCAAAAAGAACGACCTTGGATGGGATATATATCCTGAAGGGCTATTTACGAGCCTAATGAGCCTGAAAAAATACCGCCTGCCGGTCTTTATTCTGGAAAACGGGATATGCACACAAAACGATGATGAAAGGTGGCGCTTCATCTTAAGCCATCTGAAAAAAGTTCACGCCGCTATGGATTCGGGCGTCAAGGTAATAGGTTATATCTATTGGTCGCTGATGGATAATTTTGAATGGGCCGATGGTTTTGCCCCTTGCTTCGGACTAATAGAGGTAGACTATAGAACCATGAAACGCACTATAAGAGAAAGCGCGAAAAAATATTCTATTGTATGTAAAACAGGCATCCTGGATGGTTAAAAAGATTAAGGCGCCTTATCCGCTTTTTCCTTTAACGCCGCTATGTGCTGCATTATCTCGTCGCTGATAGCCTGATATAACTCCTGGCCGCGCTTCTGGTCATGCTTTTTGCTGAAATCGATAGGTTTGCCTATATGAATCTGTACGGGAAGACGTTTCAATGTTCTGAGCCGCCTTGGCAAAGCATCAAATGTACCTTTTATATATACGGGCACAACCGGCGCTTTTGCCATCGATACTATCATCCCGACACCGGATTTAGCTCGTTTTAGTTTTCTATCTTTAGTGCGAGTGCCTTCGGGAAACATCGCAAGTACATTGCCCTTTTTAAGTACTCGCACCGCATCTTTTATCGCTCCGATATTATTACCATGTCTCTTGATGGGGATAGTACAACAGCGCTTTAATACCCAGCCTACCACGGGAAAATTAAGTAATTTATCGCGCACGATGAAATGGAGAAAATGATTTGTAGAAGCCCCTAAAAGAAGGGGATCGAGATAACTTGAGTGGTTCGCGGCTAAAATAAAAGGCCCTTTTGCCGGCAGGTTTTCTTTTCCCTCAAAACGACACCAGAAGTATTTTGAAAGGGCAAGAGAAAACAATCGGACTATAAAATAAATCATGCCTAGTGATCCCCATGCTGCTTTTTCGTTACCATGCTTAAGGTAAGCCTTTGCCACCGCTACCAGCATAAATATAACCAGCGGTATAACGACTATCCTTGTACAAAATCCTATTATAAGACATGTACCCCTAATAAGCAAATATGTGCAGCTGGGGACACGTTTAATCTTAAAACTGGGGACAGGTTAAAGGTTGGATTTCTCAACCCGGTACAAAATTCAAAAGTTCACTCCTGTATCTCCTGCCAAGAAGTGACTCCGCTGGGCAAAAAGGGCTGCGACACATTTAACAAGGCTTTATCGAAATGAACAGCTGTATTAGTCCCGCTAATAAATGACTTGCAGGCTATGGCGCCATATATCTCTCCCCCCGCCGTTTTTGATGTTAACGAAATGGTGGCATTAGGGGCATATATCGCTCCGTAAAAGTCTGTTTGGGTTATTAAAGTAATATTGGTTCCCGTAGAATATATGGTCAGGTTTTTTGGCACTCCGAGGGTATTTATATCACCTTGCGTATCGATATTTATATTGCCGCCATCGACATAAAATGTCGCTTGCCCGGAGACATTCATATCCCCCTGCGTATTGACCACTACGTTACCCCCATCCACATAAATCGTAGATTGCCCGCTGACGATAATATTTGCCTGATTATTCACGGTGATCGATTTGAAATAGTAGCTGCCTCCGGTAAGAGTTATAGTCTTATACACCACAAGATTGTCTCCGGTCCTTGTGTAGGATTCCGATTCGCTCTGGGTGATAACACCGTGGCCGGCCGCCGCCAATCCCAACGCTTTTTCTGCAGATAAAGTTTCTGTAGGGATCGGATTATAAGCAAGAGGCGTTTGACGGGTGCCCCAAGAACCGCTAACGCCGGCGGGTTTTGACGAAAAAGGATAGTCTGCGCCCGGGTTTGCGTCCCCGTACACATCCGTATTACTGGGAATACTTATCGGGCCATTCGTTGATATATCGCCATCTGAGTTGGTATGCGTTGCAGCGTATGTTCCATTATCAGAATTGTAAGAATCCACTATGGAATTTTTGCCCAACAAAATGCCGCCGGTACCAGAAGCCCCGATAGCCCTGCCAAAGTTATTCTTTACATATGCAACCCTGATCGTCCTCTTTGAGTCAGGGGAAAGTTTATTTGGCGCAGAGCCCGTGGATATAATGATAGCGTTGTTTTCATCGGAAAAATCCACGTTTGCATAATAAGCGCCTATGTTGTCGCCGGATGAGGTTTTAAAAGAATCGGCAGAGAACGTACCATCGGATGCCATGCCATTGTTTATTATCTCCCAGAGCGCTCTCTCTACCCCTGCCTCTGCCAGGTTAAGAGCGGCGGTTGAATTATAAGTTTTTGATGTAAGCCTGCAATCCGTTATGACCCTTGATACATAAGATACGACAAGGGCCAGTAAAACAGCGGTGGTCAGAAGCGACAGCACCAGCACAAAGCCCCTACGATTATGTTCCATTATTTTTTTCATACGCCTAACCCCACACACACAATCGCATAACGAGTCATCATTTATTGCGCAGCCTAACTACCGTAGTTGGGTTTATCGATTCATTCACGGTTCCTGCTCCGCTCAAAGAAATAGTCGATTTGTTTATAGGCAAGTATATCGAAACAGTATTGATGGTACTCAGCATTCGCTCTGAAGTTGAGCCATCATAAAATGATAGATTCTCCCATTTGCCTGTAGGTTCATAAAACGAGCTAAAAGTAAGCGAGCTGCAATAACCGGTTATAACGCTATTCTTGTCGCTTCTGCCGCTTTGATTATAGTAGAGGTCTCCTGTGTTTTTAAATTTCTGATCTATTATAACAATTCGCTTCAAGTCGCCGCCCTCCAACTGGTAAATGATGCGATCAGAATAGGCGCTTAGGGATTCCGGGGGGTTCGATTTGTCTATGGATGGAACCTTGAGCACGATAACATGGTCGGATGTCGTGTAGGTAGTACCGCCCGATGTATAACTTGACTCTACCTGTGCCGCGCATCTAATATCTCGCGTCAACCACCCGGACGCGTTTCTTGAATTTGAATAGACGTCCAGAACAGTGTTGCCTATAGTGAAACTTCGCCAGGAGAATAAGTATAGAGCGAGCACGGCTAATAATGTAATCAATACGATAGTTGACGCTACCTGGAGCTCGACCAATGTAAACCCTTTATTTCGTCTATTCATAATATACTTGGCTTGTTAATGCCGTCTTTAGTCATTAAAGTCGTCATCGTCTTTTGTAACTGCTTTCCGTTAACGGATTTCCATGTTACGGTAACAGAAACCTTTTTTATATTCGAGTTACCATCAAATCCGTCGGGATCGACTACTACAGGATCGACTGCTATGCTACCGTTCCCATAGCCCGCCCCATAATGCAAGTATGCGAGGCCGGGGGCATCATCTTCATCAAAGGATGTAAGTGCCAGGATGTCGCTAAATTTCATCCCCCTGATATTCTCAATTTCTCCCTGGGCAGCCAAGGTTGCAATCGTCTGTTCTCTATTTTTATTAAGAATTGTGGTCCGTGAATAAATAGCGGCTATTACAGCAAAGAGGCCTATCGCCATAATAACGGATGCAAAGAGAGCTTCGACAAGGCTAAAACCTTTTTTGTTTGATAGTCGCATATAGCTTTCTCACATATGATAAGCAACGCTGATAGTGAGGTTGCTTAGATTTTGGCTCTACCTACAATTACCCATTACCATTCCGTTGTGTTTGTATATAGAATACACTATTTATGGGTTTTTGGCAATGTGAGAGCGAGCAAATTGGCTATAATCATCATACACTGGCCTGCGCGTCCTCTCGAGGGATACTAACGAAAAGGCAGGTAACTTACTCCTTCTCATTAATCAGCGCAGGCCAATAATGGGTCTTCAGTAGTAGTGTCTGCCAAGACAAGATTCCAATTGTTTACGCGGATCTGTCAAATATTAATCTTAAGAAGAATTTTACGATCGCTTTAAAATGAGTCATTGTCTTAATCCTTCTACCTATATGCAAAACCTGGTTGATACGCATATAGCATATGTTAAAATAACGCGATTGATATTCTTTTAACTTATCAGCAGTTAGGCCATGCGGTATAAATACTATATTGTCAAATGAATTCATTTTCTCCCAATCTTCTACATATGTACTTTTATCAATATCCTTATATGCCGCAGATCCGGGAAGAGGCGTAAATAGATAGGCGGATACATTGTCGAGATTACATTTTTTAATCAGTTCGACAGTGTCTTTGAGGGTTTCTTCTGTCTCTCCCGGATATCCGATGATAAAATATCCCGTTGTTTCAATCCCTGATTTTCTTGTCAGATCAATGGCTTTTCGTATCTGATCGGTAGTGATGCCCTTATTCATGGCATCAAGCATCCTTTGACTTCCCGATTCTACCCCAAAAAGGATATGTCTGCATCCAGCCTCTTTTAAATGCTTCAATCTCTCATCGTCAATCGTATCTACGCGACTTTGACAGCTAAAAGGCATCCACGAATCTGATTTTTTGAATATCTCAAGAAAATCAATAAGGTGTTTTTTATTAAGGAGCAAGTTGTCGTCGTCAAACACCAGGTAGCGTATGCCATATTTATGGCGCAGCTCTCTGATCATGGACAGAATGTACTCCGGGCTGTGCATTGTCACTAAATTGCCAAATACTCTACGGTCGCAAAAAGCGCATTGAGACGGGCAGCCCCTAGAGGTTACTAAAGAGAATGCGGGGAGTTTTTCAACAGCATTGAGCGGCGGTTTATAACGGGTCGCTAAGTCGGGAAGGAGGTCAAATGCCGGAAAAGGAAGCGTATCTAAATCGCGAATGCGCTCTCTGGGAGAAGTAATATGAATCTTGTCTTTATCCCGAAAGGCTATTCCCGCGACTTTCTCTAAGTCTCCGCCTGTATTTAAAACATTGATCAATTCGGTAAACGTCATCTCGCCTTCCCCTATTACGAGTATATCAAAGGCGGGGAATTCTTTAAGGCTCCTTTCCGGCAAGGCGGTTACGTGATTGCCTCCTGCAATGATTAGAAGGTCTGGCGCCTTCTCTTTTAATGCCTGCGCGAGTTTATGGGCGTTCACTACCCATAACGTCTTGCAGGCGATACCAATGATATCCGGCTTCTGCCGAAGAATCGCCTGAACAGTTTTATCAATGCCTAAACCGAGGGCTTCGGCATCTATAATGGATACATTATAACCCTTGTCTCTCACCACGGCTGCAATATAGCAAAGCCCGGTGGGAGGCGATACATTGGCCCATTCCGAAAAAGACCCATAAACTTGTTCGGCCTTCATCGGCGGATTCACCAGGACTATCTTTTTGAGGGCGGTTTTCTTTCGGCCTTTTATCTGCCTGTCTATGTCGGCCCTTTTCCCAATGAGATATTTCTTGTATTCAGACAGGTCCCTTACTTCTTTCTTGGAGGGCAAATTAACAACATCATCCTGTTTCGCAAAAAAGAATATCCCGATATGTTTTAACATCCAGTTTATGAGCGGCATGTTGAATCTCCCTATATGATGTATAACTTTTTGTTCTGATTACTAAAATCCATAAAGCACCTAAAAACCACAAAAATATTTCGTTTTTTTAAAACGGCTAATAAAGAAAAAGACCTCAGCCAATTTATGATTGGCTAAGGTCTTATTTACCGCGGATATACGGTTGGATTATTTCGTAATATTCTCCGACGAGAGCCGGTGGAGTCCTGAAACGGCTTCGTCTACCTCAGGGCTGTTCGGATAGTCAGATATGACCTTTCGGAAGGCGGCCTCGGCTTTTTTCGTGTCTTGCAATTTTTCTTCATATATTATGCCTATAGCGCACTGGGCGATGCTCGCTAAGCTGGACCTGCGGTAATTGTCCACTACCCTTTGTAATATTTCAATGGCCTTATCGTATTCTTCTAAATGCTTGTAATATGCGCCTACGAACAATAAGAATTGAACATCGTATTTAGGGTCTGGGTGCTTGTCCACGATCTCCTCAAACTGCCGTATATTATTAAGATACGCTGCCTTGGAGCCTTCCTTCACCGCTTTACCGAATTGCTCATTAATCTTTCTGATCTGGTCCGACAATGCGCCGCGCCTATCAGCTGATATGTAGAGGTGCGCTGTAGATAATAGCTCTCTCGTCCGGCCCGTGCCCGTGCTTATCAGGAGGGCCACCTGCGGTTTTGTGCCTATGCGATACAGCTCCTCCATATCAAGCAGCTCTTCCTCCATGAGCCGCTGGGGCCTGGCTGGGGCGTTGCCCAATTTTACAGAGGTCTTTTCGCCCGGCGCGACCTGGACGGACTGCCCTATCGGCGCAGCCAGGTTATTCAGGCGCAGGGCAGTAACATTAACAATGCCGTCGAGGACGCCAACCCAGGTCTTATTAATCGCAGGCATGGAGGTGACCATAAAATCCGTGCCCAGCACAGATATATCGGCCTCTTCTGTCTGTATATTGAATTCTCTCTTCGAGTTCCTGAGCTTATCATAGTAGGCATAGACCTTGCCCTTGGCCAGGTCGTATCTTGCGCCCTGCCCTGAGATCTTCGGGGCGGAGCGGGCCAGCTTGATCTCAGAATCGCTGGCGAGCCTCAATTCGTACCTCTTGGGAAGCACTATATCCGCTTTTCCGTTGGAAAATGTCTTTAATATATCGTTTTTGCGGATGGCTGTTTTATCCTTCTCCACAAAGAACCATTCGTTGGTGCCTGCGCGGCACATCTTGACCGTGCCTTTAACGTTCATTACAAAGGCATATTGAGGCGCTAAAAGATAATTGAACGCGACGACTAAGAGAACGAGTAATGACGCTACTACGGCTGTCCGGCGGTAAACGGGCCTGACAAGCTCAAACACCGGCCTCTTCTCTTCGGAGAGCTTATAGAGGCGGCTGATGAACTTTCTATCCGCCTCTTCGGAAGGGGTATGCATGGGAAGCCCCTCGAGCATATTTTTTATCTTTTCCTGTATCTTTTTATCATCTTCGGGAGAATACATGTCCTCTACACCCCCATTGTGAACTATTTACACGACATAACCATGTTTTCTTAAAAGGCCGAAAAGCATGCGGCGGCCGCGCATCAGCCTCATGCTCACCACTTTTATGGTGACGTTCAATGCCTTGGCGGCCTCCTCATACGAGAGGCCCTCGACATCGCACAATAACAATACATCCTTATATTTACTTTTCAGCCGCGACAGGATCTTTTCTAAAAATTCCTTTAACTCCGACTGCCTCGCGTTATAATCCGGGCGGCTCCGTTCGTCGCCTATCTTTTCGGACAGGCTCTGCTCACCGTCCCTTTCGGATGTTTTATCTATAGGAATCTCTATAACATTCCAGTTCTTGCGCAGCTCTTTCTTAGCGCAATTCGTGGCTATTCTATAAAGCCACGACAGGAACAGGCCCCTCTCTGCATATTTATCAAGGTTCGTGTAGGCGTTCAAAAACGTTTCTATCATCAGGTCTTCAGCCTTCTGATAATCGCCTATGTATCTAAAGAGGTAGCTAAATATCCTGCCTTTATGTCTTTTGTATAGGGTGGTGAATGCGTTTTTGTCTTTCTGTTTCGCCTTCTCGATCAATTCCTCGTCCGAGAAGCCGTCCCAGCCCTTATCGGGTAGGGCAGTCCCTGCCATTTATATAGTCCTTTTTAGGGTGAAAAACCACAAATAAACGCCTTTTTGATTATACCACAGGGTAGGGTTAATTGGGGAAGAATTCGCGGCTATTTACACTCTTGTCGTCGACGCGGAATAGGGCCTTCATGCTGTCCTGATTGATTAATAGGTCGTTGGGCCGTTTATCCTCGAGGCTGTGCCTTACGAACGATATAAAATTTGAGACCATACGGTTCAGCGCATCAAGGTATAGCCCTCTCTTGGACAGCAGGTTATAGTCGGATTCTATCTTTAGTGCCTCTTTTTCTCTTTCTGCGAGCGTCGCCTTATCTCTTGCCCGTATCTGCTCGAGTGATATATCGGTGAGTATCTTCCTCTTGGCACGAATATTTAAATTGTAAATGAGCGCATAGTTATCCGGCAACTCATCTTTATCCGGGTCTATGCCAAGCACCTCGCTTATCCTGATATAGGCCGTCTCTGTCTCCTTCAAATAATTATCGTATAATGCCTTCTGCTCTATGACAATACCGGCCAATGCGTCTTCTAATACCTTGAAGCCACCCTCTCCCATCTCATCCTTTACGGATTCGGCTATGAGGAGCGTATTCACTGCCTGTTCGAATTCCTGGAGGGTCTTGCCGTCCATGTATTGGCTCTCTTCCATGACGGCCTTGGATGCGTCCAACAGGGTCTCTTCCATGCCTGTTTTGTCCTTCTTCTCTTCCAGATTATTTATTACGGCCTCCAATGTATCTCTTGTGTCCTCTGCGGGTATATTCAGATCTCTTACGCTGACGGAGGCATTAAGAGAGTTTCTTAAGTTCTCTTGGAGAACTTTATAATTCAGGCCTTTACGGTATTCGGCATAGTCAAAAGGTTTCATATTATTGATACTTACGGCCAATTCTTTATCCTTCAAATTAGTGGTAGTGGCATTGACCTTTTTTTCAACATCAACCGCCTTAAAAAGAGCCGGTTTTAACATAGTGGTTTTAACCCATGATCTAAAAGGGGGCATATAATATGCAGATACGGCAGGAAAGGTGTTTTTAGGTTTATTAGAGTCCGGTTGCGGCAGGACTGGTTTAGGAGTAACGATCGGCGTTATCTCTTTTGAATGCGGTTTTCCATCTGACCCGAATCTATCTTTATAAGTCGACGAGCGATCAGCATTGTTCTCTGTCCAGATAATTTCAACGCCTCCGTCCGGATA
>Ga0315284_10012455_pt1 | contig 12107 bp, 10 predicted proteins | sample YL17G09_16_MG_FD_203696 | JGI IMG/M metagenome (GOLD analysis project Ga0315284, IMG submission 203696) | Sediment microbial communities from Yellowstone Lake, YNP, Wyoming, USA - YL17G09_16 | ecosystem: Environmental > Aquatic > Freshwater > Lake > Sediment | place: USA: Wyoming | collected...
TAATCTAACGGTTGCTAAAGACCATTCTTTTATGGCTTCAAATTTCGTAGTTGGAAATTGCGGTAAGGGAGGCGACATATTCGGTTTTGTTAAAGAAATCGAAGGGGTGGAATTTGGAGATGCTTTAAGGATCTTAGCCAGAAAAGCTGGGGTGGAATTAAAAAGACAAACTCCGGAAATGGCTAAAATGCAAACCGAAAGGCAGAAGCTTTACGAAATCTGCGAATTGGCAACCAGATTTTTTGAAAAACAACTCAATGAAAGTAAAAGCGGTGAGCCGGCCAAGAAATACCTTTTAGAAAGGGGCATTAAGGAAGAATCAATTAAGAAGTGGCGCTTGGGTTATGCTCCTGATGTTTGGCAGAGCTTGTCTGATTTCTTGGAATCCAGGAATTACAAGAAACAGGAGATTGAAAAAGCCGGTTTGGCTTTAACTTCTGAGAAAGGTTCTTTTTATGATCGTTTCAGAGGAAGAATCATTTTTCCCATTTTTGACTTGAATTCTCAGGTGGTTGGTTACGGGGGCCGGGTTTTTAAGGAAAAGGATAAAGCAGAGGTGGCAAAGTACGTTAATACCCCCAATACTCTTTTATACGATAAAAGCAGGATTCTTTATGGTTTGGATAAAGCCAAGGTGGAGATAAGAAAAAAAGACAGCTGTATTTTGGTTGAGGGCTATACCGATGTTATAATGGCTTATCAGGCAGGAACTCTTAATGTGGTTGCCACTTCCGGCACTGCTTTAACTAATTTTCAGCTGAAAATCCTTAAAAGATACACTGAAAACCTTATTTTGGGATTTGACATGGATATTGCCGGAGATTCAGCCACCAAAAGAGGAATAGACCTGGCTCAGGTTCTGGGCTTTAACATCAAAGTCCTTCGTTTGCCGGAAGGCAAGGATGCGGCAGAAATTATCTTTAAGAATCCCAAAGAATGGGAAGAGGCTCTTTCCAGTCCCAAATCAATAATGGACTTCTACTTTGAATCAGCCTTTAAAGGAAGAGACGAAAAAAGCCCGGAAGGTAAGAAAGAAATTTCCAAAATCCTTCTGCCCATTATTAAAAGAATTCCCAATAAAATAGTTCAGTCCCACTGGACAGGAGAGCTGGCCAGGAAGCTGGACGTGAAAGAGGAGAACATTGAAGAAGAAATGAAAAAGGTCAAGATAGAAGGACTTTCTGACGCTTTCGGCCTGGAGCCGGAAGAAATGATAAATCTTCCCCCAAGGTCTCGTCGGGATTTACTGGAAGAAAGCTTATTGGTTTTAATTCTGAAATCCCCTTCAAGCTTTGAATTTGTTGATAAGAAGGCAATTTCTTGTTTTTCTCCAGTAACCCGGGAGATTTTGGAAAAACTGGAAAAAAAAGAAACACCCGATTCTGAATTTTTCAATTATCTCTGCTTAAAAGCCGAAGTGGAAGAAATAGAAGAAAAAGACATTGTGCCCGAGATTAAAAATTGTTTAAAGGAGTTTCAGTGCTTGGAGATAAAAAACAAAATGAATGGAATTTCCAAAGAGATTAAAAAAGCCGAAGACGAAAAAGATTCTAAAAAAGCTGAAGAATTAACCAAGTCTTTTAAAGATTCAGCTAGCGAATTAACAAATCTATGAAGAAAAAAAGAAAAAAACATAAAATCAGGAAAAAGAAAGTCAGGAAAGTCAAAAAAATCAGGAAAAAGAAGAAAAAAGTCAGAAAAACGAAAATCAGGAAGAAAAGAAGGGTTTCAAGAAAAACTGGAAAGAAAAAAGCTTTTAATATAGATAAATTCCAACCTTTGATAGAAAAAGGAAAGGAAAGGGGTTTTGTTACTTATTCCGAAATTCTTTATGCTTTTCCCGATGTGGAAAAGGATATTAAAGGATTGGAAAAGCTTTATGACGTTTTGGAAAAGCAAAGTGTTGAGATAAAGGAAGCCAAGGAGTTTTTGTCCATAGAAGAGGTGCCGAAAAAAAAGGTTAAGGATTCTGACGTTAAAATAGATCCTATTCAGATGTATTTGAAGGAAATCGGGAAAATCTCCTTTGTTACCGCCAATGAAGAAAAAGAATTGTCTAAAAAAATTGAAAAAGGAGATTTGGAAGCCAAAAAGAAATTAGCTAAGGCCAATTTGCGCTTGGTGGTTTCCATTGCCAAAAGATATGTCGGCCGTTCGCCCAATTTAACTCTTTTGGATTTAATACAAGAGGGGAATCTGGGGCTTTTCAGGGCAGTGGAGAAGTTTGACTGGCGCAGAGGATATAAATTCTCTACCTATGCCACCTGGTGGATAAGGCAGGCCATAACCAGGGCTTTGGCTGACCAGGCCAGAACCATCAGGATTCCGGTTCATATGGTGGAAACAATTTCCAAATATACCCAGGCCAGACGCCGTCTTTTGCAGGATCTGGGAAGAGAACCTTTGCCGGAAGAAATTGCCGCTGAAATGGGCATTGAGGTGGATAAGGTACATCACATTATGAAGATATCGCAGGAAACCGTTTCTTTGGAAACGCCGGTAGGAGACGATGACGAGGATTCGGTCCTGGCTGAATTTATTGAAGACGAGAAAACCGCTCCTCCGTCTCTTGAGGCAGCCAGAAAGTTATTGCGGGAAAGATTAAAAGAAATTTTGAAAGATTTAACCGACAGGGAACAAAGGATTTTAGCAATGAGATTCGGCTTAGATGACGGGGTAACCCATACTCTTGAAGAGGTAGGCAAGGAATTCGGCGTAACCAGGGAAAGAATACGTCAGATTGAAGCCAAGGCTATTGAAAGAATACGTGAGCACGATTCCTTGAAGAAATTGAAAGGATATTGATTTTTCTTTAAAAAATTGTAATAATTAATCGCATTCCGGAGTAGCTCAATTGGTAGAGCGGCTCCCTGTGAGAGTAAGTTCTTTTATTTACCAATAGCGGTATAATTATACTAATGGTATATAAAAGAAAATATGCTGACCGAAGACAATACTTAATTAGAGCTGTTGCTAAGCGGCGGCGTAAAATTAAGTTAATGTCCATTGAATATAAAGGAGGGAAGTGTCAAATTTGCGGATATAGTAAATATCCTGGCGCATTAGACCTCCATCATATCAATGGCGAAAAATCATTTGGCATAAGCGATAAGGGATATACTCGTTCATGGGAAAGAACAAAGAAGGAATTGGATAAGTGTATCTTAGTTTGCGCTAATTGTCATAGAGAAATTGAGGCCGGCATTTCGCAGCTTCCAAAATAAATTTTGGAATGAACTCCTTGGGATAACGGTGAAACCCTAATTAAAATAGGGCAATACCGTGGGAACCCGCTAATATCTATAAAGTTATGGCGGGGCGCCGTAGAGACTAGATACCGAGGTGCCTAAATCCTGTTTTTAAGCGGGACATGGCAAAGATATAGTCCACTCCTAAAAGTAATTTTAGGGCTATGTGTAAGGAGATGGTTGTAGGTTCGAGTCCTACCTCCGGAGCAAATGATTTCTGTGAAAGCGACCCGTTCCCGTCCAAGTTTTAAGCACAAAACGGCGATGGGAAAGGTTCTGGAGTGTCCCATCCCCGTACCCTGGGGATGGGACGCCGAACCACTCAGAGATAATATTCCAACACGGAACTCAATATTGAAAAAAATATATAAAACAGATAACATGATACTTTCCAAAAGTAGATTTCTTGATTATCTCACTTGTCCAAAAGATGCGTGGTTTAGGTTGTACAGGCCAGAACTTGAGGAATTTAAAATAACCGAAGAGCTTCAGAATAGGTTTGACCAAGGAGATGAGGTAGAAGCATATGCAAAGCAACTTAAAAATTTTGCAGGTATGGTTGAAGCCAAATCCAGGGGATCGGAAGCTCAAAAAGAAATTGATGCATTAATTGCAAAAAAGGTTCCTGCCATATATCAGGCTACTTTTATCGCTGATGGTTATATAATCCGATGCGACGTGCTTAAATGGAATACAGAGACGGGAAAATGGGATTTATACGAAATAAAAGCAACCAATTCCCTTCATGCTTCCGGGGAGCGAGATCATCTATCAGATGTTGCATTTCAATCTATCGTCTTGGAAAGTTACGGGATTCCGCTTGGTAGAACGTATATTGTACATTTAAACAAGGAATATATTCGCAAGGGGCCAATAGACATTGAGTCGTTATTTATACAAAATGATTGCACTCCTAAAATAGATGCGAGGAAAAAGACTATAGTGTCTGAAATGAAAATAGCAAAGAAATATTTAAGTCAGGAAAAAGAACCGAAAGATGGGTGCAATTGTCATTATCGCGGACGAAGTAGCCATTGTGCGACTTTTTCCCGTTCGCATCCTGAGATTCCTGAATATTCTGTTCATGATTTAGCTTATATAGGAAAAAGTGCAAATAAGTTAAAAGAATTGGTCAAACAGGGCCTATATCATTTACATGAAATCAAGGATGTTTCTACTTTTACTGATAGACAGCAGAATCAAATCTTTGTACAAAAAGAGAAAGACCCCATAATAATCAATAAGGAGATAGAGAATATCCTTAATGGTTATGCATACCCTCTTTATTTTTTAGACTACGAGACTTTTGCCCCCGCCGTTCCCATATATGATGGATATTCTCCATATAAAAGAATTCCAATTCAATTTTCTTTGCACTATATTGAAAAAAAGGGCGGACCACTAAAACATATTGATTATGTACACAAGGAGAATTCTGATCCTGCGGATGTAGTAGCCAAATATTTAACTGATAGCATTGATCCTCTGGGAACTGTCCTTGCGTGGAATGTGGGGTTTGAGAGGAGCGTGACGAATGAACTTGCTTCTCGTGTTCCTAGAGATGAAAAAGCGTTGCAAAGAATTTGCACTCAAATGCAGGACCAAATGGACGTGTTTACGAACCAATATTATGTTCATAAAGATTTTAAGGGAAGTGCGGCAATCGAGGCCGTAATGAATGTACTGCTTCCAGATATGACGTACGATCATCTGCCTTACACTGGGGAAGTTGTAGGTTTTGTTTGGTGGAAAGATATTGTTTCAACAACTGCGCCTACTGTCGAACGCACCGAGAAGATTCGATTAATAAGAGAATATTGTAAGCAAGATACACTTGTAATGGTTGAAATATTTAAGATACTAAGTGGCATGATTAAATAATGGTAGAAACTTTGAATTGAGGAGCTAACTTTCACCCTATCTTTCATTATTTCCATTAGTAGAAAACAAAACACCCCGAAAGGGGCATTTTGTTTTTTAGGATTCTTTCCCTTGGAAGTTAAGATAAACAGTTTTATCTTTTATTTCCAGACGGCTTCTCAAACATGACAGCAGTTCTCTTTTTTCGTCCTTTGACCCTTCTGTGAGGATGTATTTCGTGTAATTGCGGATATCAATATCGATCGATCTCCTGTCGAGGTTTGATTCCTGGTTTAAAACTTGGTAGCTGAATTTTCTGTATCTTTGGACTTCTCTCAGGATTTTTTCTTTAGTCCCGATTTCGTCGATATCAATCTTATCTACGACCCTTAGAAGCTGTTCGGTTAGCTCTTCTTCCCGAATTGCTTTTTCTTTACAGTTCCTGTCTTTACCTTTTGTGCAGTGGTAATAGACATAACGGTGAGTGCTGCCGTTTTTCTGATGCTTGAATTTTTCTTCGGCGCAGATTCCCGATCCGCATGAGCCGCAATACAGAAGACGGGTAAACTCAAAGTCGTTGGTCCCCGGATGGCGCCGCGGGGGAGCGGTAAGCTCCGTCTGAGCCGCCAGGAACAGTTCTTTTGTGATAATCGGGTCATAACCCCCTTTGTACCAATTGCCGCTTCCTACGGGGTATTCGAACTCTCCGTAATAGAAGGTGTCTTTGAGCATCCTGTAAATTCCGCTGAGAACGATTCTTTTCCCCGATCTCGTTGTGAAATCCATTTCATTATTAAGCCAGTCTAAAATATCTCTTCCGCTTGCTCTTTCATAAGCGACCCTTTCAAACATTTGTTTCATGATAGGAGCTCTTATAGGATCTGTAAGAACTCTCTTCTGCCCCTTCATCGCAAATTTATCGTGGATGTATCCAAGAGGAGCTGCGCCGGGTCGCCACCCCATTTCGCATTTAGCTCTCAGCCCTCGTTTCACATTCTCGCCCTTATGGTCGTTTTCCAATTTGGCTTGGCTACACAAAATCATCAGCAAAAACTTTTCGTTAGGAGAATTGGTGAATCTTTGGCCGTAAGTTCTTATTTCAATAAGCCGTCCCTGATCCATTAAATCAACCAAAGATCCCAAATCGCCGGCGTTTCTGCTTAGCCTGTCGGGTGCCCAAGTTAAGATTCCGTTGAACAGGCCGCTTTTTATATCTTCAATTATCTGGTTAAAAACCGGTCTTTGGCTGGAATCTTTTGCCGAGTGGCTTTCTTTTCTTATCTCAGCGACTTCCATCTTTTCCTTTTTAGCCATAGCCAGCATTTCTTTGACTTGCGAATCAATTGATAAAGCCTGGAGCTCGTCTGACTCTGTGCTTTTCCTTGCATAAAGACAGTAGCGGATAGGTGTAGCGGCGAGAGGAGACCTCTGATCCGCGATTTTTATTGTTGCAATTTGTCCCATAGTCTTAAATATTTTTAATTATATTTTCGACCTTTCAGGGACAAGGATGCCGCAACCACGCAAGTAAGTCCAGGCCCTTAGTGGGCAAACAGTTGATAACTAAAACCCCGATTTTAATCGGGGTTTTAGTTGTAGATTTTTTAAGGGAAGTCTATACAACTATCAAAATTATCCGGCCGGCATTTCTTCAATCTGAAATAAGTTTTCTTTATTCCCATCAGTAGACCGTATTTTTCTATAGCCAAGATTGCGTATTGCGAACAGCTTGGATAAAAACGGCACTTTACCCCGGCACGGTTTAGAATCGGAGAAATAAGCTTTTGATATATTTTTATGATAAAAATTATTATTTTAGACACTGTGAGTTACCTCTTCTTTTTTTACCGCTTTTGATCCGCATTTTGGACATTTATTGAAATCTATTACTTGTTTATCGTGTATGAAAAGTGCTGGTAGGCAACCGCTGCAACACATCATTGATTTGCCGGCATTACTCATAGCATTAGCCCTTTGTTCCCAGTCTTCTTGTTTGCCGTAAAACCAAACGTTTCCACAGGCATTACATGTGCATTTCGTTTCCTTTATTGTTTTGAGGGTATTAGATGACTCTTTTTCATTTGAAGTTTTCCAAAGTTTCATATTTTTTAATTCACTTAATCTTCTACGACCTTTTGGCGGCATAACATAAAGCTCGCCGCCAGAGATAATTTTATTGAATTATTTAATTTTAAGGATTAATTATTGCTTAAATTATTTTTTCTAACTCTTTTTTTAATTCAACAACTTTAAGATTTTTAGGTCTGTCTTTCCAGTCATCCTCCCAGCAAATGATCATGTCGCATCTTTTGGGGTCTTTTCTATAATCTTCCATATGGCTTTTAAACCCCGATGAATACAATTCAAATTCAGCACTTTTTGTTTGCCAAACATCTCCCTGCTTTACTTTTATTAGCGCGTCAGGAAACCGAGTGCCCACCGATTCAATCTTCATTTTTAATGAAAGTCGCGAGAGTTTGCTGAATAGAACTATCGCTTCCTGCTCAGTCTCAGGGGCGCGCGACAATCCTTCAAATTCTAAAATTGTTTTAAATGGATTGTTTGTTTTTTCCAGTTTTTTTCTAATGATTTCCCAATCACCTGGCTCTAATTCCGAAATTGTCAAAATCGCTCGTAATCTGCTTAGTAATCTTGACGGCAACCTTAATTCTTCTGCGTTTAATGGCGACCAAAATTTCAATTCCCATTTAACCGGTTGGCTGTGTTGATAATAAAGGTATTTATTAAATTTATAACCGTCCTTAATTACAGTGCCTATTCCAAATATATATTTTCCTGAATTGGCTAAAATTTTGTCTCCTTCTTTTATTTCGTTATAAAATCGCCATAGTTCATTGGCGGATCTTTTGCTTTTTCTACCAAAAATACTTAAAAACTGCTTTTCAAGTTTTTCCTTTGTTTTAAACTTAGTCATATCTCCTATATCATTCCAACCAACGGCAATACAACTATTGTCTCTTTGCTCGGCCCATAAAGTCCCTCCGCATCCGGGAGCAATCCGCCAATATCTTATATTTGTTTTATTCGTATTTTTCATTGTTGTTGGCGGCATAACATAAAGCTCGCCGCCAGCGATAGCCTTTCGACTACCCATAACCCTTTCGGGCTATGACCAACCAAGGTGCTCTGACGACGAGCTTAATACCTTGGTTGGTTTTTTGTGCCATATCTTATAGGAATCTATAAGGGTTAGGCGATATTCAATTGTTGATTTATTTTATCCGATTTTCTCTTATTTTTCCAGACGGGTAATCTGGCTTTCGACCTTTCAGGAACAGTGATGCCACAACCCTGTCGGTAAGTCCAGATAATTGGTTGTTAACTAAAAATTTCTATCAAGCATTCCGGCCGTGAAAGGTTTTCCTTTTTCATAGTCTTCGGTTATGGTTATTTCTTCTCCGTCAAGAAATCTCATGCCTGCTTTTACTTTCGGCCCCTGGTCGGGAAATGGTGAGCATTCTCCTCCGTTGTCTTTCTTTATTTCCAGAATAAGCATGGTAAACGCATCAACTAGATCGTCGTGTTTTTCACTGCCGAAATTAAGAAGTTGCAATCTCAAATCCCTTACTCCTTCTTTCGGGAAAAATATCTTTCCGGCTTGCATTGGCGAAGCGGCAATCCTAAGTCGTTCTCCCTTGCTCATCCCGGCCACCTTAAACTCTTTAACCGGTATGCCTGCATCCTTTAACTCTTGTGTAAGCCATTTCTGGATACCGACATCCTCCATAATTACTGTTGCGGGATAATCTCCTCCTAGTGTTTTTGAAAGTAGCATTGCATGATCTTTAATTCCATTAAATCTCAACTGCTTGTTTACGGGATTTGGGTGAATGTAAATCTTCATTTCTTCTCCGCGTCCGAAAATACTCGCTGCTACCATGGCAGTGCAGTCTGCGTCTTCATTGTCCGATCCCGCCGGATCTACGCCGATGAATGTCCCGATATAATCGTTCCCTGTTAAATTTGGCATCATGGGATATTCTTTGAACCATTCCTTAAGGATTATCTGATTTTCATCTGGAACATCTTTGAGAAGATATTCTCTCTGCCAAACTATTTCATTGCCAATGCTTTGTTTCAGTTCTTTGATCGCCTCCAAAGAAGTAAATTTCCCCGGCCAAGCAATAACGTTATTATCGTCAATAAGAGGGACGCGGAGAAAAACTCCTTTCATTTTTCCTTCTTCAATCATTTTCTCAAATTGGGAAAGAACCGAATCTTGATTAAGAAAATTGCCGAGGATGATTATTTTGGTGTTTATGTCGCCCAAAGGCAAAAGTTCCCCGGTAAACCAGTTAAAAGTCTTATCGCGTCTATCTTGATTTTTGATTGAATTAGAATCTTCAATGTCGTCGGCGATAATAAGATCGGGGCGGTAAGGCCCTTCTCTCAGGCCGCGAATTCCTTCTTCAGTCGAAATGGCAGTAATACGCGCCCCATACTTATGGACTATAAGAGTAGTTGCGTGCCAGCGGTCCTCTCTTTCCTCAAAAGGACCAAGATTTTCACTCAAGAGTTTATTCTCTTCAATTTCCTTGCGGATATTCATCAAATGATCTTTCGCTCTTTGCTGCGTCTGGCTGGCGATGACAACATGTTTCTTTTTGGGCGTTCCCATAATCGACCACAAGGCATAGGCCGTATTCAGGATTGTTGATTTTGCCGAGTTGCGGAAAGTCATCACCCCGGCAAATTTTATTTTCTCGTTCTGGCCAATTTCAAACATCTCATAATGGATCGGTGCAATCGGATACTTAGTGTAGCGGCCGAAATAGATGTAGAAAAAATAAAAGAAACTCCGTCGGGTAGTCTCCGTCAGTACTTTCCTATCCTTAAGAATCCGCCTTAGAATCTCGGGGTCTATTCCGTCTGGCAGATTCTGAAATGTTTTATCCATGGTTTTGCTGAGTTCGTTTATTTTTTAATAAACCGGCTAGTTGGAGCGCCTTTTCGACCAATTCTTCTTGCTCTTGAGTCAAGGGTTCTTCTTTGATATTAAGATTGCCGGTAACCTCGACCTTGCTGGTATATTTCGGATGGTGTGACTTCAGCCATAATTGTATGGCTGGAAAATTTTTATCCCGGATTAAAGAAATCAACTGCGACTCGCTCATGTCCGTAATAAGCGTTTCGCCCTCGATAATTGCGTTGTCCGTCATTTTTTTAAATTCTCCGTCCTCCTTTCTTAACCGATAATAACTGGCTCTGCTGATGCCGGATCTCTCGCAGGCGATTTGGACGATCGGCGCTTTCTTTAGTTGTTCAATCAGTAATTGTTTTTCTTTTTCAGTTTTCATAGTTTTTTAGCTTTTAGGTTTGTTAATTTTTCCCAGCGATGCTTTATAACTTCGCAGTACACCGTCGATTTTTCCATCAGATAACACCTTCTTTTCATTTTTTCGGCCGCAATTAGCGTGCTACCGCTTCCACCGAACGGCTCCACGATGAGGTCGTCGCGTTCAGTAAGTACTTTAATGTAGGGGATTAGAAGTTCCAACGGTTTTGTTCCGAATATGATTCCTTGCCCCGATGATTTTTCATCAGCGGCTATAAACTCAATAAAGTCAGTCGGGCAAATCTTTTTACCTTTTTTGTATCCTTCCCAATGAGATTTTCCGGAAGTCGCGAAAAGAGCATTTTCGTATTCGTTCTGGAATAATTCTTCGGTTTCAGGTTTTAAGTTTAGTGCAATATTTCCTTTGCTTCCCACAAGCGCTATATCCGTCTTATTGAAGAATTTGTATTTGGCGGAGAATCCCTGGACTCGGTTTGGGACGTGCCAAGTAATGGTATTGCGGTATTTCCAATGCTTCTCGAGCGCATTCCAAATTGTGCGCAGGTTCTTAGGATTTTCAAATATGATGATAGAGAAATCCGATTTCTGCACTTTGGCTACGTTTGCCATCCATTTTTCGGTAAAGTCCGGCGGAAGAACATCGGTTTCCAAATATTTGCGATCCCGTTTCAGGCCAAATCCTTCTGTGGCTTTCCCGTGGCGTTTCTTGCCTGACAAATAAGATAAAATGTAAGGGGGGTCCGTAAAGCACATATTCGCTTTTTCTCCGCCCATTAACTTCAAAATATCCGATTCGACGGTAGAATCGCCGCACATTAGCCGATGATTGCCTAATTGGTATGTATCGCCCTTCTGGATCTGTATTTTCTGGATGTTCAATTTTTGAAGCTCTTTTGCTAAATCGAAAATTTCCGGGTTATCATCGATTCCAAAAACCTCATCCAGCTCTTCCGAGGAAAATCCTATGCCCGAAAGGAATGACTCGTCAAAATCAGCCAGCAAATCCCAATCCCATTGTCCGACATTTTTATTTAATCTTAAATTAAGCTCCTTCTCTTTTTTAATATCGGGAATGCTTAAGTAAACTGCGGGTACTTCTTTTATTCCTAATTCTTTAGCTACGGTCCATCTGAAATTGCCTCCAATAATGATGTTTTTTCTATTTGGAGCCGAATTTACGATAATCGGATCGACTAATCCAAATCGGTTTATACTCTCCTTTAACTGTTTCGTTGTTTCTTCGTTCCAAGAACGTGGGTTATAAGAAGGAGAGCGAAGCGATGGCGTCGGTATGTAATGTACCTTTAATTTCTTGTCTTTCACTATAATTTCTTTTGTTTTGTTCATATTTTTTATTTAATTAATTATTATTAGAGCTTAACAATCAAAAACCAGTGATTCGTTTAGCAAGTCACTGGTTTTTTGTCGCCCTTTAATTAAAAGGCCGAAATAACAAAACACTAGTGATCGCTTAAACGATCTAACGTTTTATTATCTCGGCTTTTAACCTATTTAGAGCTCTTTTGCTCCGATTCTATACCGGCTGAGAAAGTAGAGCCTTTTCTGTTTTTAAACAAGAAGGGGCGTCAATGTTTCCGCCAGACATAGAATTAAGATAATCTCAATAACTATTTAATTGTTAAGCACATCTTTATTTTATTTCTTTTCGTGCCCTCATGTCA
>Ga0315284_10012456_pt1 | contig 12106 bp, 11 predicted proteins | sample YL17G09_16_MG_FD_203696 | JGI IMG/M metagenome (GOLD analysis project Ga0315284, IMG submission 203696) | Sediment microbial communities from Yellowstone Lake, YNP, Wyoming, USA - YL17G09_16 | ecosystem: Environmental > Aquatic > Freshwater > Lake > Sediment | place: USA: Wyoming | collected...
ATCCGAAATCCGAAATCCGAAATCGGGCTGTGCCCCGAGGACCGCCTCCTCCTGCTGCTCTGCCGCGGCCAGGTCAGCGCCGATCAGGAAGCGGAAGCCCGCGAGCTGCTCCTGCAGCCTTCCGCCTTCTGCCTTCCGCCTTCTGCCTTCCGCCTTCCGCCTTCTGCCTTCCGCCTTCTGCCTTCCGCCTTCCGCCTTCTGCCTTCCGCCTTCTGCCTTCCGCCTTCTGCCTTCCGCCTTCCGCCTTCCGCACTCCGCATTCCGCATTCCGCACTCTCCTGGCCCCTCCTCCTCGCCCGCGCCATCGAGCAGGAAATTCTTCCGCTGTTTCGGCGGAATCTCGAGACGCTCGGCTTCCCCGGCGTGCCGGCCGACGCCCGCGCTCGCATGAACGATCTCTGCCGCGCCAACACCGCCCGGCAGATGTTCCTGGTCGAGGAATTGCGGCGCTTGCTTGGCCTGCTCGATTCCGCCGGCATCCCCGCCATTCCGCTAAAGGGTCCGTGGCTGGCTCAGCGCCTCTACGGCGACTACACCCTGCGCGTCTGCGCCGATTTGGACCTCATGGTCCCGCCCGGCGGCGCGCTCGAGGCAATTCGTCTGGTCGCCGCCGCGGGTTATTCCGGCGCGCTGCCGGAGCGCCTGCTGACCGGCTGGCTGCTGGACCACAGCATCGAGTACCCGCTCATGAGGCGGGAGCCGGCCATCACCTGCGGCGTCGAGCTGCATTGGAAGCTTTGGGACGCTAGGCCGTCCGCCTGCCCGGCAACCAGCGACATGTGGGCCGAAGCCCGCCCAAGTGCGTTGTTCGGGGCCCCGGCATACGCGCTCAGCCCGGAGTGGGAGTTTCTTTACCTTTGCATCCACGCCGCCCAGCATCAATGGCAAAGTTTGAAGTGGCTGGCGGACATTAACGAGATCTGCTGTTCGGGTGGGATCGATTGGGGCAGGGTGCGGGAGAAGGCCGACCGCTTCCGCCTGACGGTCGTGGTTGAGTTGACGCTCGCTGCCTGCCGGCGCCTGTTCGGGGCATTTGAGGGGGAGCAGTTGCCGGCCGGTTTCCGCCTCGCGCGGCTTCCCCGCGGGGTGCGCCTGTTCCCCGCTCCGGAATCGCCCTATGCCGCCCTGCGCAGGGGGCTTGCTTATTCGCGGTTGATGCCGGGCGTGTGGGAAAAGTTGCGGTGTCTGGCCGAGATTGTCTTCGTGCCAGAGCTCGCCGACAGCCAGGCCGTGGCCCTGCCGGTCTCGCTCAGCTTCCTATATTACCCGCTCCGCCCCCTGCGCCTTTCGTGCAAGTGGGCCTGCGTTGCGCTGAGGCAGGCTACAAATTCCCTGCGCGGATAGCCATGTGCTAAGTCCCCACAACGCCTGCGCACCTCGCGCCTGGAGCGTCGCCGGCGAAGCCCGACCGCGCTCCCACAAACGGAATTGGGGGAACATGAGTTAGTCGGCATAAAGGATTTCTCAGCGCCATGAGACCTGCGACTCGCAGAAGCTGCCAGAAACGCCGCCTAGCTAGACGGGATAGGTGGGGCCCGGGGTAAGAGGGAATGCCTGTCAAGAGTGATGTGAGGCTGGGCGAGAATGTGGTGATTCATCATCCGGAACTGGTGAACCTGTACGGTTGCACCATCGGCGACGGAACGAAGATTGGTGCCTTTGTGGAGATCCAAAAGAACGCCGAGATCGGGGCGCGCTGCAAGATCTCCTCGCACAGCTTCATTTGTGAGGGAGTGACCATAGAAGACGAGGTGTTTATCGGACACGGCGTGATCTTCATCAACGACCCCAGGCCGTGCGCCACTCGCCCAACCGGGGAACTCCAAACGGAGGCGGACTGGGCCGTCATCCCGACCAGGGTTTGCAAGGGAGCATCCATCGGAAGCGGTGCGGTCATCCTGTGCGGGGTCACCATCGGCGCGGGCGCGATGATCGGCGCCGGCGCGGTCGTCACGCACCATGTTGCGCCCGGTGCGGTCGCTGTCGGTGTTCCCGCCCGCCAGCGCCGTGGAGGATCTGGCGAATGATTGGGATTGGAGTAATCGGTTACGGTTATTGGGGGCCGAATTTCGTCCGCAATATCTCCGAGTTAGCCGATGCGCGAGTGGTCATTGTCGCGGACTTGAAAGGCGAGCGGTTGGCCCTCGCCAAGCGTCGAAACCCCGTGATCGAGACTACCCGGGACCCGCTCGATGTGATCAATCATCCCCAGGTCGACGCGGTGATCGTGGCCACGCCTGTCGCCACCCATTTCGACCTGGCATTGCAAGCAGTCCGGGCCGGGAAGCACACCCTGGTCGAGAAGCCTGTGTGTGCCACCCGTTCCCAGGCCGAGCGACTGATCGAGGCGGCTGACTCCCGCAACGTGACCTTGATGGTCGATCACACATTCCTGTATACGGGCGCCGTTCGCAAGGTAAAGGAGTTAGTTGGCTCCGGACAGATCGGGGACGTCTATTACTACGACGCTGTGCGGATCAATCTGGGGCTCTTTCAAAGCGACACGAACGTCCTCTGGGACCTCGCGGTTCATGATCTTTCGATCATCGATTTCGTTCTGGGTGTGCAGCCCACGGCATTAAGCTGCAGTGGTGTCAGTCACGTTCCCGGGCAGCGAGAAGACGTTGCGTTCCTGACTCTCCACTTTCCCGCCAACCTGATCGCGCACCTTCACGTCAATTGGCTTTCTCCCGTCAAGTTGCGAAGAACGCTGATCGGAGGAAGCCGTCGAATGATCGTGTACGACGACTTGGAACCCCACGAGAAAGTGAGGGTTCACGACAAAGGCGTTATCGTTGACGACCAGGAGAAGCGATATCAGCTCCGTTTGGTAGGCTACCGGACCGGCGACGTATGGTCTCCTCAGGTCGACCTTTCCGAGGCCCTTCGCACTGAACTCATCCATTTCACTCACTGCATCGAGGGGCGCGAACAGCCGATCACGGACGGCCGCTCGGGTCTGCGAGTTGTGCGCTTGCTGGAGGCGGCCTCTCAATCGTTGGCAAACAAAGGCATTCCCATCGAGTTAGGCGCAGCGGCCGTATGATTCCACTCATTGATCTCAAGCAGCAATACCAGGCAATCAAGGGCGAACTGCGGCCCGCAATTGACGCGGTTCTTGAGAAAGCGCAATGGATACTGGGACCCGAGGTTCGCGCCTTCGAGGAAGAATTCGCGGCATATTGCGGAACCCGCTACGCGGTGGGCGTAAACTCGGGGACGAGCGCTCTTCATCTGGCTCTGCTGGCAGCGGGCGCCGGGCCGGGGGATGAGGTCGTCACTGTACCCCTCACCTTTACGGCCACGGTCGCCGCTATCCGTTACACGGGAGCGACGCCCGTCTTTGTCGACGTCGATCCCGAGTCTCTCACCATCGACGCAGGACAGATCGAGAAGGCCATCACCGCGCGGACGAAAGCCATTGTGCCCGTTCACCTGTACGGACAGATGGCGGACATGGAGCCCCTTCTATCGATCGCGCACGACCGCGGCTTGGCAGTGATCGAGGATGCTGCGCAGGCCCATGGGGCCGAATACAAGGGGCGGCGCGCCGGCAGCCTTGGCCACTTCGGCTGCTTCAGTTTTTACCCCAGCAAGAATCTCGGAGCTTGCGGCGAAGCGGGCGCCATCACCACGAACGACCCGGAAGGCGTCCGCGTGCTTCGAATGCTGCGCGACTGGGGCCAGGAAAAGAAGAACCGCCATGTGCTGAAGGGATACAACTACCGTCTCGAAGGAATCCAAGGCGCCATTCTTCGCGTCAAACTGCGCCATCTGGAGGAATGGATTGAAGCGCGCCGCCGTCACGCGCGGCACTACGCCAACGGCCTGGCAGGGACGGCGTTGGCTTTGGCTGGCGAGCGACCCGATACGCGCCATGTCTACCACCTGTATGTTGTCCGCCTCAACGAAAGGGCCAGGCTCCAGAAGCACCTGGGCGATGCCGGAGTTGAGACGGGCATTCACTATCCGGTCTGTGTTCATCTCCAGGAAGCGCACAGCGACTTGGGGTACCGGCCTGGCGCCTTCCCGGTCGCCGAAGCGGCTGCCGACTCAGTATTGTCCTTGCCGATGTACCCGGAACTGACCGCCGAGCAAGTGGACACCGTGATCCATGCGGCCGGACGCTTCGCAGGGCAGGCCGCCGTGCAGCGGTCGGGAGTCCAGGAGCAGTCGGCGTGAAAGTAGCGGTCATCGGAGCGGGTAAGATGGGGCTGCCCCTGGCCTGCCAGTTTGCTTCACGGGGCGCACGCGTGATCGGCTGCGACACCAACGAGCGCGTCGTCAGTGCAATTAACCGGGGCGAGGTCGGGTTTGACGAGCCGGGCATGGAGGCACTTCTTAGATCCGCCCATGCATGCGGTCGCCTGTCGGCCAGCGGCGATACGGAAGAAGCGGTGGCCGAGTCCGAGGTCATCGTCGTAATTATTCCGGTGTTGCTCAGCGGAGTGCGTGAGGCCGAACTGACGGGCTTGGAGCAGGTGACGCGCCAGATCGCCAGGAGCCTGAGGCCGGGCGGAATGGTGTGCTACGAAACAACCCTGCCCGTTGGCACTACCCGGAATCGTCTTCGCCCACTTCTCGAAAATGGCGGTCTGGAAGCGGGGAAGGATTTTGACTTGGTTTTTTCGCCTGAGCGGGTCAAGAGCCGCCTGGTGCTCAAAAACCTGACAATCATTCCGAAAATCGTGGGCGGGGTTTGCTCGGAATCCGCCCGGCGAGCCGAGGCGTTCTATTCGGAATACCTTGGGGCCCCGGTCATTAATGTCGGAACGCTCGAGGCGGCGGAACTGACCAAGTTGGCCGGCATGGTGTACCGCGATGTGAATATCGCGCTCGCCAACGAACTGGCCGCATATGCCGAAGCCACCGGAGTCGATTTTTGCGCCGTTATTGCCGCGGCTAACACGGATGGTGAGGCGAATCTGCTTCTTCCCGGCATCGGCGTCGGCGGTCATTGCACGCCGGTTTACCCTCATTTCGTTCTTCAGGACGCCAAACGGCTGGGTCTACCCATGCTGCTGACCGAATCCGGTCGGAAGATCAATGAAGGCCAACCGGCCCGATTGTTCGACCGCCTGGAAGCGAGCGGGCAGAAACTGGATGGAGCCACGATCGCCATACTCGGGCTTGGCTTCCGGCCGGGAGTAAAGGAACACACTGCTTCGCCGGCATTCGCCATCAGGGGGGAAGCAACGCGGCGAGGCGCGAAGGTGCTTTTGCACGACCCTCTTTACACGACCGAGGAGTTGCGAACTCTGTGCTTCGAGTGCCTAAGCCTGGACGCCGACACGCTCCCCTCGATTATGGTGCTCAACACCGGCCATTCCGACTACATGCGGGTGGATTTCGATTCCTGGCGGGCGCGGGGTGTGAGGTGCGTGATTGACGGTCGCAATTTCTGGAACGGCGCAGCGGTCCTGGCCGCTGGCCTGCGGTATCTATCACCCGGCATTCTTACCCAATCGAAGGGACAATGAAAAGCACCGCTTGCTCAAGTTCCGTGGAATCGGCTGGTCGCCAGCCGTTTCGGTAAACGTTTCTTGCAGATCGCGGGCGGTCCTGGCGGAAAGTCCCGTTGGCGTGGTTTCCCATGAACTTGGTGTATCTCGGACCCCTGTCGTCTTTCATGGCGCGGAATCTGATCCTTGGGTTCCGAGGGCTCGGCTACCGCGTAACGGCGTTGAATACGGGTGGCGATACTCCGCGAAAGCAGAAGATCCGTGACGAATTTCCCGATGTCCCCATCTTCGATCTCTCGGCCGCCGGCCCGCCCCGCCTCGGCTTCCGGGATCGAATCAAGCACGCGACGCTCCGCGCTCTGGCGGCGACCGGCCTGAGCCGCAATGTAGCGCTGGCGCGCACTCTGGATCGAACAGCGCGGCGGCTGCCGTTTTTCCAGAAGAAACCATACGAGCTGAACGATCGTGCCAAATCCCTCATTCGGGGAGTTCTTGCTTCCGCCAGGGCCGAAGTGGTCTACAGCTTCTGGGGCCACTTGAACCTTCCCGAGGCCCGATTCATTCAGCAGGAACTCGGGACGCCCGTTGTCCAGGAGATCACGGTCTACCCGTTCGCGTTCAGCGAACCCCGCCACGCGGATCCCGACGACCGCCGGGTGATAGAAAGTTTCAGCGAACTCGACGGTCGAATCCATGCGAGCCAGAGAGCTCGGGATTATCTGTTTCGTCATTTTCATACTGTGCGTGGCCGCGATCTTATCTGGTGGCATCACTTCAGCGAAGACTACTTTTTCCGGAGACGGCTCCCGCTGCTCTCGGCGCGAGACCGCAGGCCGCATGTCATCTTTCTTGGGCGTACGGACTTCGGGAATAGTCCGTTTGACGACGTCCGGCCACAGTTGCGTGCGATTACCCGATCGGGCATCCATGTGCACATCGGGGAAACTCGCTGCCGGCCTCCAGGCACTCCATTTCTGCATATGTTCCCCCCGGTGGCGCCGGAGGGCGGGGAATTAGCCACGTTCATGACCGCGTTCGATGCCTGCATCGTACTTTACAACGTAGACCGGGAGTATGATCGTTTCCGGGGCGGCATGCCGGCTCGCTTTCAGTTCGCACTGGCTGCTGGCATCCCCGTGGTGCTGCCCGCCTCCCGCTTTGCCGCGTGTGAGGAAGTTGTCACCAGCCTCGGCGTGGGTTTTGCGTACAACGATGTAGCGGAGTTGAAGCAGAAACTTTCCGATCAAGCGCTGATGGGCGAGCTGCGGGGCCGCGCAGAAGTGATTGCGCCCAACCTCACCTTCGAGGCGAATTCACGCGACCTTGATTTGTTCATCAGGCAGGTGGGATTGTGTCGCAGCCGAAGCACTGGGCCACCACCGGAGGATCCGCCTGGGCGAGCGGGACTTGCCTGCGGTCGGGGGCCGGTCCTATGAAGGTTGTCCAATGGGGATTGCCGACGTTAGCAGCCGGCCCTGCAATCGTGATTGTCAGTCTGCTTTTTGCATGGCGACTGGCGACCTTTGCCCCGCTGTCCTGATCCACTCTTTTAAGTCTTTCGTTCGTCCACGCCCTCACCGCCTGAGGCCTTTCCCACCCGGAGAGAACCGGGCTGAAATGTGGATCTCGAACCAAAGAGAACCACGGTGCGCATCGTTCTTCTTTCAGAGACGTTCGCAAAGAACATGGGGTACCTCCAGAACGCGCTACCCCAGGCGCTCGCAAGACAGGGGGCCGAAGTGCATCTCGTTACCCTGACCCTGCCGCCCTACTACCAGTCCCCGAAATGGGAAGAAATCTACGGCCGCTTTCTTGAAAAAGAGGCGGGCCGACCGGGCACTACCGAACAAGCGGACGGGGTTACCATCCATTACCTGCATCATAAGCGGGTCCTTGGTTACATGCGGATGGTGGGCCTGTTCCGGAAACTGCGGGAAATCCGCCCCGACATCGTGCAGACGATGGTCAGCATCGGGTGGCTTGCCCTCGACGCAGCGCTGGCCGAGCCCCTGCTCAGGTATAGACTCTTCACGGGAAGCCACACGGCAGCATCGGTTTTTCCTTTGGCTAGGCGGCAGGCGCCCATCTGGGATGTCGAGCGACTGAAGTGTTTCTTTACAAGGTATCTTCCCGGGTATTTTGTCAGTCTGCTTGCTCAGAAGTGCTATGCTGTCACGCCCGACTGCCAGGACATCGCCGTGCGGTTTTTTGGCGTGCCCAGAACCAAAACAGAGTTCTGTCATCTTGGCGTTGATACCAGTGTTTTCTGGCCAGCCTCCGACGAACGGTCCCGTCATGCGCGCGATCAACTGCGCGCATCGTTGGGCTCTGCGCCGTCGGACATCGTTTGCGTCTATACCGGCAAGCTGTCCCAAGAAAAGAACGCTCTGCTGCTCGCCCAAGCGGTCGCGCGCCTGATTGAAGAAGGCAAACCGTTCCGCGGCCTTTTCATTGGCGAGGGAGCGCAGGCAAAGGAGATTGAATCGAGCCCGGGATGCAGAGTCATTGAGTTCAAGCCATTGCGGGAACTCGCTCAGTTCTACCGCGCCTGCGACATCAGTGTATGGCCGGCACAGGAGTCAATCTCGATCCTGGACGCCGCCGCCTGCGGCCTGCCGCTTGTAGTTTTCGACCGTTTTAAGGTGCGGGACTGCTTTGACGGCAACGGTGTCACCTACAGAACAAATGACCTTGAGGATCTCATCCGTGTTTTGCGGGAGTTGGAAAGCCCGGAGTACCGCTCGCAACTCGGCCGCTTTGGCGCAGAAAAGATGGCGAACGAGTACAGTTGGGATACGATCGCCAAGCGCCGCCTGAACGACTACGAGAGTGCCCTTCGCCAGCGGAGACGGCCGCCGACAATCGCTGGCTGAACGCTCCGGCCGCTTGGCCGAGAGCCTGCTTGCCGCCCGTCCAACCCCCGGCCGAATCAATCCATGGCCAGATACCCACTCAAGAGATTGCCCGATCAGCGCGCCATGCTCAACTTGGGCTGCGGTTCAAGGATGCATTGGGCTTGGAACAACGTCGATTTCTCGCCGATCGGGCGCCTGAGACGCCACATGCGCCTGGCGTGCCTGGCGTACCGGTTCGGGGTCCTTTTGAAAGACCGCTGGCAGCGGCTGCAGACCATCGACCCTGAAATCGTTCTCCACGATCTGAGGAACGCTATCCCGTTTCCGGATGATAGCTTCGATGTTGTCTACCATTCGCACATGCTGGAGCATATCAACCGCGACGCGGCCCCCGGCTTCCTGCGGGAGTGCCGCCGCGTGCTGAAGTGGGGGGGAATCATCCGCGTGGTCGTTTCGGACCTGGAATACGCCGTCCGGAGCTACCTCGCGGCGCTTCAAAAGATGGGCCAAGCCGAATCGGCTCCTCTGGCAGCCCTCCACGAGGCGTCGATCGCCGAACTGTTTGAGCAGATGGTGCGGCGCGAAAACGTCGGTACCCGGCAACAGCGGCCGCTCGTCCGGTTCGTGGAACGGCTCGTCAGAGGCGACGCGCGCGACGCAGGAGAGCTTCACCGCTGGATGTATGACCGATGTTCGCTCGCCAGGCTCTTGATCGGCGCCGGCTTCAGGGATCCGGTCAGCAGGACGGCGTCCACCAGCGGCATAGCGGGTTGGAGTTCCTTCGGTCTGGACAGGCAGAGCGAGGGCAGGGACTACAAGCCGGGATCGCTCTACATCGACGGTTTGAAGTGACGGGTAACATGCCTGGCGCCTCGCTACCTGGGTCCGCAGGATGGGGGAGAAGTGTCGAATTCGTTAACCGATCAAGAATACTGGGATAAATCCCACCCACATGTGGGCCTACCCGTCAGTGGTGCGATGCGCTTCTTCATCGAACGCTTTTGTCCTCCGGCACCCGGAGACGCCTTCGAGGTAGGGTGTTTCCCTGGACGATTCCTTGCAATTTTTGGCGAGCACGGATTTCGAGTGAACGGAATTGATTTGGATCCAAGGACCGGCTCCGAACTTCCTGGTTGGTTTCGGAGACAAGGAATTGCGATTGGAGAATTTCTGGTTGCGGACTTCACTGCGATTTCAGCTACCAGGAAGTACGACGTGGTAGCCTCCTTTGGATTGATTGAACATTTCACGAACTGGAAAGAAATCCTGCTGCGTCATACCGAGTTCGTCAAGCCCGGTGGCACGCTCATCGTCACCACGCCCAACTTCAAGGGCTGGGTGCAAAGTCTGCTTCATCGAACGTTCGACAGGGCAAATTACGCCCGGCACTACATACCATCGATGGACCCGGAAGAATGGGCAGTCCTTGTCGAATCACGCGGATTTGAGATCGTGTTCGCTGGATTTTTCGGAAGATTCGACTTCTCTTGTGGATCAGACGAAAGTCTAAGCAGTAAGGCGGTACAGTTTGTTGTGCGTGTCGCAAACAAGGTTCTCCTTCGTCCGTGCTTGCGCGTTCTTCCTGAAGGCAAGAAGAGCTACGCGCTTTGCTGCGGCATTGTGGCGAGGAAGCGATCTTCCTGAGGGACCGCTGACTTCAGAGTCTCCATGGGGAATTCCACACAAGCGCCTGCACAGAGCATGGAACAGAGTGCCAGCCGCATTTCGGTTGGGAAGGCGAGTACGACATCATCGATTCGATCCTCCAAATGAAACCCGCCATCCCGCAGTTGCTGATTGACTTTCACCACCGCTTTTCCGAGATCGGACTGGGACGTACGCTGTCCGCTATCCGGCGGTTGCAAAGCGCCGGCTATGCCGTTTTCGATGTATCGCCCAATGGGGAGGAGTTCAGCTTTTGCCTGCACGAGAGGAAATGAACGTGCCATTGGCTGTGGTGTCCAACGGGGGGTCGGCCGAGGCTCCTCCGGAAAAACCGGGCCAGGGAGCAGAGCGCCCGCGCTCGATGTTGAGCGACGGCGTACAGACTCTGGCGACCAACCTGATCCAGATAGTATGCGCTCTCGGGAGTACGGCGATCATTGCACGGGCTCTGGGTCCGTCCGGGAAAGGCGCCTATGACCTGTGTTTGGCTACCGCCCAATTGATTGTAACGGTTTGCGCCTTTTCGCTTCCCAGCGGGTTGACGTTTGTCGTGGCGTCTGGAGCCGGCGACGTGCGGCGCTGGCGGACGATGGTGTACTGGCTGGCATCGGCTATCGGCATTGCCGGCGGCTGTGTTCTTCTGAGCGCTCGGGCACTGGGCCACCTGAACGCATTTCTGCCTGCAAATCTCGGCTTGCCCGGCATCGCATACGTCAGCTTGATAGCGGCATCCTTAGCCGGCGCCGGATTCACGCGCGCCCTAGTTGTGGGGCGTCGTGAATTCCGGCGGGCCAACCTGGGCGACGTGGTCAAACAAGGTTCAGCTCTTCTAGTGCTGCCCGCGGCGGTGCTGGTGGCGCGCTACCAGCCCGCTGGGTTCCAGGTCATGGTTTTTCTTGCGGTAAACCTCTGCGCCACACTCTGCGCGGTTTACGCCTACGACATCTCTCTTCGTGCGTGCCCACGCCGTACCAGCACATTGGGATGGGGCACGGCCGTCCGGTTCTCATTGCCCGCGTTTATGGGGAATCTGCTTCAGTTCGTCAATTACCGCCTCGGCCTTTATTACGTGAACGCTTACAGCGGCACCAGGGCGGTAGGTCTGTTTCAGACCTCGGCATTCCTGTGTCAGTCGTTATGGCTACTGCCCACTGCTATGGCAGCCATCACCTTCCCTTATGTGGCCAACGCTTCGGCGCGAGGACAGGACCAATCGGGCACCACTGCCTTATGTAGCCGCCTGGCGCTTTGGAGCGGCGTTGCGTGCGCTCTGCCGTTGGGCGTTGCCGCTCCCATTGTGATTCCGGCCTTTTTCGGAGCCGCTTTCCGCGAAAGCATTCTTATGCTTTGGCTGATGCTGCCTGGCACAATCGCTCTGTGCCCGGCCACGGTGATCGCCGGTCACCTGGCGGGAATTGGACGGCCACAGTGGAATCTTTGGGGAGCGGCGGTGGGAGCATTCGCGACCGTCGCTCTAACTGCAATTATGGTGCCGAAATATGGCGGTCGGGGCGCCGCTATAGCCATGAGTGTATCCCACATCTGCAACTCTTGCGTTTTGATTGCGTTCTTTGTCCGCCATAGCCGGGTGCCCCTTGCGCATGTCCTGCTACCGCGAGGGGAAGACGGCGCACTACTGCGCCACTCGGCGCGAAGAGTGTCGAACATTCTCCGCTGAACGGCACCGGCTGTAAAAAGTTGCGGGCTTGTGAATAATCGAAAGATCACTAGGGCACATGAACCGGAGTTGAGCCAAGTGGATACTGGCAACGGCGAGGCGAACCGCCTTCATGTGCTTGTGCTGCCCTCCTGGGTATCCGGCCCGGAATTCCCAATGAGCGGTGTATTCTTTATGGAACAGGCTCAGGCCCTGGCGAAGTATGGTCTAGAGGTGGGATACGTTTGCGTCGGCCAGCGCCGCCGGGAGTCTTCGGCTCGCCCGATGAGCATTTCGAAATGAAGAGCCCAACCGTGGTCGCCCCTCATCCTCCGTTTGGACTGTTTTCTCATAAGTCCGTCGGCATTGCGCGTCTCCGGATGTGGGACCTGCCGCTGTATGCATTCATCGCGTCTATTCCGTTCGAGACGTTTGGCGGTTCTCAAAAACAAAATCTTGCGGTGACC
>Ga0315284_10012458_pt1 | contig 12105 bp, 9 predicted proteins | sample YL17G09_16_MG_FD_203696 | JGI IMG/M metagenome (GOLD analysis project Ga0315284, IMG submission 203696) | Sediment microbial communities from Yellowstone Lake, YNP, Wyoming, USA - YL17G09_16 | ecosystem: Environmental > Aquatic > Freshwater > Lake > Sediment | place: USA: Wyoming | collected...
TTCAACTAAAGACATCAGTATTGCATTTGACTCCGCGCTTCGCGGCGTGATGCCACCACAAGAAACAACAAAATGAACAAAACTGAAATTGATGAAGTATGGGATCGTGTTGGAGTTTTAAACGATTAAATTGAGACGCTTAAATCTAAGCTTCACCAAGCGGAAAAAGAATTAAATGAAGCAAACGAAAAATTAAAAAAGAAATACATCCCTATTCCTATTTTGGAAGAATGGCTAATTGAAAATGGGTGGAGCAGGTATGACAATTTGCAACGAACTATTTTTGCCATATTTACAACTACAAATTCCCATGCTGGATACGCAATTAAAATGCCAAACGAGATTAGCATAAATGGAAATTGTTTATCTTACGATGACGATTTTTTTAGTACTATTGCCTCTTGGAGTAGAAAAGATTTAGATTTGCTTATGAGAGAGCTTGACGTAAAGATTTTAAATAACGAGAAGTAACCTTTACCGCTTCTTAGATTTAGTTTTGCGAGCCGTAGTTAATAGCTACGGCTTGTTTTTTGTCGTTTACGGGCTTTCTGAACGGCTTTCTTGTAAGAATCCTCAACTGCTACGCTCGCGTTTTTGGCAATTAGCACAACCATAAACATGCCGCGTGGCGTGCGGCGAATTGCAAACCCTTGCGGAATCCGTGCGTCTTGCTTAGGCGTGACAACCTCAGGATCGGGTTTAGGACGAGCCTTAACGTTTTCAAATACGCTCGGGATTGCGGCAAGCTCATCCTTTGGATACATCGTTGTAGCATCGCTGCTGACACGGCGCATAGGTTTCTTGCTGACAAAATCAGCAACAGATTTAGGTTCTGCTTTAACTTCCTGAACGGCTTCGATGATCGGGGTTAGCTCAGAGAAACTTTTCAGTTCTTTTTTAAGCTTTGGCAGATTTTTTAGCGCATTTGCTTTTTTGCCCGCTGGCGGAGTGACGCGCAAACCTTCTTGTTGCATGGCAATTTGTTCCATTACTTCAGGAGGAACAGATTCAGGTTTTCCTTTTTTCTTTGGAGCAACCGCGTTAATTTCAGCGGCATCAACTACGGAAGGCACATCACCAGACCAAAACGTTTCAGACTGTTCGCGGATCTTTTGCACAGACTTCCTGCGCTTACGCATTTCAGACTGTGTTTTACGTTCAGTGCTTTCCCTAAGATTTTTGCTTTCAACCCATGCCGGTAGATCATCGGGTGAACGAAGCTCCCTGCGAATGGCTTTTTGAACGGTGGCCAATTCTTCTGCGGCTTTCCCGGAGCGAAGATCGCCATACATGAGGTTGCGGCGCATTTCCTCAACTTCTTTGCTCGTTTGTCCTTGCTGACGCGGCTCAACCTGCACGCCTTGCTTTGCTGACTTCTTGTTACTAGCGAGCACGGCATCAAGCTCGTCTGCGTATTCGCCAACAATCTTTCCATCCATAAACAACTGCGCTTTCTTGCCTTTCGGCACAACGATACGAGCGCCAATGTCCGTGTCCGTGATGATTTTCGTATCACCCACAACCTCGGAAACGGTGCCTTTACCGGGGGAGAAATTCGCACGCATCGGCGGGAAAATCTTGGAACGGTCTACGTTAATCCGAACCGGAACACCGTTTGGCGCGTATTTGCTAGCGTCATAAACAGCGTCCATACGGATGCCGCTAAACACGTTTCTGTCACGCGTAACTTTATTTTCTATTTTTTTGCCCGCTTTAGTTATAGCTTGCACAATATCACTAGGCATTTCATGCCACGGAATTGTGGGTTTATTGACATAATCAAGTTCTTCTTTTGGCTTTATGTTTCCGCCAAGATGCAAAAGATCGCGCATAATAATTGCGCTCTCCTTAGAAACCTTCGGAGCAAACGCCGCAATAGCATCAGCAGCAGGTTTTGGCGAACCATCCGAGTAATTGCGGAAATACTCGTTTACCAAAGGAATAACATCGTCCAGCGTTTTGATCCCAAATTCGTTTAACGCTTTTTTAACAGATGGCGTGTAATCTTTTTGGTAGTTAATCAAATCGTTTAACAACTGCAAATTGTAGCCGATTACTTGAAACCCTCCTGTTGGAGTTTGCGAAAAACCAAACGGCTTAAAAACAAAAGCAGCGCGATTAGTGAATGCGTTTTTGCCTTTTGTGGTATCAACATCAGCATTCAATGTAATTACTTCACCCTTTTGAATTGCGTCGTTCATTGTGCGGAAAGCATCCGCATTTTTAATAAGCAATTCCCCATCTGGAGCGCGTTCCTGTTTTCTAAAAAATTTGTCATCAGCAGCTAAAGCCGCCGCTGCGTCTGGAACACGAACCTTAAGCAAAGCCTCAACTTGTTGAGGAGTCAAACTGCTAGTCCACACGACCGGAGTGCCGTCTTTCATTCTGCCAGCAGCGCCGCCAATGCCTTGCGCTCTGTTAGATGGAACATTACCTAAAATTGCGCTAATATCCTTATAAAGCTGATAGTGCAACTTTTCACGCTGTCCGCGTGTGTAAGGTCCATCATACGGGACACGGGCTTCTCCAGTAACCCGCTCTCCATTTGCTCCAATGTCTCCGGGGACAAACTCAGCTTTCTTTCCGGGCTTCTGGATGTTTGTAAACATCTTCTCCGCCATCGAATCCAAAAGCGGGTCGTGAATCAGTTTTCCGTCTTTGTAAAAAACTTTGTTGATCGGGTCAAACGACGCGCCAGACGATGGAGAAACAATCTTATCCCTAAGCGTGGTAGTTACCTTGTTCCATGCTTTGGACAGAATTGGAGTTGTTTCGCCAGTGAGAAGCTCAGAGGGAAGCTTGCTCTGGAACCGTTCTGTGATACCGCGTGCGATGTATTCATGCGCCATGTAGAGCGCCTTTTCCATGCGTTTTTCCACGGGTTTTGTTGAATCGTTGGCAAAATCCAAATCTTTCTGCATATCCGCCGCACGGTTCGGGTCAACTTTCCTTGTCGCTTCAAGGTATTCCTTGCCGAGTCCCTCAGAGATTTCTTTGATTGCCTGCTCAGGGCTTCCAGCCTTGGTGCTCAGTTCGTTGAGAAACTCCTTGGCCTGCGCATCCGAAATCATCGCGTGCGCGACTTCCTCGATCGCTGCCCGTGGCGTGGTCACGTTGTCCACGTTCAGCATAATCACAGGTTTCTTGCTTGGGTCCGTCCCAATCATTGTGACGCCAGCACCCATGTTTTCGCCAGTCATACCGGGCAACTGAGTCTTGTTATTTACAAACAAAACCTCGTTACCAGCAAGTTCAGCAGAACGCGCAATGTTAAAAATCCGATTTTTTTCAGCGAGAGACCAATTCGGGTTCTCCATCACGGACATGCGGTTGTCGCGTTCGCCGGGGACAAAAATCTCCTGCCCCATCACTTCAACTTTTCTGTCTGCTGGCCGCTCCATCAAGTCGAACATCTGTTCGCGCAAAAACGAGTCTTTTGCCGCTTTGCCGGTAAGCTCAAGAAGCACGCCGCCACCAATCCCAGCAAATGCTCCCGGAACAGTCCCTCCAATCGCGCTAGCTAACGTGTTTTGGAAAATATCCGATGCCGATGAAGTCGGATCTGATGCCGTCTGAAGATAAGCCGCGCCACCGTTGAACACAGCACCGTAAGCCATGCCGTCAACCATGCGCCGAGCCACACGCGCCGCAGAGTCTGGAACCTGCGCGCCAAGACGGATTGCCCAGCGAGGAACGACTTCTTTCTTTGCTCCGTTTTCAATAGCGTCTTTTAGAATAGCCGAAGCGGCACGCTCAGAGCCGTGAATCATAGAACCCACTTTGAGCATACGACCAAGACCAGCCAGAGTAAGGATGCCTACGCCCTTACCAATCCACCCCATCGGATCTTCAGATGTTAAAACTCCATAAGTTACCGCGCCAGTTGCGCCAGCTTTAACGCTAGTTTCGGCAGCTTTTTTACCTGATTCTCCAAGCACTTCTCCTGCTTTTTTGTAAGCCCACTTTGTAACATCAAGCGGAGCTTCCAAGGTAGCGCCAGCGCCATAAAGCAATTTGCTTGCAACAGCGTTGGCGACAGTCGGTTTAGCGGCTTGTTTAGCGGCTTGCTCTAAAGTTATTTTAGCCCCTTCTTTTAACCCAGCTTTTAGACCTGCTTTAACAGGAGATAAAATTGATTTTAAAACAGGACCGCCACCAATAAGAGTAACATCAAGAAAGCCGCTTACATCTTCACGCTCTTTTACAAGTTCAGGCGACAACGTTTCATCAAAAACAAGCGGTTTGCCCGCTTTCATTTCTTCGTCGTATTTTTGAAACCGCTTAAGCTGCAGATATCCATTGTAATCGTCAGATGCAACTTTACTAATACCAAGCTGCAACATCTGATATAAATCAGCAGTTCCTTTAGCTCCTCCTTCAACTAATGCTTTATAAGAGTTTTCTAAATCTTGTTTATTTTTAGCTGCATCTTCTTCGTTAGAAATAAACGGAAGATCAATAGCATCTTTAATTAAAGATAAAGCATTAACAGTGGTTGAGCCTATGCCACGCAACAAGCCGCCAGCTCCCGCAGTAAGCGTGTCGTAACTTTGCTGAATAGCTGATCGCTTATCTTCGTTGCCCTTGCCTAGCAAACCTTCACGCTTAACAAGCTGATAATCTTCAAAGCTTACAGGAGTAGAGCTTCTTTGTATTTGATCTATAATATCCCCCATAGTGCGAGGAAGCTCTTGATCTATAAATTTTTGAGCCTCCTCCCTAGGCATATCTTCTTCAATAATTATGTCGTGATTAGTAACCACGCCATCCTTGTAGTGTGGAATAGTAAGCTGTGTGCCAGCAAGGATTACATCAGGAATAGGCTCAGGCTGCGGCTCAAACTTAGTGCCGCTTGAACTCCAATCCATTCCAGAATACGGGATTGATCCGGGCATATGTTATTCTACGCGAGAACCTTTGCGGTTAATAATAATCCTATTAGGAGCAGATTTTTTAAGCGGATCGCTTGGCGCGCCACTTTGATCTAAACCGGGTATGCCGCCGCCTTGATTGTTATTTTCTTCAACAAACGAATATCCAGAAATTGGGAAAATATTTCCCTTAGCATAAGATCCAAGCGGTTTGGCTATTTCTGTAAATATGATTTTATTTTGAGCTGCGGCAATAGCATTAACAGAATCCTGCATACGCTCTAAATAGCCTTCAATATCGGTTCCTGTTAAATTTTTTAAAGTAAATTTTTCATTTTTTATCCTATTAAGCAAATCTGAAGCAGCACCTTTAAAAGAAAGATTTTTAACTTCAGCAGCTACCGCATTACGTTCAGCGTCCGCTAGTGCGTCTGGTGAGGTCAAAGAGTTACCTTGTTTAGCAATAAAAGTTTGAATAACATTAGTGGCTTTTTGCCTATCTCCTTGCGCTAAATAACCTTTAGCTTGCGCTATAGTAGAGTTGATAGCAGGTATATTCTTCCGAAGGTCGCTTATAGCTTTGCTATTATAGAAATCTATTTTAGCTTTAACATCTTCTTGTTTACCAAAATCGCTATATTTGTTGCTAATTTTTTGAGATTGATCGTTAATCAAAGGCGTTAATTGAGTGACTTTGTTTTTATTACCAAACTCAGAATAAACATTAGATTCATCAACAAGCTTTGCATATTTAGCTTCTTCAATGCTTTTATCGGCAAGCCAATTTTGATAAAGATCGCTGCTTGTTTCTTTAAGTTTTTGAGCCTCCGTAATTTTAGGCTCATACTTTTTATTAACAACGTCCAAGTTAGACTGAAGAGCTTGTTGGTATTGCTTTGATTTTTCTTGTTGCTGCGTAACAATATCCGTAGCGGCAGATTCCCAAGGGTTTCTGCGCGCCGGTTGTGCGGCTTCACCTTGAAGCGGCGGCACAAGGCCTTCTTCTTGAAGTGCTCCAGATTCAACCGGAAGCTCCCCTTCAAGCGATGCGGCCTGAGCAGGGGCGGCTTGCGGCAACTGACCGCCGCCAGAAAATGCGGATGGACTAGGAGTAAGCCCGGCTTCTGTGTATGCCTTGAAAATCGCTTCATTCCTCCGCGCTCCAAGCTCCATTTGCTGGCGTTGTTCAAACGCCTGCCGATCCCGCTCTTTCATTTGGCTTTCGAGGAACGTTCCAACAAGCATGCTTCCCATCTGAAGCTTCTCGTTCACGCCAGCGTTTTTATACTGCTGGATCATTGCGGCGTTTTCATCGCCAGTAACGCCAAACATGCTTTCAAGCGTGTTCTTGTTAAAAAACGGAGACATTGCCTTAGCCTTGGATTCAGCGTCTTTGGATTCTTTAATGAAATCAGCAACGTATTTAACGCCCTGCTCTGCGCCCTGCATCATTTGCTGCTGACCAGCAATCTGCGTTTTCCCGGCATCACGGAACGCATTAACGTATTCCGCAACAGGAAAATTCATGGCGCTCGTTGGAGCACCGCTAAAAGGTGAGATTGGTTTCATTAACGTGTAGGTTAAATAGCAGTTTTAGGAGGCGCGTTCAATGCCTGATTCCTCATGTATGTAGAACCGAGTTGTCCGCCCATCTGCATTCCAGAGCCTACCATCCCCATCATACTAGCGTTATTTGCCGCCGTCTGCTGCACCCCGCCAAGCGCCGCCGCTTGCCGAGCCTGATACGGGAGAAACGCCGATTGAAACGCCATCTGACTCTCAGGGTTGAACAGACCAGGGCCCATAGCAGCTTGGCTTTGAAGCGCCATCTGCTGCTGCTGACCGGGAAGATTAGCAAGCAACGGATTCCGGTAAAACGCATTAAGAAGCGGCTGCTGCTGCTGCTGAAGCTGCTGCATGGCCATGCTGCCAAGCTGCGCACGCCCAGCCTGCACAGAGGTTTCCCCTTGAAGCCTACCAAGCTCTGCTTGCCCACGCTGAAGAGCCTGCTGAAACGCCTGCCCTTGAGCGCCAAGGTTGAATTGCTCTGCGCCTGACTGTCTTTGGAGCGTCTGCTGCAACGCCGGTTGATACAGGTTTGAGATTGTCCCGGCGATTTGCTGCCCAGCTTGTTGCCTCTGCTGATACCGCTGATTCGCAAGCTGATTCTGGTTGAGAATTTCTGCCGCCATCGACTGCGGACCCATCGCCATGCCACGGGAAGCGTAAGCCTGCCGAGCCGACTGCTGCGACATCCGCTCTTCCTCAGGAGTCAACGAACGCCCTGCGGCAAGATCCGCCTGAGCCTGCTGCGCTAGTTGACTTGCGATGCCGGAAACACCGGGCTGCGCGCCCATGTATTGATCCACTAACCCTTGGTCAATCGTGCCAAGGCCAGATTCAAGCTGCGGACCACCAACACCAGCTTCAAAAGCCGTCAACTGCGGACGCTGCAAAGCCGATTGCATGGACTGCGCGGCAAGCTGTCCAGTCGCCTCGGATGCCGCTGCGGATCCCGGATAAAGCGCCTCAAATGCTTGTTTATACTGTGGAAGCAGCGCGTTAAGCTGCGCAATGTCACCAGTTCTAACTTTGCTCAGATACTGGTTTTCAATATCAGCCGCTTGATTGTAGAGCTGCCCAGCCTGTTGCATCCCAGCTTGACCAAGTTGGCCTTGGACTTGAGCCTGCAAATTCGCGTATTTTGGCTGGAACTGTGACTCTAGATCAAACTGCCGTCCGGCAATTTTCCCCTGAGCTTTCAGAGCATCTAGCATTGTCCTCCTGTAATCAGGAGCGTTTTTAGTAGCTTGCAAAGCTTGATTTTGAGCCCTGCGGTTTTGGCTCCCTGCATAAAGCGAAGTTCCAATACCCGTAAGTAAAGTAGCACCACCAAGAATTCCTGCTGCGGCCATTGTCATTGCTCAAGTTCCTTTCCTTTGTTCATCGCCATGCGATATTCATCCACGGACAAATCACCTTTTGCTTGAAGTGTTTCAGGCGACAAATTCAAAAGACGTTCTTCAAGTTTTACAATGTCACGCTCTTCGTCTGTATTTACATGAACAGTGGCCCATCGCATGTCATCTTCAATATAAAGAATCTTTTGCACCCCGGGGCCGGATTCAAAAATGTAAGGAGCTTGAATGTCGTAAATCTTACCCTCAATCATTACACGTGCAGACCCGCTAAGAATTACATTAAGGTGTTGCGTCTTGTGCTCGTGCCCGATAACAAACGCGCCTTTAGGCATCAAAATTTCCCGCATGTAAATACCGGGTGAAAAATGATGCGTTAACGGAAGCGGAACTTGTTCAACGCTAGAAATTAGCTCAACGGCTTCTTGAAGCTCTTTTTGAGCTAGATCCCGGTCATAGTCCTGCACTTCAATTTCATGAAGCTCAGATTGAAGGAATGCGGCACTCATTAGGTTTTAATGCAATACATGAGCGCAATGTTGCGCGGGCGTGTTTCGGTTCCGCCGTTGGAAGATGTAGTGTAACCGTTGAAAGAAGAGCCGCCTCCGTGGGAAGTCACGGCGTAGAAATTGAAAACGCCCTGCCCAGTGTTGGAGGCGCTTGTCGTGAACGCGCCGACGTTGTGGTTGTGCGCCTTTAATATGTCGGCTTGTGCTGAGCCCAAGACGCGCCCAGAGTCAACACCCCTACCGTTGTCCCAACCACGAATAAATTCACCACGCAAATCAGGGACATTAGCGCCAATCAATGCAGCAAGAGCAGCATAACCAGACGTAGATTGCCCATTACATTCCAACCAACCAGCAGGCGCAGTGCTTCGATAAAAGCACATAATTGCACCAGTAGGAACAAGAATTGCGTCTGCCTGATCTACATACTGCTTAGGTGCAGCTTGAAGCGCACTTGCCGGGTTTCCGGGCAACGTCAATGGCCCTGTCATTGTGTCGCCAGCCCTAGCCACGCAAAGAGCGATCCCGGCAATAGCTGTGGCAGACACACTAGCATCCTGCGCGTCCACATACCCTTTAGTTGCGGCTTCAAGCGCCGCGCTAGGATTCCCGTAAAGCACAAGGTTACCCGCCATTGTCCCGCCTGATTTAAGTAAATACGGGCTCAGGTCTAAAGTGGACGCAATTTGAAGCGCGGTAGCTTTCTTAAGCGCGCCAACTTGGTTAATCAAAACTGTGTCAGAGCTAGACACAGACCCCGCTGCAATTTGATCCGTGATGGCTCCGGGAAGCAAAATAGCGTTATCCACAAGGGCGTCCAGATTTACTGCGGTCACCTGATCGCCGGTCGTGTAGTCTGTGCCTTTTTGTAGCTGTGCCATATTACTCTTGAGAAACCATCGCTCTATTTGCGGTTATAGCGTAAACAGCTACGCTTTTCAATGCCGGATTGCCAGTAACAAAATCAATCCGCACATCAATAGACGAACCTCTTGCCGCAATACGCGGGCGCAAAGTGCCGTCTGCGGTCCCGTTAAATTTATAGCCTAAAACTTCTTCGTAAACGTCCGGGTCATGCGTGCGTGTGGAAATACGCACAAAATCATTAGCCGAGTTGTTGAACTGAAATTCACCTCTAGAAAACCGTTTTTCGTTAAGACTTTTAAACGTGTATTCCCGGGTAACAACATAAGCCGGAATAGGCGTTAATTGAGGAGCGGAATTAGACAACGTAGCCGGAAGCGTAAATGGCAAAATAGGCGTTCCAGATAGCGAGTTGTATTGATCACCACCAGCATATTCCTCAGTGACAAACACACCGCCAAAATTGCTAGATCCAGTAAACCGCGTAAGTATAAACATACGCTTTTGATTACCGTAAGACGCCACGCTTAAATCATCCACCCACATACCCGCCGGATACGTGTCACTAGATTCCCATGCTTGGTTAAGCGTATTATAGACAAGAACTAAGTTATTACGAGTAGCACCATTAACAGGAAGCGCGATATAAAACCTATTTGAGTAATAAGTAGAGCAAGCTTCTTTAATAGAAGCAAAATTAACCGTATCAAATATATCCGCAATAGGTTCAGACAACGGAAGTGTGTTGCCGACAAGCTTAAGGTCTAACTGCGGAGACAGTAGGTAAATACCTTTGCCGCTAAGAAAAAACACGTATTGACCTGCGGACACAATGCTTTTGCGGCTAAGACATCCTACCTCAGTAGATACAACCGTTAACGTGCTGCCAGCGCCGGGAAGCGCGCCTGTCCCGTATGTTGTAGGCTCAAGATAAGCCACATACACGGATTTAGTCATAAACACCAAGAACTGATTTTCGATCCAAGGTAAAACACCAATAATCAAATCGTTACCGCCTTGGTTGATTATAAAATTGTTAAACGTAAAATCAAATACGTCACTAAGAATATCCGATACAGCAATCTGCGTTTTGCTGATGCAAGCAATAATCCTGTTTTGGTAATAAAACCCAAAATCAGCAGGAGGAACACTGCCGTTAGCCTGAGTTAACCCGTGTGTTTCTGCGCTTCCGGCAATGGCAATTTGAGGCGCAAAATATACAGCATTAGTAAATTTATCCCAAACAATAGGAGGCTTAACCCTTACGCAACATGCGGCTTGGTTAGTGAAAGCGTTGTAGTTACTTCCAGAATTGTTTGTTATAGAAAACGTAAATTGAGACGCGCCTGTTATGCCAGTAACAATATACGAATTACGTAAATAAATATGCAAGATTGAATCTACATTAAAAATAGTAACCTCGTCACCAATGGCATAGTTATGCGTATAGCCGTTAATACAAACTGCCGTAGCTGTGCCAGTAGCGCCATTAGCAATAGATGAATGAGAGATATGTAATCCGGCAGTTGCCCCAGTTGTGCCGGTTCCTAGCCGCGCATCTGTTTCAGCTCCACGGAAAAAATAGAGTCGGTTTAGCGCCTGCACTACGTTGCATTCACCTCCCTGCGCGATCGTTCTGCCAGCAGGAAAGCTGTAAGCTGGCGAAAGATACTCAGGAAACGCTCCCTGCTCTGGCCGATACAAATAAAATCTGTCCGAAAAAACGAGAACAAAATTGTCGTTTCCAGACGAGTCAACCCACTGCCCAGACCCCACCATCGTTAACGAATTAAGCAAAGAATCAGTAAGCCTTTTGGTGCCTAAACGCGGCTGCGCAACACCTCTTTGCAGTCGCATGTTTTGCGAAAACTGCAAGTAATTAGGCTGGAGGTTTGACGGGTCCACCCGAGAGGCGAACCCAACAAACATTTCATCTTTCTCTGCGCTTGTTTCAGGCATCAATCCTCCATGTCGTCGTCCTTATCATCTTCTTCTTCCTCAGATCCATATCCGCATTCATGGCAAATTCCATTGTCCATTGACTGTTTGCAATCCGGGCATTTCTTTTCGCCATTACCCTTAGGAAGCTTAAGAGCAATGATGATGTTTTTAGACATACCTACGCCTTAATTTTTTCTTTGCGCAACACCTCGATAACGCCAAAAATTGCAAGAATCCCGCCGGAAATAGGCTCAACAAGGCCAACGGTAAAAAGCCCAACAGAAGCCGCAACCTGAGCAATACCAATCCACGTAGACGGTTGAAAGAGATAGTTTTTAATCATGGTTTTTATGGTTGTTAGAAATCATTCGTTCCCAAAGTGTTTTTCGATCGTTTTCACACTCTACAATTTTAACGCTTAGTCGGTCAATTTGCTTTTGAAGATACCAAATTGCCACAATGAACAAAAGAGTCGAAAATCCTTGATCTTGAACCGCTTTAAGCAGAACGTTTAAAAGTGAGTCAGGCATTACAAAAGTGGTAGATTTTGCTGCTTCCTTGTGCACATTTGAGCCAAGGTAACTTTTGTATTTAACTCATAATGAGGCATATCCACAATAGATTTAAAATTACCACCCCAACGCAATCCGTGTTTTGCGCAAAGTTTTGCAGCTTCACTGTGAAAAGCTGCGGCTTTCCTTGGATTAGTTTCGTCTAAATACTTGCCGCCCTCAAACACACCACAATCAATTGCCAAACCAAAATTGTGAAAACTACTGCCCGGCCTTGCATTTGTAACAATTTTTCCGGGTTTAGTTCTACCTTGCGCGTATAACTTGGCTTGCTCTTCAAATGTTCTCGTTCCGCAAATAGCTTTATATTCCAATCCTTTTTGCCCGGCGAGTATTTGAACCTCTGCGAGAAATTCTGAAAATCTATTCCTTGTAGGTTCATAGAGTGAATCTAGATTTTTCTGTGAACGAGAGTCCATGTCATACGGTT
>Ga0315284_10012459_pt1 | contig 12104 bp, 7 predicted proteins | sample YL17G09_16_MG_FD_203696 | JGI IMG/M metagenome (GOLD analysis project Ga0315284, IMG submission 203696) | Sediment microbial communities from Yellowstone Lake, YNP, Wyoming, USA - YL17G09_16 | ecosystem: Environmental > Aquatic > Freshwater > Lake > Sediment | place: USA: Wyoming | collected...
GAAGGAGATCGCCGAGGACGACAAGTTCATGGGACTCGAGAAGCTCCAGTCCCTCCTCGACGAGCACGTCAAGAAGATCGAAGAGTTCGCCGCGACGAAAGAAAAAGAGATCCTCGAGCGCTGACCCCCCTCCGCCCTATTTTTGGCACCCCTTGGGGACTTGGTTGGCATCACCCGTCAGACCAACGTCTTCATCCCCACGCAAGGCTAGTTCATGGCTGCCCTGGGCATCCTCAAGATCCCTTGGGAGAAATGGGTCCGCTGGCTCCTGCCGCTGCTTCTCATCTGGCTGGCCTTGGGCATGGCCGCGGTGGTCATCGCCCAAGCCTTTCATCTGGGGCCGTTCTGAAGAATGGGGAAGCTGGGCCGACGGCCCGGTCAGCGGCCGGACCTTCGTGGGAGTGACGAAACGGCTCGTCCTTCGGGCCGCTGTGTCCGTACCCTTGCGTTTCCCATTGCCTCCGACGAGCGGCAACGGCTGTTGACGCTTTTTCGACCTGATTGCCCTTCGGAACCGGGGCTCCTCCCGTTTTTCAGGGAGACTCGATCTCATCTATGACTTTGGCCCGTTTCTTGAGGCCATTCTCCTGCTATGGCGGGATTCTATCGTCCCAGACATCCGGAGCGGACCGTCCTCTACCGGGTGCTGTTCCATCATTTCGACCGGTTCCTGATTGAGTATGAGAGTCGCTTTGAGAAGGAGTACGGTTTTTTCCGGCCGATCGTCAAGGAGGCGGTGGAGCGCTACCTCGACTGCGGCAATCCCCGCTGCGGGTTCGCCCGCATCCGGTGTGCTGACTGTAGGGAGGAGCGGCTTCTTATGTTCTCCTGCCGCACCAGGGGATTCTGCCCCTCGTGTCATGCCAAGCGTCTGGAGGAGTGGGGCGAGTGGATGCGGGAGGAGCTTCTCCTAGACGTGCCGCATCGCCAGGTCGTCTTCACCATCCCCAAAATGCTGCGGGTCTTCTTCAAGTACAAGCGCCGGCTTCTGGGGGACCTCTGCCGCTGCGCCCTCCGGGCCCTGACCCGATATTTCGAGGTTGTGACCGGGAGCGCGCTTATGCCGGGGATCATTGCCGCCATCCAGACCTTCGGGGACCGGATCAATCTTCACCCCCACCTCCATTTCCTGGTGACTGAGGGCGGAGTGGACGCGGCGGGCGTCTTCCACGAGATCCCGCGGATCGACGACTCGCGGCTGGCCGAGATCTTTGCCAGGGAGGTTTTGGGATTTCTTGTCCGCAAGGAGTTGCTGAGCCCGGAGTGGGGCGAGCGCATTCTCTCCTGGCGGCACACCGGCTTCAATGTCCACAGCCTGGTACGGACCAAGACGAAGCCGGAGGCCGAACGGGTGGGGAAGTACATGATCCGGCCGGTGCTCGCCCTGGAGCGCCTGACGTTTCTGGAGCCCGATGGCAAGGTCGGTTATCGCTGGGGCCGGGATGGTGCGGGGCAGGAGACGGAGGTGATGGATTATCTGGAGTTTATCGGCCGGGTGACATCCCATATCCCTGATAAGGGCCAGGTCATGGTGCGCTATTATGGGCTGTACGCCAACGCCCACCGGGGAAAGGTCAAGAAGGCGAGTTTGAGTCCATCGGCGCCCCGGATGGCCGAGGAGGACCTGAAGCGCATTCCTTCCAAGGGCTGGGCGGCCATGATACGGAAGGTCTATGAGATTGACCCCATGCTCTGCCCCAAGTGTGGCGGCCGCATGAAGGTCGTCGCCTTCCTCACGGAGTATGCCGTCGTGGACAGGATTATCGATCACTTGAAGCTGACGTTCGTGGCGGCGAAGCCCCCGCCGTCCCATGTTTTTACCGAGGTCGCCCTGATGGAGGCCGAGGAGAGCGGGGAATATTGTTGAGTATTTTGTGATCAGGGGGGAGCGGGAGTCTGTCGTCTTTTAGCCGCGGCGGAGGGATTTCTTGTCCCTATTGGATCTTCGGGAGCGGTTTTCGCGATTATTGACTATGCGGCCCGGCCGGAGATATAGTCCCGCTATGGACAGGAGGGTAAATTCAGCGCCAAGGACGGGAATTCAGCTCACTCGGAAAAAGCAAATTCTTATCTTTTAATGCCTGAGATTCACAAGGAGAGATATCGTGACAACTTGGTATGTGGATCTAAAGGGGGAATCAGGCGACCTCGAGGAAGTTTCCAAGAGATATCGGTCCAAGGCAATCAGCATTCTCAAAAAGAATAACAGGTTCATCATGATATCAGAGCATTTCAGTTTACTCAGTAGCTCCGCAGAAGTACATAGTAGGGCAGTACATCTCTTGAAGAAAATTAATGGATCAATGCAGGTTGTTCTGGATGATTACAAGCCCGTCAGTGTTCAATCAGTTGCACATATCGATGATAGAGGTCGGCTGAGTAAAACTATCACGTTTACCCTTAACATCATCGATGTCGGGGAAAAAAGATCAAAGGAATCTAAAATGCCAGAAAAATTCTGGCCTGAAGTAGCCGATCAAGATAGAAATGTTGCGAAACTCCTCGATTTTTTTAGCCAAGAACTCAATTGGATTAATCTCTATAGAATTTGGGAAGTAATTCAAGAAGATCAAGGAAGCAAAGTCTTTGAGAAGGGGTGGATTGAGAAAAAAATCGTCAAATGCTTTAAACAAACCGCTAATTCATTTGGTGCCATTGGCGATGCCTCACGTCACGGCCATGAGAAAATTCCCTCTCCAAAATCGCCCATGAAACTAGAAAATGCCAAAAAATATATTTGCTCGGTTGCCGCAAAGTGGCTTGGAGAAAAAACTAAAGGTGTTATGGGAGAGCAGAGTTAGCGTTTTTGCCACTCCGCCTGAGCACATCCCACAATTGAGATACGCTCACCCAGGGTCATCTGCCCTTAAGGGGGAATTAAATTATGTTTTCTACTTATATATTCAGAGTTTTTAGTAGGGGATGAGTTAACATGAAAAGAATTATCAAGACCTTGGCTTTCATATCTTTCTTCTTTGTCATTTTTTGCCTTTATCAAGTTTCCTCCGGCCAGGATCAGCAGCCTGTTAAAACTCCTCCCACTTTGAAGAATCCACGTGATTACACAGCTTATCTCATCGGTCATGCCCATATCGATTTGAGCTGGCTTTGGATCTGGGAGGAAACAGTTCACGACAGAGTGCCGAACACTTTTCTCGGCACTCTTGCCCAGATGGACCGAATGCCGGCCCTGACTTTTGCCCAGAGCCAGGCAGCGATTTATGAGGTCATAGAGAAGGAATATCCAGTCCTGTTTCAGATGATCACAAAGAAAATCAAAGAAGGGACCTGGATTCCCGTCGGGGGGATGTGGGTTGAGTCTGATTTGAACCTGCCAGACGGCGAAGCTCTTGCCCGGCAATTTCTCTATGGGAAAAGATATTTTTTGGAAAAATTCGGGGTGGATGTCAGAGTCGGCTGGAATCCGGACTCTTTCGGCCAGAACTGGCAGCTCCCTCAAATTTTACAGAAGTCGGGCGTCAAATACTACGTTTTTGGTAGATGCGCTCCGTCTCCAGACCCCACCCATGTTTTTTGGTGGGAAGGGATGGACGGTTCAAAAGTCTTGGCCTTTGTGCCGCCGGGAGAGTATAACGTTGACCTGAAGAGTGGCTTGAGTGAGATTTTTCTCCGGGCGATAAAGAATACGGGCCTAAAGGATTTTATGATTTTGTATAGCGAAGACTACGGCGGAGGCCCAAGAAATTCAGATTTGGAAGCCATAAGGAAATACAAGAACGACAGGACTCAGCCCAAGATGGAATTTGGAGTCCCTGAGGATTACTTCAAGAACATAGAGGCGTCGGCAGTTCAAATTCCGACTGTCAAGAAAGAGCTCAACTTCGCGTTCCCAGCGTGCTACACAACCCAGGCAGAAACTAAAAAGAACAACCGCAAATCTGAAAACCTGCTGCTCACCGCAGAGAAATTTTCTGCGCTGGCCGCGACTTCAGGCTACCGCGATTTCTATCCGGAAAGAGACCTGGATGAAGCCTGGAAGATTGTCTTGCGCAACCAGTTCCATGATATCCTGGCTGGTTCGAGCATCGGTCCTGTTCATGATGAGGTCCGAGAATTCTACAGGGAAGTTTTTCGAAGAGGAAACCGCGCCCTGGATTTTTCGCTCGAAACGATCACCAGTATGATCGATACAAGAGGGGAGGGGCTTCCTCTGATTGTCTATAATCAGCTCTTCTGGGAGAGAACAGAGCCAGCCGTTGGAGAAATCTCGCTCGTCCAAAATTCTTCAAGTGCATCAATCAAGATTTTTGACTCTGCGGGATTGGAAATCCCTGTCCAGGTCATCGAAAAGCAACCGGAGGAAAGCAAAAATTTTTATCGGTTTATCTTCATTGCGGAAAACGTCCCTTCCATGGGCTATAAGGTCTATAGAGTCGTGAATTCAGATGCAGTTCCGGAATTCAAAACGTCACTCGCTGTAACTGCTGACAAGCTCGAGAATGAATATTTTAAGGTAATCCTTAATCCGCTCACGGGATGGATAAAGAGCATCTATGATAAGACCAACGGGAAAGAAGTACTGGCAGGAGAGGGGAATGTCTTGCAGGCAATCGTGGACGAGCCGAAAGAAGACATGTCAGCCTGGGAGCTTGGCCTCAAGGATACTTACTGGAATATAGGCGAGGCGGGAGCTAAGATTGAAGTCATCGAGCGGGGCCCGGTTCGGGTTGTGATAAGGATCAAAAATATTTTCAGGAATTCAGAATTCGAACAGGATGTTATGCTCTATCATAAAGTTCCTCGCGTCGATTGCCAGATGCGCTTGAACTGGCAGGAACGAAAATTGATGATCAAGGCAGCCTTCCCGGTGAATGTGAAGAACGAAACGGCAGAGTTTGAGATTCCTTTTGGCTCGATCATAAGGCCAACGAACGGGGCAGAGGTTCCCTCCCTTAAATGGATTGATGTCTCTGACTCATCCGGAGATTATGGAGTCAGCCTGCTCAATGATTGCAAGTACGGGTTTGATGTCAAAGGCGGAACGATGCGGATATCCATCATTCGTGGCGCAACCTCGCCTGATCCTGAAGCAGACCGGGGATGCCACGAACTCCTTTATTCACTCTATCCCCATCGGGGCACCGGGAAGGAGGCCAACACCATCCGTAGAGGCTATGAACTGAACAATCAGCTCCTTGCGAAGGTTGGAATGGTTCATGCCGGCCCATTGCCTGCTGTCCATTCCTTCTTCCAGGTCGAGCCGGAGAATGTTATTGTTACTGCCCTCAAAAAAGAGATGGGATATTATAGCCGGGGCGTTATTCTTAGACTGTACGAGTCTCAGGGAAAGAAAACGGAAGTCAAAGTCAAATTTCCCTGGAAAGTGGAAGTCTACGAGACCAATCTGATTGAACAGCCATCAAAAAAAACAGGGGAAGCCAGCCAGCAAGTTTTGCTTACAGTCGAGCCTTATGAGATTAAGACCGTCAAAGTGTTTCGCAAAGTTGGATGAGGGTCTTCTCATTTTTTGGACAAGAAAGAGGCTTGAATAAGGTGTATTGAGAGCCTGCTTGTTTTGTCCGTGGCATTGCCATTTTAGCTATTTTTGAGTTCAAAAGCCATTTTGGGCGAAACTCCCAAAAAACGGCTTCACCATTTGACCCAGGATCGACGATCTCGAACCTATCCATATCAAACCCCTAGCTCCATGAGGACGGCCGGTGTCCCAAAGTAGACCTCATGCGGCGTCCGATAGCCGAGCGTCTCAGAGCGCCTGGGAGCTGTTTTAGGAAGGGCCGCCGCCTTCCCCTCCTTACGACAGAGAGGATTACCTTCCCTTCAGCCCGGCCAAGCGTTTCTTGGCATCCTCAACCTCCAATTGGCCGGCGTCGGCGTCCTTCCAGTAGGACGCCGTATATAAAAGCAGAAAAGAAGAAATGCTTGACTCACGCCGCACTTTTATGGAAGCGAAATAGAGTCTATATGACCTCCGAGACTCAATATGGTTCTTCGTCTTTTATTTTTTCTCCAAAGTAATAATGATGTCCCGGACAGTTGAAGCACGAGGCGAATCGGACTCCAGTTCTAAGAACTTCTTAAAATATTGCAAACCTTTAGCGTAGTTAGTTTGATTCAAATAAACATAACCTAATTTTAAATAAGGATCAGCCCACTTTGGATTGATTTGCGAAGCCAATTCGAAATATTCAATAGCTTTTTCTGTTTGACCTTCCGAAAAGTATAGTTCGCCGACATTAAAGGCTAAATATTCGTCATTTGGATAATTATCAATTGCAGCCTTAAGATTTTGCTGGGCAGCTTCGATATTTCCTTTTCTTAAAAAACACTCACCCACATTGGCTAAAGCTTTGGCGGCTCCCATATCCCCTTTTAAATTCCCCGTTTTAGTTTTAACAGCCTCGATAACTAGATTGTATTCTTCAATAGCTTTATCGTATTCGCCTTTATCTCGATAGCAGTTACCAATATTGATATGAATCTGATAGATGTAAGGATTTTTTTCTAGAACTTGTTTAAAAAAAATACTGGCTTTATCGTACTCTTTTTCTTCATATAACTTGTTCCCCCTATTAAATAAGTCTACGGAAGATTCATCTTGAATGAATGGCATGTCCGTTTTTGCTGCAATTTTTTTTAATTTAAAATCCAATGATGGATTTCGAGAGAGCTGTTTCATATCTATGTTCACGGTATCAGCGAGATGCCCTTCGGCCGAAGCACTTATTTTCCATGTCCCTCCTCTTAATCCACCTTTAATCCAATATCCCTTTTTATCTGTATAAACTTCGAAGGTAATACTATATTCAGCGTTATAACCCACTATTTTAGCTCCCTCTAGAGGATTCCCCTTTTCATCTTGGACAACGCCTTGAACTCTGCCGGTTCCCGTCTGAGCAAAAAGAAAAACCGCAAGAGCCAAAGAAAAAAAGAAAGTTGACGTCGTTTTTAAGACAGAATTTAGATTCATTTATAAACCTCATTTCTTGCTCTAGCCATATGAACAAATCTATAAAAAAAGGCTATTGAGTTATATTTGAAAGTCGTTTATATATTAATTTCCAGACTTATTTGCCTTCTCCAATAACCTGCTTCATAGATTAAAACAAAACATAATAGTTTGTGCGTCGTCAAACATTTTCGTGAGCAATGTCTGCTTGCTTTCATAACTCCTTTGCTTTTAAAAGTCTTATTTTTTCCTTGATTTTTTCCTGTTTTGGATTTACTTTTAGCGACTTTTCCCAGGCATATAGAGCTTCGTCTAACCTCCCAAGATTATAATAACATTCTCCGACAGAATTGAGAATTTCTAAATTTGTTCCATAGTGAGTTAGATGCTCCTTATAATAACTCGTTGCTTCTTTAAACTCACCTAATGCCTGGCAAGTTCTAGCCAGCGGTTCTAAAAATGAATAATTTTTGGTTTTATCATTAAAAAAGGATAGCAGTATTTTTTTGGCCTCCGAAAATTCTTTTAATAGGAAAAGGACTCGACTTAAATCAATGGCAAATCTTGCTTCTTCTGGATCTTGTCGATAAGCTTTCTCAAGATAGTCTTTAGCTATAGTCGCTTCTCCTTTATTAAACCATTGAATGCCCAACATATGTAAAAATATGAATTTGTTTGCTATCGGAGTTGTTTTAGAAACAACTAAAGGCCTCGGCAAAGCATGGACAGGCGTAATTTCAAAGTCTTCTCTCCCAAATAAAATTTCATTATTTGTTTTATCCATAACCGATACTCTAATTTCGTAACGACCGGGAGAGAATTTCACTAAGTCAAATTCATCTAAGAAATTTATATTGTCTGAATATTCATTTATATTCTTTACGCTGGCAAAAGACTCTTTTTCATCCTTATAAAAAGTAAATTTTAAAAAGCCATTTTTTTTCAGATCTTCCGTTAACCCAAAAATTTGAAAATAAATTGACAACTTTTCTGAAGGCAAAAAAATTCTATACGGTTGGGCCCAAATCTGAGCATTTCTTACTTGGAACGGTTTAATTGCGGAAAGAGATGAAATTTTCTCTGTCTTGTATCCAAGAAGCAAGCGACTCATTTGAAGCGAAGAAGTATCTAAAGGAATAAAAACTTCTTTTTCAAAAGAAAAAAACTCTTTGGTCGCCGTATTTTTTACGAGTAAACTTAACTTATAGCTGCCACTAACAAGAGGGAACATGTCCTGAAGGGCGAAGGTTTGATATCCCAATCCTTCTAATTCATTCTTACTAAATTCAACAAGAATGTCTTTTTCATATTGAAATATTGTTTTATCTCTAGAATCCTGAACGTTACCGTTGACTTTGAAATTGGCATAGTATTTACCTTCATTAGCATTAATTGAAAGCCTTTTTGGCTCAATTGAATAATGAACAAAGAAAATATCTGAATCGTCCTTAATAACGTTTAATAAAAAATCGCTTTCTACATAATTAAATGAATATTCTACTTCAACCTTATCTTTATATTTAAGCAATGCTTCGGCATAACTAGGGCTTATTTTCCTTTGGGGCAATTCCCGAATATTATTGAGCAATATATTGGAAGTTAATGAAACTTGTCCAGGCAATAGCTGTTCTCCTGGGACTAAGGAAAGAGAATTGGCAGCTACTGTGGGCGCTAATTCGAAGAGTTTATTATAAGCAGCCGATGTATCAGTAGGATCTGTTTGACTTTGAGCATAGGATAATAAACTTGCAGGACCATCTAAGGAAGGCCTATATAATAAATAATCTCCTGTTCCCTCTTTTTTATAAAAGACTACATTAAATTGTGGTGGCAAGCCAGATTCTGGAGAACCTTGATAAAACCATATTTGGATTGGATGGATGCCACTGACGCCCTCAAATCTCTCTATAGAAAGGGGCTCACCTAAAATTATGTATATATTCCCTCTATCTGTCTTCCAACCTGGTAAATATGTCTCTCTTCCAAAAAATTTATTCACATAACCAATCCGGCGATAATGTTCAGTTTTGAATTCATTCTCCAAAGTCCCGGGGGTAGGATCACGATGTCGCCAGAACGCCTCAATAAAAAGATCTCTTTCTTTATCGTTTCCAAGTTGAAAAAACACTTCCCTTTCTTTAGGAGTTATGATATAGACGACTTCCTCTTTGAGCCAGTTCTTATATATAGATGGAAGTTCATTAGCTTTTTGTTTGTCCGCCTTTGTTTGAATAGGGAAAATAAAGACCATAGTTAACAGAATGAATAAGATAATCTTTTTCATTTTATATTTATCAATCCTAATAAGTCGGCTTCCTTTCAGATTAAAATCATATCAGACATCATTTTAATCTACAAATCTGTAAGAACTTACGATTAATATGAAAAAGCAATTATCTTTTAGCTATATAATTGCCAAAACAAACGAAAGCACTTCTTAATTGTTTAAAATTCCCAAAAGAATTGATTGTTCTTTATTGGTAATTTTCTTTTTCTTAGTAATAGTGACCTCGACAGTTCTTTCCATTATTACTTTTCCTTTTTCTCCGCCTAAAATAATAACAATGGTTATTTCCCTATTCCCTCTCTTCAACGTGAGCGTGACTTGGTTGCCAGATTTCCAATTTTCGGCAATATTTCTAATATCATCGTGAGTTTTAACAGGTCTTCCTTCTATTGCAACGAGAACGTCTTTATCTTGATAAGCTTTATCCTTTGGCGTGTGGATGATTAATCCCTCCGGCGCGTGTCCTAATGATTGAATTTGTAATAATTTCTTGATAACATACTCACTACTTAGCTGTGATTTTCCAATATGTTTTTGCGCCTCCAAACCAGCATACCCAAGATATTCCTCAAAAGGTAATTCATTTGCACCTTCAATATACTTTTCAAAAAAATTAGTGAGGTCATTACCCGATATACTATTAGCGATTCTAATCACATCTTTCATGGAGTATTTGCTACCTGTTTCACCGAATTCCTGAAACATTTGTTGCATTAAATCGTCTAAACTCTTTCTATTATTTGTATATTTGCGGATCTTTATATCTAAACTCGCTGCGAATAAGCGACCGCCATCATATATCAATGGAAAAGTGAATAAATTTTCATTTTCGGCACAACGAATTGAAATCTGCCCAGATTTTGCAAGATATTCCTTAAACGCGACCGCTAGGCTGTTGAGGAAATCCTGCTCGCTGATCAAACCGAGGCGGGCGAGCATTACATATGAATAATACTCAGTAAAACCTTCGCTAAACCAATATTCTTGCTTTGCATAGCGGATTGTTCCTCCATTCCAGATATGAAAAAATTCATGTGCAAAAAAATGTACCCACTTAGTTTTGTTCTCAATGGTAAGTGGGTACCCTCCCAAAGCACTGACGCAGCGGCCAAAAATGCTTCCAGTCAGTGAATCCTTTTCATTGAAAGGATTTAAGATGATCAGCATTCGTCCTTTGGGTGCACCGTGGAAGAGCTTTGTAAAGGGCTCTGGGAATTTCTTCACTGTCTCCTGAAGTATTTGCATTGATTCCTTAAGCCATCCGCCAATCGCTATAAGCAACTCGGTATCTTTCATACTTACCTGGGATTCAATATGAGTTCCAGCTAGGATGAAAGATTCGGCTAAGTCCACTTCATCTTTTACCGAAAAAGAATTATTCTGGCTTTTGATACTTTGCCATGGTGTGGTTACCCGCCAACCAGTAGGAATATCGAAATGAACTGAGATATCATGCGTATCACTTAGGATAAAAAGTGCTCGTCCTGTCCAGAAAACACAGTCCTCCCTGCCATAAGGAATTTCATCGTTCCATGAAAAAGCACTCTCATCATGATTCAGTAGTACCTCATAGCTTAAGATTATAGGTTGTGTGGTCTGAAATTTCGTTTTCCAACGGGCACCGCCCAGGTCTTCCACCGGAAGGGGACTTCCTGTAGTGTCTGAAATATTCAAGTTCTGTATGAAATGTGCATATCCATTTGGCACATCTTCAGCTCCCTCATTATTCATATAAAGTAAGCCGTTTTTGAGCATAATTTGGCAGCTGACCTTCGCAATGCGCCAATTATTCTCTGGAATGGTCACAGAATACATAGCTTGAGCAGCATGGGCCAATTCTATCGCAAGATAAAAAATAAATATTAAAAAACATGATATTTTTCTCTTCATTTGATCCTCTCTTTTCGAGTTCTAACTTAATACTCCAGATTTATAGATGATTTCATCAGTATCCAAATTAGCCGAAACTCAACCAAAGCTGGGGCTCTAACGGTAGGGACAGGCTCTTCGGATGGAAGGGTGCATTCAGCCAGTCCCATAAGTTTCTCCTGGAGAATAGGTTCGTCGGCAGAATCGAACTCAACGTATAGAGGGAGAAAACGAAGCGCGATCTGAATTTCAGATAGCTGACGTCACGGCGTTCCACGACTCGATAATCGGTATTGTGCTTCAGGCGAGTTACAAAGTAAATGCCTCTTTGTAATAGACTTGCATACCAGGCGAAGTTGATAAAGGCTTTATCAAAAACGGCCACATCGCCCTTCTCCAGTGGTATCAACGGAGCCACCCTTTGCTCATGTTCTCTGCCTGTTGTCATATGAACAAGGGTCGGAAGATAACCCTCATGGTCTAGTTTGACATGCAGTTTCAGGGCTCCTTTGGTAGTCCGGAATTTCGCCCAGTCGAAAAGACTCAGACAGAGGTCCATGATCGTAGCGTCCAGGCTGTAGAGAGGACTTTTAAACCGGAATTTATGCTTGGGTGCCAACGGGAGGCATTTAGACAGCATCCGCTCGAATTTATTTTTAAACAGCTCATGCGTCCGATGTTCATTGGCATGGGCCAGAGTCGAACACCGCACCGGCTTGAAGCCGAAATGATAGAGCGCCCGGCTCTGGGAGGTCAGTCCGGCTTCAATCCCGCGCAGACTGTCCTGGCCGGCGAGCTTGCCAAATAACATGGAAACGGAATGGTCCCAGGAGGAAAACCCCCCGGCATGGCGTTCGGTTTTGGCCTCTTTCGCGGCTTTTCCGAATTCATATCTCGAAAACGTTTGTAACATCTAGCCAAGTATCGTAATTTTTTTTCTCAAGGCCCAACTCCTTATGTTTCAATGGTTTATGTTCGCCAATCAAAACCATTATAAGGGTATGTTGGGCTTTTTCGATT
>Ga0315284_10012462_pt1 | contig 12103 bp, 7 predicted proteins | sample YL17G09_16_MG_FD_203696 | JGI IMG/M metagenome (GOLD analysis project Ga0315284, IMG submission 203696) | Sediment microbial communities from Yellowstone Lake, YNP, Wyoming, USA - YL17G09_16 | ecosystem: Environmental > Aquatic > Freshwater > Lake > Sediment | place: USA: Wyoming | collected...
TGCCACCACTTATCCACCACGAACCCGCCGTTGTGGTGCTGCGCGCAGACGTTGATCTCCAGCGGCTCGGTGCGGATGTCGATGCCGTGCTCGGAGTAGATGTCTATCGCGAGCGGGTTCATGTGCTCCAGGCGCTGGATGGGCGTGGGCTGGAGGGCCTCGTTGCGCTGGAGGTAGGTGAGCGCCTCATCGTCCATTGCCTGAAGGTCGAACGGTTCCTTGCCGATGGGGTTGCGCGTGAAGTCCATGAACACGCGGCGCCCCAGCACCTGCGTTTCGTAGTAGACCAGCGCGTCGATCATCGACGAGAGTGGTTGCGGGCGGGATTGCAAATCCCGCCCGAGCGTAGAAATGATCCGCTGCGGGTCGAACGGCCACTGATAGCCCTTGAGGAAGATGTTGGTGGCCATGCGCGCGGTCGAGTCGAAGTGCGGGGCAAGGAACTCGCTTTCGTTGCCGCCGTCTGCGTCGGTGGAGAAGATGCGCGGGACGACCTGCATATACGTGCCGGAGACGTTCCAGCGGAACTTCGTTGACGCCAGACCGAACTGCGATTCCGTGAGGTTGTGCGCCACCAGGCCGGCGGCCAGCGCGAGGCCGTGGATGCCGGTCTGGCCCTCGGGGTAGACGCTTATCTCATACAGCCCGCCGGGGCCGCCCGCGGCGAGAACGAGGTTCTCGCAGAGGAAGACGGTCAGACCGAAGGAGGAGTCGTCGAGGCGGGTTTGGTCGAGCGTTACTATGCCGGCGATCCGGCCGTCATCAGTCCTTAGAAGGTGTGCCGCCTCTTGGCGGTCACATATGCGGATGCCGTAGCGGTCGGTCTGGGCTTGCAGGCACTCGGTCATGTACTTGGAGGTCTTGGGGCCGGCGGAGGTGGCGCGCTCGTGGGGGTCGTGGTCGGTCTTGTAGCCGATATACGCGCCCTCGGGATCGTGCGGGAACGGAACGCCTGCCTGCACAAGGTGATAGAACTCCCGCAGCGAGCTTTCGGCCTCCGCGAGCGCGATGTCGCCGTGGCAGCAGCCGAATGCGGTGAGGGTCTTCGCGAAATCCATCGCGGAGTCGGCGACGGTCGGGCTGGTGCCGAGCTTGTAATAAGTCTGCTTGTCGGACCCGCTCATTCGTGACGCGCCAAGCTGCGCGTCGGCAGTGACGATCGCAATCCGCTCCTCCGGATGATCGACGCCGTTTGCCTGCATGAACTCATATAGGTGCACGGCGCAGTTCATGCCCGCCGCACCAGCACCGACGATGATGGTGTTGAAAACGTGGATAGGGACTTGAGCCCCGTTGGATAGTGTGAACGACTGCATTGATATATTCTAGCTGAACCATCCATACGCGGCAACCGTCCTTCGATTGAAATCGAGGCAACGTAGTACGAAGTCCGTCTTCACGGACTGGAGACGTTGACAGCGTAACAGTGTTATGTTACAATGACTGCGGCATCACATGAACGAGGAGACCTGGCGGTGGACGAAGTCGCCGATACAAGTCAATCCGGTTCCGGCGAGCGGGACGGCGAGGAGATTTCGAAAAAGGACCTCCTGCGGGAGACCGGCATATCATACGGCCAGTTCTACCGCTGGAAACGCATGGGGTTGATTCCTGAGGCCTGGTTCCGCCGCCGCTCCACTTTCACCGGTCAGGAATCGTTCCTGCCGCGCCGGAAGGCGCTCGAACGAATCGAGCGAATCCAGGGCCTAAAGGATCGTCTCTCGCTGGACGAGATCGCCGACACGCTTTCCCCGGATGCCGCTCGCCGCAGCTACAGCCTGGCCGAGGTCCGCGAAATGCGCGCGTTCGACCCCCGCGCCATCGCGCTCCTGCCCAACACCTCCGACACTCTGCGCTATCTGGACCTGCTCGGCCTCATGCTGATTGGCAGGCTGCTGGCGGAGGGCCTCTCCGAGGACCAGATCCGGTCGGCGTGCCGGACGTTGCTGCACCGGTTTGACGAGCTTGATGATGGCGGAGCGGGCAAATCCCTGATCGTCGGTGCGAATGACGGAGTAACGATTTCGGCGCTGTATACCGGCGCTTGTCTGTTCGATAGTGACACGACCGTGCTTGCGACCGTGAACCTGAGCAAGCTGATAGAGGACCTGAATCTCGCGCTTCGCGACGCCGAGGCGGCGTGAAAGGAGAGACAATGGAAACACACGACCTGGGAAGCATCAAGATCTCCGGCTCGGGAACCGCGAGCGGAGGAGTGTATGATGAGATCTCGATCTCCGGTTCGGGCAAGGTGACGGGTGACGTCGAGGCAAAGCAGATCGGCGTTTCAGGATCGGCTCGTCTCGAAGGCAATGTGAAGACCGGCGTGATGCGCGGCTCGGGCAGCTTCGAGATCGCCCGCGACCTCGAGGCGACGGAGTGCAAGTGCTCGGGTTCGGGTCGAATCAAGGGAAACGTGAAGGCCGATGTGCTGAAGGTGTCGGGCTCCACGGAGATCGGCGGGAGCGCGAAGGTTCGGGAGGCCCATATCTCCGGTTCCGCCACGGTCGGCGGCGACGTCGAGGGCGAGTGCTTCCGCTCGTCTGGTCGCCTGAAGATCGGCGGGCTGCTCAGCGCGGACAAAATCGAGATAAGCCTGTGCGGACACTCGCAGATTCGCGAGATCGGCGGGGAAACGATCACCGTCCGAGCCCGTCAGACCACCGACGACGGATGGATCGGTTTCTCCTGGAGTGGCGGGTCGGGCTCCCTGGAGGTCGAGAGCGTCGAAGGAGACGATGTCTGCCTTGAGGCCACGACGGCCAAGGTCGTGCGCGGCCAGCGAGTGAAGATCGGCCAAGGCTGCCACATCGGGCGGGTGGAGTATGGCGAATCGCTCGAAACAGACGAGAGCGCGCAGGTCGATGAGACCAGCTTCACGGGCGAGGGTACGCCGCCGGCCGTTACCATCGTGAAGTCGGAAAATCGGCCTCGCGGCTGGCAGGTGCGCATGGGCGACCATGAGCTTCACAATCCGGTGCTGAAGGCGCTGGTGGTTGTTCTCACCGTGCCGGTGGTGTTCGCGGTGATCGCGTTCGTGCTGCTGGCAGTAGGAGCTGTCGTGAGTCTGACGCTGGGGGGCGTTGGGCTGCTGCTGGTTGTGCTGGCGTTGGGGCTTCCGCTGCTGATCGTGGCGGCGGTGGTGCTGAAGGTGCTGTCGATCCCGTTCCGTGGGTTTTCCAGGCGGCTCAGGCGTTAGACGGATAGGTCACATCGATCTTCCTTCGAATGAATTCGAGGCAACGCTAACGAAGTCCGCCTACGCGGACTAGGGACTCAGTGCCAATGCCCATTCGAATCAATTCGAGGCAACGCTAACGAAGTCCGCCTGCGCGGACTGGGGATCACGCGCCTCTGCCGCCTTCCCGCGCTACATCTTGACACTCTCCGGCAGCTTGTCAAGCCCGTAGAACTGGCTCTCCACGCGGTCTTTGTAGACTCGCCAGATGCACAAGCCGACGACGGGTGGCTTCGCAATCGACTTGCTCAGCGGGCCGCCTGTTACGAGCGTGACGTTGCGATCACGCGCGGTCTGCACGAAATGCAGGTGGCCTGAAATGGCATAGTCCACGCCGTAACGGTTCATCAGGTCGAGGTAGTCGCCGCGCTGAGCAAGAGGGATGTTTCTATAGGCATCCGGCTCATCGGGCTTGGTGAGAAAGAAGGGATGGTGGGTGCAGACGAAGGTGTGTGACGCCTTTGAAGCCTGGGCGGCGGCGAGTTCGGTCTCGAACCACTTGCGCTGCGCGTCGCGGAGAACCGTGTCCGACCCCGTCCCCAGGAGCGCAGAGTCGAGTACTATGAACTTCGTGCCGTTGTATGAGAAGCTGTAGTGATCCGCCCCCATCAGCTTCGTATACGAGCCGACGTCCGCGGCCGTGGGTTTGTTGCCGACGTCATGATTGCCCGCGACAAGATGGAGAGGGATTCCGGGGCTGATCTCGCGCGCGACCTTCCAAAACGCCCGAATCTGCTTGGGATTGTGCGCGGCGTTGACCAGGTCGCCCGATATGATGACGAACGCGGGCTTGAGGCGGTTGATGTGCTCGACTGCCTTGGTGAAATGCTCGATCTCCGTCGTCAGGTCGGAATTGCCTTTCGTGAAGCCGAGCTGCGTGTCCGCGAGCTGGACGAAAAAGAATGGCGCGTCGTTTGCGGCAGTCGCGGCCAAGGCGATTGCCAACAGCAGGAGTGTGAGTGCGAATGCTCGTAGGTATTTCAACTGATTCTCCGATCCCTTCGAATGAATTCGAGGCAACGCAAACGAAGCCCGCCTGCGCGGACTGGCAACGTGTTGCACCCGACCGCGCTTCGATACGGCCGCCATCCTGAGCAGCGAGGCACGAGCATATCGAATGGCCGGCCTACTCAGCGCTGACGGTGTGCAAGAGCTGGACTCTTCTTGCTTCGTTGTTTCGGATTTCCGGGTTGGGATTGAGCTTGGCCGACAGTTCCGAGGCCGGTGCTCCAACCCTCAAAATCCCGATACACCGAAGCATAGTCAAGATGAGCGCATGCTTCGGAGGGCAGTTTGCGCCCAACCAGGAGCGGCGGTAGCCACCGGGCCGTGCCGAAGCATAGAAGCACATAAGCTCAAGCCTGTTCTAAACGGTTTGAGAATGAGTATCGAAGAAGCTCTTGAAGCCGTACAGTCTCCGGGTGTAGTTCGGGAACAGGCTCAGAATCATCTCAGCGTCTTCCGTACCAACGGGATTGCCAGATGCATGTCCTGCGTCGTTGCGGTAAGTGTGGATCACCTGGCCATCTGGCAGGCTAATGTTGTTCACGCCCTCAGGTCGTCCGCTGTCGAAGCTCTGAAACTCTGCGCTGTTCGGGTGGCTGTGCAATCACTGGATCACTGCCTTACCGATCTGCTCGACATCCTGCCTTTGTTCGTCGCCAGTAATCGGCATCTTCGTTGCCCTCCAATCTGAGACCGCCTGTGAGAATATCCATCGAGAGCCCAGGATGATATCTCTATGCTGCGGGAACGCCGGTGTCCACCAGCCAAGTTCCCGCAGCATAACCACAGACCTAACGAGACCCCTTCTCCGCCTTCCCCGACGCCGCCACCTCTCCGAACGCGTACGACCGGCGAATCTCCGTCAGCTTGGCTTTCACGCGTCTGCCGACGTATTTCCCGCCGTTTTCGAGCTCGACAAGATACCCGTCCAGCCACGCGCTCGCCCTCGGCAGAACCGAGAACGGGTTGCGCACGACCTGGCAATCGATCATCTCGCCCTTTTTCCACGGCAGCATGTGCCGCTCCATCTCTTGAATATCGCCGGGGGTGATCTCGTATTTCTCGACGTGCATGTGCTCGTTTGAGCGCACATAGATCGCCCGCCGCATTCGGCGCTCGACCTCCTCGATCACCTCGCCGCTGCTTCCAACCAGATGGAACGCGACCTCCGGGTGCGCCGTGATCATGAACGCTTCCTCATCGGACTCCGAGCACAATCGCCGCAGCTCCCGCTCGATGGCGAGGCTGACGGTCTCCGCGCTCTCCACGCGTCCTCGGCCCTGGCAATACGGGCACGGCTCCGTCACAAGCTCGGTGAGCGTCTCGCCGGTGCGCTTGCGCGTCATCTCGATTAAGCCCAGCGGGCTGATATGCGAGATCTTACTCCGCGTGCGGTCCTTGCGAAGCTCCTTTTCGAGCGCGGTCACGACCTTCTGCCGATCCTTGACGTTTATCATGTCGATGAAATCGAGCACGATAATCCCGCCGATGTCGCGCAGTCTTAGCTGCCGCGCGATCTCGATGACGGCGTCCAGATTCGTCTTGAGGATCGTATCGGATAGGCTCGTGGAGCCTACGAACTTGCCCGTGTTGACGTCAATGGTGGTCAGGGCCTCTGTCGAGTCGATCGTCAAATGCCCGCCGGATTTGAGCCACACCTTTCTGCGCAGCAGGTTCTCTATCTCGGCCTCGACCGCGAACCGCTCGAAGACCGGCTCGGACTCGTCGTATAAAACGAGCCTCGCGCGCATCCTCGGCGAGATCAGATCGATGAGCTCGAGCGCCTTTTCGTAGTCCACCGGCGAGTCGATGATCATCTTGTTGACGTCGGAGCCAAAACAATCGCGGATCGTCTTGTAGATCAGGCTCAAGTCCTGATGCACCAGTCCTGGCGCTGAAATCTTGGTGGACTTCTCTTGGATTTGGCTCCACATTCTCAGTAGGAACTCAAGATCCTGACGTAGTTCCGCGTCGCTCCGACCCTCGGCCTCGGTTCGGACTATCACGCCGAACCCCAGCGGCCGAATGTTGTCGCCGATCTTCTTGAGGCGGTCTCGCTCACCGTCGCTTTCGATCTTGCGCGAGATTCCGAGGTTGTCGGAATCCGGCATCAGGACCAGATAACGACCGGGCAAGGAAACCCTCGTGGAAACGCGCGATCCCTTGGACCCTCGCGGGCCTTTGACGACCTGAACGAGCAGCTCCTGACCCACCTTGAGCACGTCCTTGATGCGCACGTGCCTCGGCGGCTCTTTGCGAGCGGTCGGGAACTCATCGTCCATTTCCGGCAGAACGTCGGCCACATACAGAAACGCGTTGCGATCCAGACCTATGTCCACAAACGCCGCGTCCATGCCGGCCAGCACGTTCGCCACCTTGCACTTGTAGAGGCTGCCCACCACGCGCTCCTCGCGCTCGATAGTAAGCTCCACAAGCTTTCCGGCCTCCACCAGCGCCACTCTGGTCTCGCGGGTATCCACGTTCACTATTATCTCTTTTGACACTAGCTATCACCTCCTTTCTGTTCGTGATCAGTCCAAAGTCTAAAGTCCAAAGTCCAAAGTCCAAAACCCCGCCATTGCAAGGATCTCGACTTTTGACTTTAGACTTTCGACTTTAGACTCACCCGATGCACGGAGATCCCCTCGATCCCCGGCACGTACTCGCCAAGCGCCGCCACCACCTCCGCCGCCTTAACCGTGAACTCCAGATGTTTAACCACCATCTCAAGCCGCGCCACGCGCCCACTCCCCGGACTTTCGACTTTCGACTTTCGACTTTCGACTTCTAGCCAAGCAATCCCCCGCCTAAGATCAACGACCCGCCGATCCCGCTCCCACGGTATCTCCGCCCGCGCCATCAACTGCTCGACCGCCTCTCTCAGCCTCTCAATCGACACGCCCTCCGGCAGCGCAACCTCCACCATGAACTCGCCGGCCACAACCTGCACACCTTTCGCGTGCGCGGGCATTACGCGAGCCGAAGTAAGTCTCAAGCCCTCCGGCAGACACCCATTCAGCCTCGCAAGCGCGTGCTTCGCATCGACCGGCTCGGCGAGGTGAATCGTCACTATCTCATTATCGGCGGTCGCGCCAAGCGGCAGCGCCGACGCAATCGACATCTTTATGCGCGGGTTGAACCCCTGCGTATACACGACATCCAGCCGCGACATTCGTATCGCGCGCTCGAAAACCCGCATCACGTCGAGATGACCGAGCCAGCGAAGCTCCATACCCTTCTTGAACGTAAACACGACCGCCGCGCCGGACTCGGCCCTCGCTCGCCCTTCACTCGTAGTGGCGGCTCTCCGTCGCCGCCTTTCCGACGCGGGCGGGCACACCCCAATCGCCTCCCTCAGTCCGCACCCCGAGCACACCCCAAACCGGCAGTCCGGCGTGGTCTCGCCGCGCTCTGCTTTCTCATCCTCGCGCGCAAGAAACTCCCGGCAAACGCCGACATCCACGAAATCCCACGCAAGCGCCGCATCCTTCGGCAAATCCGCGTTCGCATAGCCGGCGATATCCAAACCGGCCGCCTCGAAAGCCTCCGCCCATCGCACCGCATCGAACCTGTCCTGCGGAGACCCCCCCATCCCCCCCTTACTAAGGGGGGGCGAGCCCTCGTTCCCCCCCTTGGCAAGGGGGGGCGAAGGGGGGGTTCGCCGCCATGCCTCGTAGATCACCTTACCCAAACGCCGATCCCCGCGCGCAAGCGCCGCCTCGACCCGGCTGCACGCCGGATCGTGCCAGCTCAGCGCGATCTTCTTTGCGCGCACAAGCGGCCTCAGCAAGGCTATCCTGCGCTCAAGCTCCTCCGGCGGAACCATCCCGCGCCACTGGAACGGCGTATGCGGCTTCGGCACGAACGGCGAGATCGTGACGTTCACCGCCAACCGGCGGTCAACGCCGACCACGCGCCTCACCAGCTCGCCGATGCCCTCGATATCCTCGTCGGTCTCGGTCGGCAGCCCGATCATAAAATAGAGCTTCACGCGCCTCCAGCCGGCCTCGACCGCCGCTTCCACCGCCGCGAGCAGGTCTGCTTCGGTCACGTTTTTGTTGATCACATCCCGCAGGCGCTGTGTTCCCGCTTCCGGCGCGAATGTAAGCCCGCTTTTTCGCACTCGCCCAATCTGGGCCGCGAGCGCAACGCACTGCGCATCCGCTCTCAGGCTCGGAAGCGAAACGCCGACGCCTTCCGCTTCGTGCCTATCAATCAGCGCGCGCACAAGCTGATCTATGCGCGAGTAATCCGCGCTGGAAAGCGAGGTCAGCGCGATCTCTTCATAACCCGTTTTCTCAAGGAGCGCGGCGGCCTGCTCGCAAAGCGTCTCAAGCGAGCGTTCCCGCACGGGCCGGGTTATCATCCCCGCCTGACAGAACCTGCATCCCCTGGCGCAGCCCCGCATTATCTCGAGCGCGACCCGGTCGTGCACCGCCTCCGTATACGGCACCACCAGGCTGTCGGGAAAGCGCGCCTTATCCAGATCGAGCACCCTTCTCGCGCGCACCTTGCTCTTTGGAAACGCGGGCACATACACGCCCTCGATCTCCGAAAGCGCGGCAAGCTTGTCATTCCGAGCTTGCACCATGTCATTCCGAGCCTGCACCATGTCATTCCGAGCCTGCACCATGTCATTCCGAGCTTGCGAGGAACCTGCTTTTCCGCGCCTGATCGTCTCGACAATGTCCAGCACCACCTCTTCCCCATCGCCGATCGCAAACGCATCGATAAAGTCCGCCATCGGTTCCGGGTTGGTGGCGCAGTGTCCGCCCGCGATCACGATGGGGTCATCATCCCCACGCTCGCGCGCGAGAACGGGAATGCCGGCGAGGTCGAGCATGGCGAGGACGGTGGTGTAGGTCATCTCGTAGGCAAGCGAGAAGCCGACCAGGTCGAAATCGCGTATGGGTGAGGCGCTTTCCAGCGAGAAGAGGGGAATCGCGGCGGCGCGCATCTGCGATTCCATGTCGGAGGCAGGCGCGAAGACGCGTTCGGCCCCCACCCCGGTCTGGCTATTGAGGATCGAGTATAGAATCCTCAGACCGAGGTTGGACATGCCTACTTCGTAGACATCCGGAAACGCCAGCGCGATTCTTATGCTTACTTGGTCGGGCGGTTTAGCCACCGAACCAAGCTCGCCGCCCACATATCTCGCGGGTTTCGCCACTCGGGAGCAAATCGCATCGATCCGCCCCCTCAAGCTCGACTCCGTTTTCATACCAAAACAATAAGAGCCGGCGATCGGCTCTCCCCGACGCCGGCCTGTTTCACGGCATTATTATATCACCACCGCGCATGGCGGTCAAACGCACCAAACCATTCGCTAGCCCAGGAACATCAAGCCCAGCATTGACTGCACGCGGGGAATGCTGCATCGTGAGGCCGTATAACCATTTTCGTACTAGGTAATCCAGATGCGCATTCCCCGGTTCCTGTCCGTAATCCTGCTGCTGAGCTGTTCCGCGCCCGCCGCCGGGCAGAGTTCTTATGAACTGACCAATCCTCCGCCCACGCTCAAGGTCCAGCCGACGTGCAAGGACGCCGGGCCGGCCGCCGTTTCGCTCAGGATCGCGATGGCGAGGGGGGAATACGAACCCGTGCAGTTGGTGGTTAGCGCCACGTCGGGTGATGTGAAGACCTTGCGAGTCGCCGCAAGCGACCTGAGGGGGCCCAACGGCGCCGTGATCCCAGCCAAACGCGTGGTAGTAACGCCGCTGGGGTTCGTCAACTGCAAGAAGTTGTCGCCGGGCGCACGGCTGGTCGGCGAAGTTCCGGATGTGGTCCTGCCGGACCGGCCGATGGACATTCCCGCCGGCCGCCGGCAGCCGTTCTACGTGACCGTTCAGACGCTGCCGAAGGATGTGCCGGGCGAGTACAAGGGCACGGTCAGGATTACCGCGCGAAACGCGCCCGCGACGACGCTGCCACTAACCGTGCGCGTCTACAGCCTGGTCCTGCCGGTGCGGTCGCACATGCGGACGGCGTTCGTTACGCGAGAGGCATTCCGGCAATTCATGAGCTCGCCCACGGACCACGACGAATTCGTCCGGGCCGCCATCAACTACGCCAAGGTAATGCTCAGCTACAGGGTAAGCCCCGATTTCGGGTGGGCGCCGCGCAAGAACGAGGACGGCTCTTATGACTTCTCGGATTTTGATAAGCTGCTCTCCGCCACCGTGCCGCTCGGACTGACCGGTTTCGATATCGGCGCGAGCGGCTCGATGGCCAGCACGCCCGATACGAAGTTGGCAAAGGCTGCCGCGGAGCATTTCAAGGCGAAGGGCTGGTGGGACCTGCACTATTGCTACGGCTGGGACGAGGCTTCCGGCGACGTCGTTCGTAGAATCCCGGTGCTGTATAAGGCGCTGATCAAAGCGGTCCCTGACATCAAGATCGTGCAGACCGGGTGGTCGCCCAATGAGCCGGTGAAAGACCTGGTCAAGATCTGGTGCCCGCTTACCGCGTGGATCGACTTCAACGCCTGCCGCGAGGCGCAGAAGAAGGGTGAGGAGATCTGGTGGTACGTCTGCTGCCTGCCTCCCGCGCCCCACGCAAACGTGTTCGTTGACTCCCCCGGCATCGATCAGCGCATCCTGGGATGGCAATCATTCAAAGAGGGCATACAGGGATTCCTCTACTGGGGGATGGACTACTGGACCGGCAATACGCCCCCATTGGACAAATACGATCGCGCGAACTATGCAAACTGGAACCCGCTATCGTACGGCGATACGTTCAACGGCGACGGCTACCTGCTCTATCCCGGAAAGCATGATTCGCCGCTGGCATCGGTCAGGCTTGTGGGGCTGCGGGACGGTTTCGAGGACTATGATGTCTTCACCGAGGCCAGGGCACTGGCGGAGAAGGGCGCCCCCGGCGCGGAGAAGCTCAACAAGCTCCTGGACTTCGGCGCGCCGCTGATCAAGAGCATGACGGAGTTCACGCAGGACGGCAATGATCTGCTGGCAAGGCGCGAGCAGATTCTGAAGGCGGCAGAGGAGCTGGCGGCGAAGTAGCGCCGAAGCTCTTGTTCGTCCGGGACATGTTGTCCCGGACGCATCTTCGCGGACATGTTGTCCGCCTCACCGCACCGGCTCACCCTGGCTGATAACGGTCACAAACGCCCGCGAGGTCGCGTCGCCGGAAGGAGTGGCGGTGAACTTTATGCCCTGCTCCCCGCGCCCGACCACCGGCACATCACCGACAGGCTTCACCTCGCGAACCAGGTTCCCCGCCGCATCGTAGAGCTTGCAGTCCGAAACCGAGACAAACTCCAGATAACTGCCGCTTTCGATCTCAACGGGGAATGTCAGCGTCTTTCCTCGTATGGTAATGGCCGGGTTCACGAGTTTCCCCGCGACCAGCGGCAGCGCCTTGACCGGGCTGATATAGGTCGTGATGGTCTTTCCAGCCGGCAGATTGTTATACCAGATGCTCAGTGAGCCGATCTGGCCATAGCTCACCGATTCGCGGTAGATTCCGTAATGCCCGGAGACCCAGTGCTGCGGCGCGTTGTCGGCCGATTCCGCCTCCTTGTCCCACTGCAGCTTCGGGCGGTTATACGGCCACAGGTAGTCCTCGAATCGCTCGCCCTCCGGCTCGATCAGCTCGAAGTAGCGCCATCCCTTGAAATCGACGATGATATAGTGCTCGGCCATGGCCTCGGTAATATGAGCCGGGCTCTGGACCTGAATGTTAAGTATTTCGCCCTGCCCATCGCCATAGACCCACACGCCCATCCCCTGCTGCGCGGAAAGATCGAGCGCGGGCGAGAACTCCCTGCCCACCATCGCCCACGCGCCCTTCCGGTCGGCCCGGCTGCTCGTGGCGGCGAAGCATCCGCTGACCGAACCGGAC
>Ga0315284_10012463_pt1 | contig 12102 bp, 18 predicted proteins | sample YL17G09_16_MG_FD_203696 | JGI IMG/M metagenome (GOLD analysis project Ga0315284, IMG submission 203696) | Sediment microbial communities from Yellowstone Lake, YNP, Wyoming, USA - YL17G09_16 | ecosystem: Environmental > Aquatic > Freshwater > Lake > Sediment | place: USA: Wyoming | collected...
ACTTGCTCTTGGTGCGATAGATATTGAATTTCGTCTCAAGGATGTAGGGAACGGCAGTAATGCACTGTTCAACGCTTGGAGCAACGCAGATACGCTTGCCATCGGGTTCACACCCGCCACGATTGAATCCCTTATCCTCGTCCCACGGAATGAGACGGATATGCTTATCTTTAAGCGTCGTAGATACGTGGTACCAATACAATCTACGCTTATAGATAGACTTCCTACGTGGTGTTTTTGTCGCCATAGTTTTATGGGTGTAGATTCAAATGCCCCAATGCAGGTTCGAGTTCTTCCTTCGTTCCAAATATGTATGCACAAGTCACTTCCTCACGATGGAAAAAATATCGCCGCCCATCATCCGCCTGTTCAAACATAGACATTTTGTCCGCTGCGATATACGGAAATATTTCCGATGAAACCGGAATCACGTAATCGGGGTCAACGACTTCTTCTTTTATTTTGTGATTGGTCAATGCAATCATTACCTTGCGAATCTGATAAATATCTGCCGCCAGAACAATTGCGGTTCCGAACCCCTGTGTAGTTTCCCGCTGCCATTTCTTGACCGACTTATCCTTTCCAAACCGCTTGATAAAAGCATTGGAAGCATGGGATGCTTGTGCCATTGCTCGACCATTAGTCATGGAAGGTAAATCTGTTCTAATCAGAATGTATAGACGTTTGTTCATTCTTCATCCTCTTCCACAACTTTTTTCTTGCGGGGCGTATTGTGGTAATGCTTGTGGATATTGATAATGTTCTCCCAAGGCCATCCACCAATCATCCAACTGGCAAAGGCAATGATGCCAACGATGGAAACCATTGCCGATGGCCAACTTACTATTTCAGCGAACATAATTATTTGTTTCCTTGGAAACAGTTGTCGGGGTCAATGTTGGCATAGTTCGGAGTGCCAAGACCAGTCAGACCATTGTAGCAGAAGGTGACTTCCTGCCCAATCCACTTAGACTTGTCCTTCAAAATCTCACGACGAGTCTCCTGCGACCCCTTGAATGTTGCATCAAATTGTTTGCCGTTCCACTTGAGGGTTGCCGTCGCCGCTAGACCCGCAGCATTGCCGGTACCTTCGTTGATGGCAATGATGATACCCTCGCTGTCATCCGTGGGCTTGACCTTGAGAAGGTTGTAGGAACGCTTGCCAATCTCGTAGGGAGCATGGCAGTTGCGAATCATCGCTCCTTCATACCCCTCGGCAACGGCGGCATCGTAAATCTTGTAAACGTCATCAAGCGTTTCGGCAGTGTGATACGGCACCCACACAACGTAGGGCACGCCCTTGAGCAATGCTCGCAACGCTTCACGGCGAATGATGTTTCCCGTAGAGGCAGTGATAGGAGTGCCAGCGGAAATCACTGTCACCTTGCCAAACACTCGGATATGCAAATCCTCGGGACAATCAAATCCGTATCCGTCATAAACATACAAACGGACAATCTGTTCGGAACGAGAAAGCAATTCGGGAGTGATTTTCTTCGATTTGGTGGTACGAAGAATCTTCATCAATTCATTCAACTTAAAGCGAAGGTCGTGGTTGTAACCTTCACCATCAAGCACGAGATCCGGATGCTTCTCAAAAAGAGGTTCAACCTTCTCCCAAATGTGGGGAATGGCGGCATACTGCTCGCCCTTGCGGGTGAACATGCCGTCAACGGAAGTCACGACACGCCCGCCGTTGTACTTCTTGTCCACCATACAAGGCATCGTTGCCTTGTCGGGATGGTCACGCAACTTCTGCGCCAGCATGGGTTCAATGAAACGGGTCTTGTTGTCAATGTCTTTGACATCTTCCCAATACCCTTCCCGCTTCATTTTCTTCTTCCACTTGGCATCCGCTTCCAACTGCGCTTGCTGCTCGTCGGTAGTTTCATTTGCCTGCCCCTTGTTCTTACCCACGGCAACACTCCATTTGGAAGTCACTTTATTGCCACCTTGCTGCCCCGTGGTGGTGCGATACTTGTTGCCTTCAACCTCAATGTCCCACTCAAGGATGGCACCAGAACTAGAGCGGGCATACAGCGTCGGCAACTGAAATGTGAATAGCGTTGAACTCATATTGGATACATCTTACACTACTTCTGGTGATTGTCAACATCCTTTTCTGGCTTTCTAAACGAGTCAAGATGAATGGGTTGCATACCCATAAACCCCGGCGTAACCAGTTTATCCTCAGTGTTTCCCGTGCGGCGAAACTCGTAAAGTCCATCCACGAACTTGAGATATTCCTCTTTGTCGTGATAGCACGCCAACACCATCACGTAGGAGTTGACAATCTTGTTTTCTACCCATGCCCAGAATGCTGCCTCAAGATGGAGAGTTGGTGATATCTGGTAAACTGCTCGTTGCAATCCATCTTCCGGTTTAAGGGGAGCGTTGTAGGTGACACAGTAATCCTTGTATTTCTTTACAAAATCGCTGGGGTTCATCGCAAATGGAATGCGAGCAATTTTCACCATTTCCATTTCCTGAATCCACCGACAAGAAGGAAGAAAAGATATGCGTCTCAAATAGTCATCAAACGATGATACCGAAAAGCGGTGTTCCATGTGTGGAATGATGTCATTTCTCCAATACTCGTGGATTTGATTAAAGTGGTCGTAATTCATTTCGGGTCATCCTTTATTTTGAAATGTCGCTTTGCTTCGGGCGGCAATGTCTCATACACACCCAAAAGCAACTCATTCGTTCCCATACCTTGAGGCAACGTGGTCACGGTGAATACCTTCAACACTTGAAGGACTTCATCTGGCGTGGCATTGGTCTGTGGAGCGTAGATTAACGTTTTCATAATTTACATGCACATCATTATATGGTCAAACTGACCTGTCTTCGGATTGAAGAAGTAAGGCGAGTGCCTGTGAGAGAGTGAGTGGGCGATGAATTGAATCACGTCTCGTTTGCACAACCACGCCGGATTTGACTTGGTTGAAGTGCGAACGTCCCTATGATTACAGAATGGACCGTAGTATAACCCAATGGTATAACACTTTTCCTCCCGATATTTCCCCTCCACGTTGCGGACGCCCACTTCGGCGACAGAACAATGGGAGACTCGTTGGGGTCCACCCTTTCCAATCATATCCTCAAGTAGATTGTTAAACTTCTCCGTCGTATCAATTTGATCGCTCATAATCTTAATCCATCGGAGGACCGTATTTGATTGGTTCGTGTGCTTTCAACAACCACATGCCAAGTTTCCATCGCCATCGGGAAAGATTTGGATTAACACACAGAAACAGCTGTGCTGCCCTATGCCAAGACTTTACGGGAGCAACGATAACATGCCCGTGATGATTGATTCCCACGCCGTTCCCCTCGGTAATGTGAATGCTATCGGAATAGAAATCATGTGGGGTTTCCCGCCATATTTGTCTATCCGTATTCTGACATGCTTGCGGGTCGTTCATACAGGTATCAATTCTACATTGTGACTGCGGCTGTTCGTATTGTAGCAAAAATTCATCCACCAATTCATCCAATCCATTGTGTCCTGCACATCAACCACGACCTTTCCTTTGTGTAATGTAACGATGGAGTTGTCACTTCGCCATTGATATTCCATTTCAATCCACAGGGGATTATCTATCCAATGCGGAGTCTTCTCTGCTTTAACAGATTTGCCCGTATCCTTCATGTATTTGAACGCCTCAAGTGGATTCATACAGCAATGTCGCCCTTGATGGCGGGGTGGGAAACATAATCACGCACTTCAATGTCTTCAAACTTGAAGTCAAAGAGGTTTCTCACCTTTGGGTTCAACCACAACTTGGGAAGAATCTTGGGGTCACGAGACAATTGCTCCTTCACTTGGTCTAGGTGATTGACATACAAATGCAAATCCCCATAGGTGTGAGTGAATGTTCCGGGTACCATGTTGGTACAATGTGCAATCATTGCCGTCAACAGACAATAGGACGTAATGTTGAATGGAACTCCGAGAAATGTATCACAACTACGCTGATATAGCAGACAATTGAGGCGGCGAGTTGGGATACCTTCTTTATCAAGAATGACGGTACTTTCCGCTTCTGTTTTCATAACTCCCGGTCCAAAGTCACAATGTCCCCACTTCATAGTCAACAAGTGCATTCTCTCTTGATGTGTCAACTCTTCTGTATTGAAATGGAATAGACAGTGACACGGCGGCAACGCACAGTGGTCAACCCAATAAGGATGCCAAGCAGAGACGATGATACGTCTGTCATCGGGATTGGTTTTGAGTTTGTCCACGACCTTCTTCAATTGGTCAACTCCCTCACGCTCATACTCATCCCCAACACCACATTTGGTCGGAGACTTGTATGTTTGTTTGAAATGTGGGAAGTCCCGCCACATGCCGCCATACGTTCCTTCACCAAGTTCACCCCACTTGTCAGCAAACTTATTATCAACTTTGATACGATGAATGAATTCGGTCTGAGTCAGGGGTTTCCATGTATTGTGCCCGTGGTCAACCATGTCGCTTACTCCGTGGTTGCGGGGTTCTTTAATATACCGAACATATGCCCAATCGTCCCAGATATGAACATCATTATCTGCCAGATACTTGATGTTGGTATCTCCACGGATGAACCACAGCAACTCATGAATGATAGAACGAAGGTAAATCTTCTTGGTGGTCAGAACGGGAAAGGCATCCAAGTCCACGTCAAACTTCGCCTGTGCTCCAAAAACCCCAATAGTGTCAACACCAGTGCGATTCTTCTTGCGGCGACCATCCTTTAAGATAAGGCGCAGTAAGTGAGCATACTCACTATCCACATGATTATAGAACTGCCACACTTCCGAGCACGGCAGACACGGATGAATGGGCAACCCACAGTTCTCACAGAGTTCTTCTGCGTCAAGTTGGTCCTTTACCACTTGGGGCAAGGCATCCTCAACACCCAACTTTTGTATGAGTTTCTTGAGGGCAACTACTTCGTCCTGCGTTAAATTTTCGTTCATTTGCTGTATTTTACAATCCAAAAATCACTGGTTTCTTTGAGTATCTGAGCATTTGGAAACATATGCTCAAACTCTGGCATGAAGGTATCGCCTTCAAAATCTTCCATGATATGAGTCACATAGACTTCATCACACTTAGGGAGAAAATGCTTATAAACCTTCGCCCCGCCGCAGAGCCAAGTCTTGTTCTGCATTTCGGGAGACATATCATTTATCAACTTTTCGTCAACGTAGGCACTAAGAGTCCCCGGAGGAAGGAGTATTTTAGCAGAGTCGGTTGTTAAAATGTATGTGTATCTGCCGGGAAGCGGTTTTCCAATGGACTCATACGTGGACCTTCCCATCAACAGGTTTCCGCCCATAGTAGTTGCCTTGAACCACTTGAAGTCTTCGGAGTAATGCCACGGGATACGACCCTTGTATCCAATAACTCGGTGCGGATCCATTGCTAGAATTGCTTTCATACGGCAGTGTCGGTACTGGTGGTGGTTTCCTTGACTATACGAAATCCGTAGATAGTCAGTTCAAAATTCTTTTCCCAACTCTCTCTATGTATTCGTTTTGTCTCAGCAAACATTGCCGCCCGGGATTTCATGAGTGCAATTTGATGGTCGGAGGGGGCACCATCAAAAAAGATGGCTACTGAATTGTTTGGCAACGTTCGGGGACAAACGGTTGCTTTGCTCAGACAGCGATCAATGTCCTTTTGAATTCGCTTCAATTCATTTGCCTTGGATTTTTCAGACCATCCTGCCTTTTTATAACTCTCATCATTGACATCTATCTTCTCAGTATTTGCATACTGTGTTTGATAGTATTTGGCAGTATGAAGACGATACTTGGTGTTGGCCACTTCTTGATTGAATTCGATCTCAGGAACCTCGCCATCTTCGCCATCATATAGGAATCCCTTGGTAGGATACAGAGAGCACGGACGATGACACCCACGATCATCCACCCGATGTTCAAGCAGTTCACCAAACTGTGATTCGGATTCACCAGTCTCTTGGCGATAGAGTTGGGCAAATTCTTCACCCACACAGCAATCACCGACAACCCCCGTTACATAGGCACACATATCACGCTCAAAGTTGCCAGCATAAGAATCGGTATCAATTACAAAAATTGTCTTGCTCATAATTAGGTATAGATGGTTGGGAAATCTGTTTTCAGTTTGTTATAGGTTTCTCTGTCGTTCCATAGGATAGCATTTGATGCCATCGTAGCGTATGGTTCAACACAGTTGGCACATACAAATTCCAAAAACGCCTGCTCTTTTTTGCCAAACTTTGTCTTGTCTTCAATGTGAACGTAATTGAGCAGAGCATCCACGATTGTCTTTGCGTCGTACTTGTCCTTTACACGAGCAATGATTTCCTCAACATTTTCCGGGCCTTTCCATATTGCTACTTCCTTCCCCGCCCATCCGTCTTCAAGAAAGCACCAAAAGTGGTCGTTTCCATAGCGTTTACTACTCATTGGTCCTCCATTTTTCTAAGTATTTTACTGCTCGTTCAAAAAGTGCGACATCTTCATTCAAATTACCCAAGGCACAGTTACATCCATTACAAAGAAGTTGTCTAATTTTTCCGGTAGCATGATTGTGGTCAACATGCATATGTTTTGAACTCATGCTCGAAAAACTCTCTAAACAAATAGCACATTTCCCGTCTTGTTCGGCATACATCCTATTTCTGGTTTCCAAAGTTATGCCATAAATCTTATGCAAGTAATAGGTCTGTCGCAGTCTTTTATACTTCGAACTGCTCTCTCGCTTTGCTCGCTTTATTTTATAGTCGGGATTGGTATCTCGGACGGTTTTCCTTTTTACACGAATAGATTCTTTGTTTTTGTGATAGTATGCCAACGCACGTTTTCGGCTATAATCCCGTTCCTTTTCTGACAACAATTGATATGCTGACTGGCCCATAATGTTTTAGAGTATCGCAGATTGCCGGGAAAATGTCCACTTATTTTAAGTCTTCAACAAAAGGTATGAGTTTGTAGTCATAATCCTCAATGATATGAGGGGTTTCATATGACGCCCACTCATTGCAAGTGACGACTTGATAAATACCATCATCACATGCGCTCAAGTTTGTAATGTGTTCAACCACTTCGTTTGCTCCGGTCATGCTGCAATCTTCATCCAGAATGTTGAATCCAATACATTTTCGCCTGAGAAAGCGAAGAGACTTCTTTATGTAAACACCATTACTATCCTTCCATGTAGAAGTCGTCAGGCGAACAACACACATAGGATGGGGTTCTTTCTTACCATCCGCCTGACAGTGTTCAAACAACAGTGTATCAATGTCGCTCATTTAGCAATAACCTTGACAAAGTGTTTGACTTCAATCTTCTCGCCAACCGTGGCAGAAACGTCTTTGATAAGTTGCCCAATGGTCACTCCATCCTCACGAACAAATGTTTGATTTTCAAGGCACCATTCGGAAACCCGCTTCTTCATCTTGCCATCAACAATTTTGGACACCACTTGCGGTGGTTTCTTGCCATCGGCAAACTCACGGTTAAATTCGCTGCGCCAACCTTCCTTGGTGTCAAGCGGCACGGTCTCTTCCGACACCCATCCCGGTTCAACTGGTGTAGAAACGATATGCATACAAATGTTCTTCGCCAAATTGAGAAAGGATTCATTCTTGGCCACAAAGTCGGTCTGACAAGCAAGAACAATCATTGCTCCGACCTTGTTGTTGTGAACATAAGAATACACAATGCTAGTATTGGCAACTCGGTTCGCCATATCATTCGCATCCACTTGCTTTTGCTTCACAAGCAGTTCAACTGCCTTGTCCACATCACCCTTGGTTTCAAGGACTGCGGCGGCAATTTTGTTCATAGGAGCTAAAGTTAGCTTCCTCACCAGTTTACACTGTTCGATGTAGTTTTCCATAGTTAATCCAATCCCTTCCACAATTCGGGGTCTGGGTGTAATCGTTTACACATATCCATAAACTCCCTTCGGTTGGGCAATTTGCTTTTGCCGGGAAGCGTTGCGGTTGCGATGCCAAGACGAGCGTCTAGGGTAGCGGTGCTATCGGGCGCACACCACGACACGAATAAATTGTTGAGCAACCACCAATCACCCTCTAGCATTAGGTCATCAACTAAACGGTATAGGTCATCCAACTCTTTGTCACTCATTTGGGTTTTCCAAAGATTCCTTCAAAAAGACCACCGGCCCCGAAGATTTCGTCGAAGACTGCCTTCTGTTCCGATGTTGTTGCTTCCACGGGGCGACGTATTCGCAGCGTAGCCTTACAGGTTGGACAAGGAAGGGTAAATCTTTCTGAATCCGAGTGATAATCCCCCTCGGTCATTTCAAATACACACCCACACCCTTTACAAGAGAATCGCTTTCCAATCCACCAGAAAACGGGTGGCTGCACAGTTCCTTTTTCTATGATTTTCATTTGCTTAGTTTTCCCCATAACCATCCTACACCAACAAAGGCGAGGATAATGAACACAAAGTTGAGAACCCGCATTCCCAAGAATGCGAATGCCAACCCCTTCACCAATACTATTACTAATATGGTGAGAGCGATAATTGATAGGACGTGATTTCTACTCATAACGTGGAATCTTTGCGGCCAACTGTTCTTTATTTTCCGTGAACTTCCATGCACCTTTGGACACCCAACGGGTTCTTTCAACAAGACCAATTGGGTTGTTTTGAGAATCATATCCTTTTGGAGCTTCTGCGACGTATGTTTCTTTGATGATGATACGCCCGTTCTTCTCACCATCAGTGTAATCGGTTGCCCAATTCTTACCCGCTTGGTGAATCATTTCGTGCTTCTCCGTCGTGTTCTTGCCGTGGAGTTCCTTGTGTGAGTAGAGCGATTGCGCTACCATTGACACAGAGTTCCTAGAGCAATCTTGGTTGCGCCAGATGAAGTAGTTCATCACTTCCGTAGGGTCGGGAATGGTGAATACACGGGCATCGAAGTATGCCAATTGAAATTCTTTCGTATCACCGTGGTCACACGCCTCTTCATCCATACCATGACTGGACATTAGCATATTAGCACGAAAAGCATTGCCCCATCGCCTAGCACGAACCTTGTTAAACTCTGCCGTGATGATGCTGGCAGCGACAGAGCACATCTTTTGGAGGTTGCCATCAAACCATGCCGAAGTGGTTGGTTGAGCGAAGTCAGTGAGCAGGATGGAGATTTCATCGCTTTGTGTGTAAGCGAACTGTGCGCCTTGAATCTCGGGGAGCATGGCAATGATTGCAGCATCCATATCTTCAAAGAGTCCCTTGTCAAAGGGTTTCTCAAGTCCACGAGTGTAGGTGTGGAACGCCTTGCCATCCAGACGGATGATTGTGTAGGTGCGTCGTGGCAGTGAATACCTTGTGCGGTCTTCGTATTGCGACTTTACTCTGTCTCCGAGTGTGTCTTGCATAAGTGTTGTAATCTGTCAAGTTGTTCCATGTACCAAAAGATTCGCCTTGATACGGACAGTGTTGGGTTGAAACAATACCAACCATCGGCATTAGGATAGCATGGGTGACGATGGAAGTAAAGCCTAATCATCCGAGAATGTATTTTATTCCAACGGGAACAAATGTCGTTCAATTTCATTTTGATAGAAAAACGCCAGCCCCGCAAGGCTGGCGTCTCTCACAATTAACCGTCAACCAAACCGTTAGAACGTCAGACCGATGCCGAAGGAGTAGCGAAACCCACCCTCATTCTTGTCGCTGGAGAACACGTCGTAATTCACGCCCGCATAGATGAAGGCACTGTCAGACGTGTAATACTGGAACGTCGCTTCCGGCCCTGTGCGCCAAACCGTTGACCCGTGGCTTCCATAGAGAGCACCACCACTCCATCCCGCATTGAGATAGAGTTTGTCGTTGAGCAACGAGGGGAGGATTGGTTGTGACCAGTCCACGAAGAGGTCAGTTGACCCGGCGAAGGAAGGTTCCCAATACAGACTTTGTGCAACACCAACCCACACTTCGGGGCGGGACTTGAACGGATTAGTGGACAAGGAAAGGTCCAGACCAAAGGCAGATTCGCCATTGACGGTTTGCCCACCACCACCGAGGGTCAGTTCGTATCCACCATAGGACTTGCCACTATCGGCATTTGTCACAGACAGCGTGACGGGTGCATACGTGATGCCGTTAACAACGATTGTCCCGTTGGTGTTGGAGTTGGTTTGAGCATTCGCCGTGAACCCAATCAAGGTCAAGACGAGCAGTAAGGATGTAAGAATGTGTTTCATGTGTTTCGATTATTAAGTGTTGTGGTTGCCCGTGAATTAGTCGGCGTTCATAGGCACGACTGCGGAGAAGATAATGACCTTGGAGAGTGCCATTACCTGCTGCTTCGTGATGTTGCGTCCCAAGAGTTCAACGGTCACAAGAGACGACAGTGTAACGTCGCCCTTGGTCACGTCCTTGTACTTCATCGTGCCAGTGAGGGCGGGAATCGTAGTATCGGTTTCAAAAAATGCCGATTCATCCGTGGACGTTGCCGCTTCAAAGGCAGCATTGCTGTTCGGGGGCGGTTCATTGACACGGACATCGAAGGCATACTCACTCGTTTTCTTGTCCCAACGGATGGTGCCGGTCAAACGGTCAATCTTGACAAGGTTGTTCTCGGCGTACTGAAGCGTGATGTTGTTGAAGAACCAGCACGACTTGTCATAATCATACAGCATTTCGCCATTGACGGTGACGGGTTGATAAGCACTCAACGGACCAGCACCGACAACATGCTGACGGAAGTCCATCTTGTCATACTTTTTGAGGGCGATGGTCGTGGTCTTGCCGTTGATGTTACGAGTGATGTTGACAGTACTGCACTTCAAGGTGTCCATCCAATTCGCCGGACGAGAGAGGGGTTTGCCCAATGCCTGTCCACCGAATTTGCTGGTCAACTGGTTTCCATTACCGATTGGCAGAATGTCCACCGTGAGTGAACCAGTGTCGTAGCGATACGTACCATCAGGGTCAATGCCGACTTTGCCATACAAACGACCAACGTTCTTGGTCTGTGCCGTATTCTTGGGATTCACCAAGTCACAGTTGATGTCGTAGTAGAGCGAGCGGGACTGCTTGATGGTCTTGGACAAGTACCCATCAATAATCTGCGGGGTGTCCGTGATGGTGCCTTGGAACAAAGCACCGTTTGCCACGTTGATCGCCAACGTGTAAACGTCCTTGACGCCCTTGACTCCCGGTGACGTGCGGGAGTTGTATTTGATGTCCAACGTTCCTTTGATGGGGAGGTTGGGGAGATTGGTCTGAGCCGTTGCACCGATGGCACACGCCAAGGTCAGAGCGGCAGCGAGGATAAGTGATTTGATTTTCATGTGTGTATTTGATTAACTGGTTAACTGTGTTTGTTGTGTGAGAATGTTATTGCTGAACTTCGGTCTGTTGTGGTTCGCCTTCGGGCGCACCGCTATCCCTCGTTGCGAGATATGCGGCAGTTGCGAGAAGCATGACCAAGATGACTGCGATGACGGCGATGATTTTGAACTTCATAAACGTGTTGATGTTGAATTGATGTTAGCGGACAGCGATTTTCTGACGAGGTTCCGAGGTCACGAGAGTCGCATCCACGGTGATGACGGGAGCGGACAACTGACGCTTGGTCTTACGCTCGGCGTCAATCTGACGCTTGTTCTCTTCATCCATGAGGGCCATTTCGAGGTCAGCCATGGACTCGTTCAACTTGTCTTGGACAGCGTTGACGGAGGTTTCAATACAAATCTTGTCAAACACGTCGCCTGCGATTTCGCCAGCTGCTTCGTTCATCGCTTGGGCGGCGAGGGCCATCTTCCACTTGCGGTCAGTGCGCTCAATGCTCTCACCAAACTCAACAAGCATGATTTCGGCCTGCTTGCACTTCTCCTGACGGAGTTTCAGCAATTGATTCATCTTGGCAAGTTGCTCAACATACACCTGAGCATCTTCAAGACCTTCCTTGACATACTGCTTCACTTGGTCAGTGAATGACAAGACCTGACCAGCGAAAACACGAATCTGATTCTTGAATTCGTTCAAGGCATCCTGCTTCTTGACAAGTTGGTTCTGCAAGGTTTCAACTGGGTTTTGCATTGCCTCTGCCTTGATAGCCTTGAGGCGAAG
>Ga0315284_10012464_pt1 | contig 12102 bp, 4 predicted proteins | sample YL17G09_16_MG_FD_203696 | JGI IMG/M metagenome (GOLD analysis project Ga0315284, IMG submission 203696) | Sediment microbial communities from Yellowstone Lake, YNP, Wyoming, USA - YL17G09_16 | ecosystem: Environmental > Aquatic > Freshwater > Lake > Sediment | place: USA: Wyoming | collected...
TGGGTCCTAACGGAGCTGGGAAATCCAGCCTGATTCGCATACTGGTCACCCTGTTGACTCCTACTTCGGGTAAGGTATCGGTTAATGGTTTTGACCTGATGAGAGACCGTGGTGAGATTCGCAAAATGCTGGGTTATTTACCTCAGGATTTTCGATTTTTCAGCAAACTGAAAACCTGGGAATTTCTGGATTACGCAGCCGGACTGTCTGGTATTAAATCGAAAACCATTCGCCGCGAAAAGGTTGATGAGTGGCTTGAAAAAGTGGGGCTCTTTGACGCCCGCGATCGCCAGGCCAACAATTTGTCAGGCGGGATGAAGCGCCGGCTGGGAATCGCTCAGGCTTTGATCGGAAGTCCAAGAATTATCATAGTGGATGAACCAACAACAGGTCTCGATCCGGAAGAAAGGATAAGATTCCGCAATATCCTCTCCGAACTTAGCCAGCAGGATATCATCATCCTGCTTTCAACGCATATTGTGGGTGATATTTCAAGTGTGTGCCGTGATCTTGCCCTCCTGAATGAAGGGTTGCTGCAGTTTAACGGTTCACCGGAATCCCTTGTTGAAAAGGCACGGGGTCATGTTTGGCAGGTGCAAACAGCAGGTGTTGAATATGATATATTGAAAGAAAAATATGCTGTGACCTCTACTATACCATCTGAAGATGGTTGGGAAATTCAGCTGGTTGGTGAAAAACTCGATTTGTCCTCAGCTATTGAAATTGAACCTAACCTTGAACATGCTTATGTTTATTTTATGGAATCGTTGACTGAACCATCATAAACTGAAATTTATGTCATTACATCTCATTCGCATAATTGCCGACTATGAAATGCGGACTTTGCTGCGAAGCTGGTTTTTCAGAATTTTTGCCGGTGGTGCCATTCTGGGATTGGGCCTCTTCAATATTGCTCTGAATATTGAATCGAGCGGTGCACCCTGGATGTACAAGGCCATTGCCGCTTCCATACCCTATGCCAATCTGATTATTCTAAATTTGGGCCAGGCTGTTGTGGCTGTTTTCCTTGCATCAGAATTTCTTAAGCAGGACAGAAAGAACGATTCGGTGGAGGTCATTTATGCACGATCCATGTCAAACGGGCAATACATACTTGGGAAAACGCTGGGTATACTGGCAGTGTTCCTGGTGCTGAATATCATCATACTCCTTATGGGCATAGGGTTTTCCTTTATAAGCAACGTTACCTCGCAAAGTGTGTTTGCCTATTTTACCTACCCCTTGCTGATCAGTCTGCCCACATTGGTCTTTATCCTGGGTTTGTCTTTTTTCATCATGACTCTTATTAAAAATCAGGCTGTTACTTTCATAGTGCTGATCGGCTATATCGCACTGACCATATTTTATCTTAATAAAAAGGCATTTTATGTTTTTGATTATATTGCCTACCAGGTGCCCATGATGTATTCCTCGATCAGCGGATTTGCGCGATTTGATGAGATATTGCTTCATCGCAGTATTTATTTCCTTTTGGGAATTGGGTTTATCCTTTTAACAGTGTATAAGCTTCAGCGATTGCCACAATCTCCCAGACTTTCTGCCCTACCTTTATATCTTGGGCTTTTTACATTATGTGCAGGCGGTTTCTTAATTTACAGGTATCTAGACAATAAACAATCTGCTAAAGAGTTCCGACAGCAAGCGGTTGCATTAAATAACCAGTATACCGGATATGCAAGGGCAAACGTTACAACCTGTTTTCTGGATCTCGAACACAAAGACAACAAAATCAGTGTAAATGCAAAACTGAGGATACAAAACGGAAATACGCAGGCGTTGGACACATTGATCTTTAGCTTGAATCCAGGCCTTTTGGTTCAGAAAGTCAAAATGAATGAAAAGGATCTGCGGTTCGAAAGATCCCTTCATATCCTTAAAATCATTCTTGCAGAACCACTTGATCCTGGCGACAGTCTTGCCATTCAGATGCAATACTCAGGCACTATCGATGAGAATGTCTGTTTTCTGGATAAGGATCCAGCGAGTTATAAGGAAATCTTTAATTTTGAAGTATTTACTCTGCGTAAACGATATGCCTTTTTGCAAAAAGATTATGTTTGTCTTACTAATGAATCGCTTTGGTACCCGGTCTCAGGTACAAGTTATGCTACCTCAGCCCCCATGTATCATGAGACAGATTTTGTCCGATATAATCTTCGTGTAAAAACTTACCCTGATCTTGTTGCTGTTTCCCAGGGAAAAGTCCTCGCAACGGGAAACGGCACTTTTGAATTTAAACCTGAATATCCGTTACCCAAAATAAGTTTGCTCATCGGTCACTATAAACAATATAAAATTCAGGTCGATTCGGTAGAGTATTGTATATATGCCATAAAGGGTCATGATTACTTCACACCCGCTTTTAATCAGATAGCAGATACCATTCCTGCACTTATACGCGATCTGAAAAGGGGATATGAGGTGAACACGGGATTAAAGTATCCATTTCACCGGTTGATGTTGGCTGAAGTGCCGGTTCATTTTGCACTGGATAATCATGTTTATTCCTATGTAAGTGATGCTGTGCAGCCCGAAATGATGTTTTACCCGGAGAAAGGCGTTTTATTGGATGCAGCAGATTTCAGGTACAGCAAGTATCGTCTGGAAAGAGATATGAAGAACAACAATGAGGAAGCTCTTCCCGAAGAAATACAGGCGAGGCTGTTTAAACAGTTTTTCCAGAACAACTTTCTGGCCAAGCGCGGACAGGATTTTAATTACCGCGAGGTGGTCAGTTGGGAAACCTTTTCTGTCTTTCCGGAATACCTGAGTTTCTATACACGGCTTCAATCGGATCAATGGCCGGTTTTAAACATGGCCTTTGAGACTTATATGAGCGAAAGGAATAATCCAGCCGGAGCAACACTTCAGTGGTACGAGGACTTAAGTCTGGATGAGAAAATCAATCTGGAATTGAGCAAGGCTTCTCTGGAGGAATTGTTAAAAAAGGGTATTGAATCCGAAGATAATAACGGTCAATCCGTAACTATCAGGGATGTGGCACAGGCCAAAGGCCTTCATTTATTTAATGTTCTCAGAGCCAGGTTGGGGGAGAAGGAACTGGATACTCTGTTCACCACTTTGATTGCCGATTATCCATACAGGAAAATACCCTTTGAGGAGCTCAACAAAAGGTTTAAAAACCGCTTCAACATTGATCTGGGACAGGAAGTTCAAAAGTGGTATGTTCAGAACAGCCTGCCGGGATTTCTTATCCGGAACATCAGCTCATATAAGGTTATGGATCGCGAGATTACTAAATACCAGGTGCGCTTCAGCCTGTCAAATCCTGAAAGTACCGACGGAATCGTTACCCTGAATGTGGAATTGAATGACCCAAACCGGAATAGCGAAAATAATTTTCAGGATAATTTCAATGTTGATTTTTCCAGGAAAATCTTCCTCCCGGCGAAATCTTCGCGGGATGTGGGCTTTGTTTTCAATTCAGAGCCTGCCCGTATGTCGGTTGTGACCCACATCTCACGGAATCTCCCCAAGAATCTTGTATACAACTTTTCAGGATTTAATGAAACCAGGAATATACCGCTATTGGACGAGATTGTTAACATTCCTTTTTTTGACCAGATTACCAGCAAAAACGAAATTGTAGTGGATAATGAGGACAAGTGGTTTTCCTTTGAGCAGGCTGTTAACATGGCTTATTTGAAATCACTTGTTAAAAAAAACAAAGAAGACCGATACAAATACTCGGCAATCTGGGCATGGAATCCGCCTCGCGAATGGAAGGCAGTGCTGCGGTCTGAGTTCAACGGGAATTATGTTCACTCAGCCCATTATACCCGGGGTGGTACAGGTGAGCGGACAGCAAGCTGGAAGGCAGCTTTGCCGGAAAAAACAACCTATGATGTCTATTTTTACCTGGATAAGGTGAATTTGGTATGGAGACGGACCAATAAATCACCTGATTATAATTTTTTAGTCTATCATGACAATGGTGTGGAGAAGATTAACCGGAGCAGCGAGGATGCTGAAAACGGATGGAACTATCTGGGAACGTTTTCCATATCGTCAGATACGGCAAGGGTTGAGTTGACGAATAAAACAATTGGTGACATGGTGTTTGCGGATGCGGTGAAATGGGTGCTCACTAAATAGTGAATAACGAAAAGTGAAAAGCGAAAAATATAATCGGAATAAAGAACAAAGATTAAAGAAGTAAGACTTAAAACTTGAAACATCTTGAATATGAACCCAGTAATTACTTTAATGAATAAACGGACAGGTGTTTTGATGCTGTTTATAGGATTGGCAGGTGCGCTGCAGGCACAAAAGGTCCTTACCCTGGAGGATGCGATGAACATTGCCATTAAGAACAGTCCCGAAATCATCAAATCGGAGCTGAATATGACAATCAGCAGAGAAAACCTTAATGCCAGGGAAGCGGCTACGAAATCTCTGATTAAATTTCAGTTGACGCCTTTTTATTATGACCAGACAAGATCATTTAACAACCTGTTTTCAACCTGGAGCACCAGTGAGACCAAAAAGATATATGGGGATTTTATTATTTCCCAGCCCATTAAGCTGACCGATGGTCGGATTACCTTACAAAATCAACTTTCCTTCCAGAATGCTTCCAGTGATTTCAACAATTCCCATTCAAAGGGGTATAGCAATAATCTCTTCATAAAGTATTCGCAACCTGTATTCACTTATAACAAGTTGAGAATGGAACTAAATCAACTGAGACTGTCGCTTGAGAATTCCACCCTGAGCTATGCCATACAGCGTTTATACCTCGAAAGGCAGGTTACGCAATACTTTTACACGGTTTACCAGCGAAAAATGGCCTTAACCGTTGCCGAAGATGAATTGAAAAACCAGCAAACCGGTTATGAGATCATCAAGAGCAAGGTCGAAGGCGGTTTATCGGCTAAGGAAGAATTGCTTCAGGCAGAATTGAACCTGGCCACCAGTGAGTCGAATCTGCAGACCGCACAGGTCAACCTGGCCAATGCCAAGGACGATTTCAGGCAATACATCGGCATACCCCTGACCGAGGAAATTGACATACAAGCCAATATTGAGTACACAGAGGTTCTTGTTGATATGGACAAAGCCATTCAGAATGGCCTTGACACACGCATGGAACTGAAACAACGCGAAATCAGCATTAAGAATAGTAAGGATGACTACACTGCAGCAAAAGCGACAAATGAATTTGCCGGTAGTGTTGATCTTTCAGTAGGACTTTTCGGCGAAGATCCTAACTTGCCAAATGTTTATGACAAACCTACGCGTTCTCCACAGGTGATGGTGACGTTTAATATTCCTATCTGGGATTGGGGAGAAAGAAAATCGAAGATCAAGGCCGCTGAAGCTGCAATTCGCATTGAAGAAATTAATCTCGAAACTGAAAGAACCAACGTGGAGCTGGCCATTCGTCAAACTTACCGCAGCCTGCAGAATTTAAGCATGCAGATTGTAATCGCCAGGCAAAACGAAAAAAACGCCCAGCTTACTTATGAAATCAACCTGGAACGATATAAAAACGGAGATCTGACGAGTATGGATCTGAGCCGATACCAGAACCAGCTTTCCGAGAAGAAAATGAATCTTGCGAACAGCCTGATTAGCTATAAACTTGAATTGCTGAATATGAAAATCCAGTCGCTCTGGGACTTTGAAAACAACACCAGTTTTGTGCCTAAGGAATTCCAGGAGAATTTAAATCAAGAATGAACTAAAAATATCAACATACCAACGCCATGAAAAAGACCGCTGTTTTTCTTGTTACCGCCTTAATACTAGCCTCTTGCAATCGCCAACAACAGGATCTGGGGAAAGACATTACAATACCGGTTACTGTTAAGGAGATTAAGCTGGGAGTCATCGAAAAATTCATTGATATTACCGGGGCGGTGCAACCCGTAAAAGAAGTTCAGCTGAAAGCCGAAATCACCGGCAACTATGTGCTGAAAACCAACCCGGCTACCCGTAAACCCTATGTCCTGGGTGATAAGATAAATGCAGGCAATGAAATTATTGAACTGGAGGACAAGGAATTCGAAAATAACATCAAGCTGAATTCCCTGAAGCTGAACCTGGAAATCACCAAACAGGTGTTCGACAAGCAACAATCGCTTTACGACAAGGGCGGAGTCACCCTCAGCGAATTAAAGAATGCCGAAATTAATTATATTAATGCCAATTACAGCTATGAAGACGCCTTGCTTCGTCTGCAGAAGATGCATGTAAAAGCTCCGTTCAACGGTGTTATTATCGATCTGCCCTATTATACTCCAGGGGTAAGGGTGGATGCCAATGTGCTTCTGGCAAAAATTATGGATTACAGTAAACTACTGATGGAAGTTAACCTTCCTGAAAAAACCATGGGGGAAATCAAGTCGGGGCAGGTAGTGCGGGTTACCAATTATACTTTGCCCCATGATACGCTATTAGGTACAGTTAACCAACTTTCACCGGCCATCGATGCCGAAACACGTTCCTATAAAGGGCTCATCCTTGTGAATAATCTAAAATTGCAGCTTCGTCCGGGCATGTATGTGAAAGGTGAAATCGTTGTGGCATCGGCCGATAATGTCATTGTGGTTCCCAAGGAGATCATTGTTTCCAAACAACGTGGAAACAGCGTATTTGTGGTAGAAAAGGGAATAGCTTACGAGCGGATTGTGGAGTTCGGACTCGAAAATCCACAGGAAGTTCAGATCGTATCGGGATTAAAAATGAACGAGCAATTGGTAGTGAAAGGCTTTGAAACTCTCCGCGATCGCTCGAAAGTAAAGGAAATGAAATAGAACACAACCGGCATGAAGAAAATAGTTCAATTTGCGGTCAATTACCCGGTAACCATATCTATGATTATCCTGGGTATTCTGCTGCTCGGGTATATTTCACTCGGGAAACTGAGTATCGACCTTTTTCCCGAGATAAATGCCCCCCGGATTTTTGTGGAGATAAAAGCCGGAGAGCGTCCGCCGGAAGAAATTGAAAAGCAGTTTATTGAAGGCATCGAATCTCAGGCAATCCGTTTAAAAGGTGTCACCCAGGTATCTTCCACCTGTATGGTTGGGGCGGCCAGGGTTAAGGTGGAGTACAACTGGGGAACGGACATGGACGAAGCCTTCCTGGATTTGCAGAAGGCACTGACCGCCTATAGCCAGAATTCGGATATCGAAGAATTTGTCATTACCCAGCACGATCCAAATACCTCGCCGGTAATGATAATAGCCATGTTCCATCCGGAAATAACCGATATGAATGAGCTCCGGAAAACCGGTGAAAACTATATCCGGAATGAACTGATACGTCTCGAAGGCGTTGCTGATGTAATACTGACGGGCACTGAAGAGAAGGAAATTGTTGTGGAAACCGACCCATATCGTTTGAACGCATTCGGACTTACTACCGATAACCTCGTCCAGCAGATTATGAGCATGAACCGCAATGTTTCTGGTGGCAGCATCGTTGAAATGGGTAAGCGGTACATCATTAAAGGAACCTCCCTGCTGGCCACCGAAAACGATCTGAATAATATTGTAGTAACTTATAAGCAAGGTGCATCTATCGCCCCTGCCGCTGCCGCTGCTTCCATAAACGACCGCGTTCCGGTCTTCCTCAGCGATGTTGCCCGTGTAAGCTTTGTCAATAAAAAGCCTGAAAACATAGTAAGAGTGAATGGAAAACGTTGTGTGGGACTTTCCATATATAAAGAAACAAGTTACAATACGGTCAAAGCAGTTGAGGAAATCAGTAAGGCCTTTGAATCGATAAAAAAGGCCTTGCCCGGTTACCAGTTTGTTGTGATACAAAATCAGGCATCCTTTATTCAGAATGCTATAGGTGAATTAAGGGATACCGCATTGATAGGGGCTTTGTTTTCTATTCTTGTATTATTTCTTTTTCTCCGCCGGGCAGGACTTACGCTCATCGTGAGTTTTGTACTACCAGTCTCAATCATTGCCACCTTTTGCCTGATGTATTTTGATGGCCTTACGCTGAATATCATGACCCTTGGCGGTTTGGCTTTGGGGGCAGGTATGCTGGTAGACAACGCCATCGTCATTGTAGAGAATATTTTCCGCAACCTCGAAACAGGAAAGACTTTGAAGGAGGCCTGTATTGATGGAACTTCCGAGGTAGGTGGGGCCATCATTTCATCAACCCTTACCACCATTGTAGTCTTTTTACCCATTGTATACCTGCATGGTGCATCAGGTGCGCTGTTTAAAGATCAGGCCTGGACCGTGGCCTTCTCCCAGGTGGCTTCACTGATCATCGCCATACTTATAATACCGATGCTTTTTCATGCCATGTATGCAAAACAGGAAAAGGTTACTGCAACCAGGGCTTTGCGTTTCAGCTGGTATACGGCCTTCCTGTCGCGTGTAATCGATAACCGCAAAAAGGTGATATTGCTTGCTCTGGTATTGATTATCGGAACTATCCTGATTCTTCCCTATGTCGGCAGTGAGTATATCCCGCAAAGTGGGACCAATGAATTCAGTCTCGACATCAAATTAAAAGAAGGAACCCAATTGCAACGTACCGAAGGTGTGGTGAAAAACCTGGAATCGATGCTGAACGAAGTGCTGGGTGATCGGGCTGAAATTGTTTACAGCCAGGTAGGACCATCGAATAGCTCCACCTCTGAAAAATCGGTTTTTCAAAATGAAAATACAGCCACGATGAAGATCCGTTTAAAACCCTCAGCCATCCGGGAATCAGAAACCATTATTACTGAAATCGGCGAATTATCAAAAACCTTGCCCGATGCGGAAGTCAAGGTAGTCAGGAATGAAACTTCCCTGGAATCCACGTTGGGTACCGACGAATCACCCCTGGTTGTGGAAGTAACCGGCAGGGATATTAGCGTACTCGATACGTTGACTACGAAAATCAAGCAGCAATTGAGCGATATACCTGCCGTATACAATCTCAAAACAAGCATCGAAGAAGGCGCTCCCGAAATGGATGTGATCATCGACCGCTACATGGCCTCTATGTATAACCTTACTGCAGAGAGCATAACAACACAATTAAAAGACCTGCTCATGGGCAAGAATGCCGGCAAGTTTGACAATTCAGGTGAGTTGAATGACATTACCGTTAGACTTCCTGAGCTCAGTTTAGCCGAATTCAATACCATCACGCTTAAGAGCGGCACAAAAGACATACCCTTGTCGGAAATAGCAAGAATTGAAAAATCGGTCTCGCCCAAGCAACTGTTGCGCAATAACCAGAACCGCATAGGAAACGTGACAGCCGATATCGACCGGACAGTGGCATTCGATAAGGTAATTGCCCGGGTTCGGGAGAAACTTAAAGAAGTCCCACCACCGGCTGAATATAATATTTCAATCACGGGTGAGGAGCAAAAGCGACAGGATGCCATGTCGAGCCTTGGATTTGCCTTGCTCTTATCTGTTGTACTGGTATATATGGTCATGGCTTCGCAGTTTGAATCGCTCATACATCCTTTCACCGTCCTACTGACCATACCACTTGCCGGTGCAGGGTCCATCTGGGCTTTCTTTCTGCTTGGGAAATCGCTTAATATCATTGCTTATATTGGGATCATCATGTTGGGGGGTATTGCCGTTAACAACTCCATCCTGTTGGTCGATGCCATCAACCAGTTCAGGGAAAAAGGTTATCCGCTTCGTGAGGCGATACTCAGGGCAGCACAGAATCGTATCCGGCCTATATTGATGACGAGCCTTTCCTCCATTCTGGGATTGTTACCATTAACCCTGGGATTCGGTGAAAGCGCTGCTCTCAGATCACCCCTGGCTATTGCGCTCATTGCCGGTTTAACGGCTTCCACTGTGATGTCGCTGGTAGTGATTCCCTGTGTTTATTTTATGTTCGACAGGAAAAAAACCGAACCAAAACCTATTGAAGCTTAATATAAGGCCATGAACTTCATTATCAGGCGTAAGGTACTTATAGCCATGCTCTTCACAGGGTTGTCGATGCTGGGAGTATTCTCCTACAAGCAGTTGCCGGTGGAGCTCTTTCCTAATACCCAAATACCCTATTTATTTGTTCAGGTTGCAACCCCGCTTGAGGTGGACCCTAAATATATGGAGAACCAGGCTATTATTCCCATAGAAGGAGCCATCGGAACCCTGAAGGGAGTTGAAAAGATAGAATCCACCAATGATCAGCAGCAAGGCTTTATTCAGATCTCTTACCGGCAAAACACGGATATTAAGTTTGCCTATCTGAAACTCCTCGAAAAGATTGAGGAAGTAAAGAAAAAGATACCTGCTGATTTTTATGTTCAAGCCCTGCGATTCGACCTGGAGCAGTTGAACAACATGCTCATGACACTGCAGGTAAGGGGCGGGGGAGGAGTTGACCGGGTACGCGAAGTAGTCAACAAAGACATCCTGAACCGGCTGCAGAATGTGAATGGTATTGCCAATGTGGCGATTTTTGGCGGTAGGGAAAAATCGGTTGAAATCATCCTTCGTGAAGACGTTTGCAAGGCATATGGGATAACACCTGCCAATATCCGCAGCGCTTTAAGCCAGAATAATCGCATCAGAACATTTGCCGGTAAGATCACTCAGGATAACCAGTTGATTTTTATAAACATTGTTTCGGAGTTCTCGGATATTTCCGACATCAATGAACTGGTGGTGAAAGAACCCGGATCTATCAGACTGAAAGACGTAGCGGATATCCGGTTTGGTTTTAAAAACCAGGATTCCTACAGCAGGGTAAACGGGAAAGAAGCTATTACCATGCAACTTACACGTGACACCCAATCGAATATGATCGATCTGGCCAACCGGGTAAAAGATGAAATAAAAATCCTGAATAAGGAAATGGCAGGAAAGGACATTGAAATCGTTGTCCAGAACAACTCCGCCGAAAGGATGGAGAAAAACATTGATTTGATTATAAACCTTGCGTTGGTTGGCGGCCTGCTCGCCATTTTCATCCTTTGGATCTTCCTTAAAAACTTAAGGTTGGTTCTTGCCATTGGTTTGGCTATGCCGATTTCGGTTTACACGGCCTTCAATTTTTTCTATGCTGCTGGCATATCCATTAACAGTCTCACACTGCTGGGTATGGCCTTGGCCATTGGAATGCTGCTTGATAACAGCGTAGTGGTCATGGAAAACATATACCGTCTGGCTGCTCGAAATACAGATACCGATACCGCCGTAATTCAGGGTACATCAGAAGTGTGGCGTTCCATCTTTGCTGCTACCCTTACTACAGTCATGGTTTTTCTGCCCTTTGCTTTCTCAAAGAATTTTTTGGTAGCCATACTGGGCAAACATGTCGGAGTATCCATCATCTCCACACTGCTGGTTTCCCTGGTTGTGGCGATGTTGCTGGTTCCGATGATTACACATACCTTTCTGAAACGACAGAGCAAGCAAAATGTTGCAAATTTTAGTGTGATCTCCTTTCATAACCGGCTGATACAAATCTACCGGGTGATTCTTAAGTCGTGCATGCGATACCCGGCCCGGACCGCTTTGGGAGCCCTGGGTATATTTTTTATAACCTTGTTAATAAGCCTGGGCCTAAGTTTCATCAACACACAGGAGCCGGAAATCATCGAATTGACCTTATACGCCACCATGCCTGGCGGTACTACACTGGATAATACCGATCTGCTCGTGGCTGATGTTGAAAAAAGGCTGGAACCTTTAAAGGAAAAGAAAGACATTATCAGCCAGATTTATGAGGAGGAAGCTGTTATTACTATTGTGCTGGAAAAGGATTTTAAAAAGGTCAGAAATTTTACCGTTCCCAAAATCAAGCAGGAAATCATGAATAGCTTAAACGGACTGGAACCGGCAAGCTTTAGCTGGGAACCGCCTGTGTCAGGAAGGCGCTTTGGCGGTGAAACAGGCGGAGATGATTTAGGAATGGAAGGATTGTTGGGCATCGGAAACAAGGTGGAAAAAGTATACATAAAAGGGGAGAACTACGACCAGATCGTAACCCAGGCCAACCTGGTTAAGTATTATCTCTCACAACAACAGGCGGTGGCTTCTGTAAACATTAATATACCTTCCGCACGTCCTGAAATCCTGTTGAATTTCGACAAGCAACTCATGTCGCTTTATGATA
>Ga0315284_10012465_pt1 | contig 12102 bp, 6 predicted proteins | sample YL17G09_16_MG_FD_203696 | JGI IMG/M metagenome (GOLD analysis project Ga0315284, IMG submission 203696) | Sediment microbial communities from Yellowstone Lake, YNP, Wyoming, USA - YL17G09_16 | ecosystem: Environmental > Aquatic > Freshwater > Lake > Sediment | place: USA: Wyoming | collected...
CTCAGGCTAGAACTCCGGCCCGATCCTGAACTCCCAGCGCGGCTGGCCCACACTCGCAAGATCGGTCTGCCACGCGGCGTCCACCTTGAAGACCATGAAGCCAAAGTTGGTGCGCACCCCCGCCCCGAAGCTCGCCAGCGGACTGGCGAGACTGCGCTCACCGTGCACCACCTCCGTGAAGCACAGCACCTCGCCCCGATCCCACACCAGTCCCGCGTCGGCAAAGAGCGCGCCTCGCAGGTTGAGACTCCCGAGCGGCACCGGGCCCACAACGCCCAGGCGGTCGATGAACGTGAAGCGCAGCTCCGCGTTCACGATGCCCAGGCGCGTGCCCGTGACCTCGTAGTCCGGGAAGCCGCGCAGCGTCGAGAAGCCCCCCCACGAAGAAGGTCCGGGCATCACGGCCGTCGCTGCGGCCGGCCAGCACCCGGGCGGTGAGGGTGTAGCCATGGGTCAGGTCCCAGTAGCGGCGGGTGTCCAGCGTCGCCGTCCAGCAGGAGAGCCCGCGCGCGCGCCACGCTAACGAGGGGCTGAACGTGAGATTGGACCGCCCGCCACTAACCGGCCCCGTAGAGCCCCATAGCGTGTTGTCGCCGACCAGCGAGAGCGACGGCGCGCTCACCGATTCGTTGCGGCACCCGGTGCGTGCCGGTTCTCCGAGCGCGTCTTCCTCGAAGCACGTGGGCTCCACGAACACCTGCGTGAAGGCAACACCGAGACGGCGAAAGCGATCGAACGGCCACGACGCCTCGAAGAGCGCTCCGAAGCTGCGCTCCGAGAACAGCAGCGGACCGCGGAGCGCCTCCCCCGCGCCCGTCACGCGGGCGGAACGGCAATCCATGAAATGGAACAGGCCCGCCGTGAAGTCCCAGCGCCGCGGCAGGTAGCTGTAGAGGAACAGGCCGTTCGTCTCCTCGATCGACCCGCCGAACAGGTCAGCCGCCAGGCAGAGCCGCTGGTCGCCCAGGAAGTCGCTGAAGGCGAGTGCGGCGCCGCCCACGAAGCCGAAGCCCGTGGCCCCGAGGATGCCGCCCAAGGCGTAGTCCGGAGAACACCCCATCCGGTACGGCGACGGCGTCTGCGCCAGCACCGACTCGGGCAGTGCGAAGGGCCCGTCGCGCTCGACCGGCAGCGTCCGGGGCGCCAGCACGGGCGCGCTGTCCCCGTACACCGGGAACGTCGGGCACTGGCTGCCGACTTTACTCGGCAGCCAAGCGCGGTCGCGGCGCGCAGGGCGCATGCCCGTCGTGTCCAGCTCCACCGGCTTTGCCGAGCCTGGACGCGCCCCGATGCAGCCGATCACGCTGTCGCGGCCCGCGCCCGGCTCTGCGCGCGGGGCCTCCGTAGGCGCACCCCGTAGCGGGATGGAACCGGCGCCGTCCGCGGTTGCCTGCAGCACCCCGGCCTCGCCCACCATGGCCTCCGCCAGCTCCCGCCTCAACCGGGCGAGCACCGCGTCCACCGAGACGGGCTCCCGCACGGCGAACACGTCGTGGCCACCGCGGTTGAACGCGGAGACCACCAAGCGGTCGTCCTGCCGCGACCACGACAGACTGGACACGCCGTCCAGCGCGTCCGTAAGCTGCGTGAAGCTGCGCGACTCCGAGTCGCAGAGCATGATGTCGGAGGCTCCGCCGTGTTCGGAGACGAACGCCAGCTTGCGCCCGTCCGGGGACCAGGCAGGCGAATGGTCGTCGCCGGCGGTCTCGACCTGCCGGTTGATCGCCCCGCTCTCCAGGTCGAGGTCGAATAGGCCGTAGCGTCCGAAGCCCGCCGGCTTCCGCTCCGGCTGGAGCACGACCGGGTACAGGCGATCGAGCCGCGGAAGGACGGGATGGCCCCGAACTGCACGTCGCGCTCGCCCCGGATGATGCGGCGCAGCGCCTTCCCGTCGTACGCCGACATCAGGTACACATCGGTGGTCTGCCGGCGGTCCGAGAACCACGCAATGCGGTCGCCCTGTGGCGAGATGGCCGGGGACGTGTTCAGACCACCGCCGTCACGCCGGTGGTCGGTGAGTCGCCGCGCAAAGCGTTCCGGATCCTGCCGGATCGCGACCGAGGGCCAGTACTCGCAGCGCAGCCACTCGCGCCACTGTTCGTCGAATGTCCGCACCGGAAGGCCCATGACGCGCTGGAACGCGCGCTCGAAACTGCTCGACTGCCGCACCTGGCGCGGCAACTCACGCAGCCGCTCCTCACCGTAGCGGCCAGCCAGGTAGCCGATGGCGGACTGCCCCTGCACGCAGGCCGGGTAGCCGGCCGAGTGATCGAGAGGCGACAGGGTGCCTTCGACGATCCCGTCGCGCAGGAACATCGCGGCGTTGGGCTCCGTGCCGAGGGACAGGTACTCCGCCGGACCCTCGATGAACCACAGTGGCGTGGCACAGAACAACTGCCGGGCCAGGAGCCGCGAAGCCGAGCCCCCGCAGAGCATGTCGAACAGGAAGGCGTGCGACAGCTCGTGCACTACGGCATGGCGCAAGTCCTCGTACGAGCCCGTGAACGGCACCACCACCCGATCGTGGAAGCGAACGGTGAGGCCGCCCGGGCCCGCCCCGATCAACTCGTGGGTCACGTTGGTCCGGGCGAAATCGTTCTGGGATCCGCACAGGATGATCGACACACGGCGGCTCAGCGAGGGCCCCAGCCGGCGCGCAGACACCACGTCGGTCTTCTCGGCCAGGTCAAGCACGCGCAGCGCGAGGCTGTCGAGTCCGCCATTGAAGCACACGCGGAAGTGCTCGGACTCAACCGCTCGCCAGGAGTAGCGCTGGTACTGGACCTTGTTCTGGCCGAAGTATTGCGCAGGCGCCGGGGCAGCCCCAAGTCCGAGGGCCACCAGAACCGCCAGGGCCGCCCTCATCCGCCGCATGGAGGCTCCCTTTCGCCACCCAGCCCCGTGCACCCCCCACCACTAGTACTCCCAGCGGGCCTTCAGGTTCACGTTGAACTCCGGCACCAGCGCGGGGAGCGCGGTCGCCGTCTGCGTGCGTCGCTGGGCCAGCTCGGTCGTGACGTAGAAGAAGCGGTTGATCCGATACTCGGCGGCCACATTGCGCTCCAGCATCCCCTGTTCGATCGAGTTTACCGTGCCAGCCGATCCGAGGCCGTCGACCCCGGGGCGCTCGAAACCCGGCAACCGCTGGCTGTAGCTCACCTGGACCTTCGGGTTGAACTGATGCGTCATGGTGACGAACAAATCCCCCCGACCGCCGAACAGGCCACCCTGTTGCCGCTCCAGGCGCCACTGCCCGACGTCGCGCAGGAAGGTCCGCGACAGCAGCGGCGAGAGCTGCGCGTTGATCATGCGGGTCACGTAGCTGTCGAACGGATCGCTGAGCTGGGAGACCACGGTGCCGCCACCCAGGAAGCGCCCCACCGTCAACTGGCTCAGGATCGTGGGCTGGTCCCAGTCATTCGGATCGCTCTCGAACACGATGGTCGGCGTGGCGGCCCGGCCGGTGATACGCACGGTGACGGTGTGCACCTTCCCCTCCGTGCCCGTCCCGGACTGCAGCTCACCACCACCCCCGCGGACCACCGGTATCACGCGGGTCGTGGCCTCGACGTCCAGCGTCGGATTGACGCCGCCCACGTTGTCGAAGGTCAGATCTGCCACCACGACGTTGAAGCGGTTGCTCAGGAAGTCGTAGGTTCCGCGGATCGCGCTCAGGTCCCCGAAGATGTCGAGGTTCTTCTCGGTCTGTTCGAGCGTGAGATCGGCGTTGAACTCGATGTCGCCGTCGGGCGGCTGCCACCGGAGGTTGCTGTTCGCCAGCAGGCGGATCCGATACGTCCAGTAGAGCGGCTGCGTGCGCGCGGCCAACTGCTGGGTCTCGCTCTGGTTGGCGAAATCGAACAGCACGCGCGCCCCCCGCAGCATCACGTCGCCCTCCACATGCGGCAGCACCTGCCCGTTCAGGCGCGGGCCGTCCGTGACCATGAGACGGGGGGCGTCGAACTCCGCCGCGTACAGGCCGGGCTCCACCGCGGTGAAACCGTTCATGGCGAGGTGGAAGGCGTAGTGCTTCAGCCGACCACCATCCAGGTCGATGACGCCGTCCGCGCGCACCGTGCCGCGCCTGCTCGAGCGCGCGAACAGGCTGTCCATGGTGACGCGGGTCTCCTCGAGCCGGAAGTCGGCCCACAGGCCCTCGATCAGCTCACTGCGGCCGGAGATCAGCATCTGGCCGTCGCGCACGGCCGCGGTTCCCTTCAGGTCGGGGTGCCGCGGGGTGCCGCCCACCGTGCAATGCACATCGAGACGGCCGCGGGCGCCAGCGAGCTGCGGCACCAGCTGGGGCAGCAGCGAGAGATCCCCGTTGTCGAGGTCCACCCGCCAGCTCATGGGCGCTTCCGGCACGGACGGCAACGCGCCGAGCGCCAGCCGCAGCGGCATGCTCCCCGACGCTGTCGAGACGCTACTCGCGCGCGCCAGGCGCAGCTCCCGCACCTCGAGGCGCTCGTCCCGGTAATCCGCGTGCAACACCACGCGCTCGGCCGCCAGGCTGTCCCACGCCAGCGGTGCCGCCTCCGCGCGCAGGCCGAGCGCGGGCGCGGCCGGCCTCCCCGACAAGTCCAGCACGCCCGCCAGCCGGCCCGACAGGCCCCGCGCGGCCGGCACTAGCCAGTCGAGCGGGAAGCCTGCCGCGCTCACGCGCCCGCTCCAGGCGGCTGCTGTCGAGAGCCAGCGGGTCACGCCGTCGCCCGTGAGCGTGTCCGGCCAGGGTTGGCTCGTCCCGTCGAACCCGATTCCCCCCTGCAGCGAACCGGTCCCGAGCCGGCAGACGAAGTCCCGGATCGTCAGCCGGGACGGCGCACCCTCAAGTGCGATGCGCAGCGAGTCGCCCAGGTGGCCCCGCGCGCCCGGACGAAGCGCACGACCCTCGAGCGCCCAGCGTGGATGGCCCGCACGGCCCGTGACCGTGAGGACGGCATCCGCCGTCCCGGTCAACGCCCAGTCGAGCGGCAGCCCCAGGCGGTGGAGATCGAGGTCCGTCGCACGTCCCGTCCAGTCGTAGCTGCCGCCCGGGGCGGCCCAGCGGCCCGCGACCTCGAGCCGTGCCGCGCCGTCGCGCGCAGCGAAGCGCCGGAAGGTCACGCCCGCCGCGTCACCCGTCAGTTCGAGCGGGCCCTCCGCGACCCAGTCGAACTGGCCGCTGCGAGCCTCGGCCCGCTCCAGCGTCGTCCCCCAGCCCGCCTTCCCCCAGCGGCTGGTGCCCGCCGCTGTCACCACGGTGTCGCCGGCCGCGGCTCTCACCTGGTCGAGTCGCGCCTCCCCGTCCCCCACGCGCACGACGGCGCGCGCGCTGTCGAAATGGACTCCCAGGAAGAACACGTCCTGCAGCCTCACCTCGCGCAACTCGAGATCGGGCTTCGGCAGCAGAACGCCGCTCACCTCGCCGAGCCGCCAGGCCGCGGCCTGCAACCCGAGCCAGGCCGCCGGGCTGCCGGCCAGCGCGCCCGCAACCCGCAGGGTGCCGCCGCGGCTCTCCGCCGTCCCGCGCCCTTCGCCCAGCAGACCCCGGATACCCGTGGCGCGACCATCCGGCCATTCGTCGAGCGGGAAGCGTGCGGCCTGCCAGGTCCCCTGCCAGCTCCCGTGGTCCATGTCCGCGTCGAGTTCGACGCGCCCGCCGCGGCGGACCATCAGGACATCGAACGTGCCGGGCGCCTGTGACGGAGCGTCCACCCGGACACGCGCCGAGTCCGCCCGCCAGCCCGCCAGCTCCGAGGGACCAAGGTAGCCTTCGAAGCGCGAGCCGGCGGGCGCCTCACGCCATGAAAAGTAACGCACCTCCCCCGTCAGATCGCCCGCCGGCCAGCCCGCGAGCCCGATCGCACGCCAGAAGACCGGGTTCCCGTGCGTCACGTGGCCACGCAGGTCGAGATCATTCGCCGTGTACACGACGCGCCCGCGGAGCGTGCCGGCCGGGGAAGTGCAATCGAGCGGGGCGACCGTGAGCTGGCCACGCTCCCAGTGGAAGTCCGCGCGGGCCTTGAGCGGAACGCTGTCCCACACGGCCTCGGCCGTGCCCGTACCGCTGACCGCACGATCGAAGCGCACGTCGAAATGGCCGCCGCCCGCACCCGGCACGTCGAAGAGCTTGTTCGCGAACACCTTCGCGAGCCACCGCCAGGACACCCGCTCGAGATCCACGGCGGCGAAGCGTGTCCGTGCACCGCGATGCCAGCCACCCGTGGCCACGAGCGCCAGGTCGGGCGTACGCAGCTCCTCGATCCTGAACCGCGTGCTGTCGCCCGCCACGAGGCGGCCGCGCAACGCTTCGAGCTGCGTGCCCAGCGGGCCCCGCACCCAGCTCATGCGCTGCACTTCGATCTCATCCTGCGTTCCGAGCAGGGCTCGCGCCCGGAGGACCAGTCCACGGACGTCCTGGCTCGAATCGGGCAGGTGGATCTCGCCAGGGCTCACCGACAGCCGCACGTCGAACTCGCGCGCCGGGCCCCGCTTTGCCGGGCCCGAGCGCCAGTGCGGCAGCCGGAGCTTCCCGTCCGGTCCCCGCGCCAGGTGGACGACCGGTCGGTCGAGCCCGATCTCTAGCGAGCGCCGGCTGGCGAAGGCGAGGTCCCATGGCGCGTAGCGCAGCACCATCGAGCGCGCTTCGAGCAGGGCCGGGCCGGATTCGCCACGGATGCGCAGCCTCGGCTCCACGATGGTCACGCTCCGGAATGCGTTGCCGCGCATGTCCCGCGCCTCGAGCACCAGGTCGCTGTGGTCGGCCAGGACGCGGTTCACGACCACGGTAAGGGACCCGGCGACATACTCCGTGTGCTGCGTCAGCCAGGCCAGCCCGCCCGCGACCAGTGCCACCACGAGACCGAGGGTGGAGAGCACGATGAGCCAGGCGATGCGGCCCGCGGAACGGCGGGCCTTCTGCGGCAGTGCATGCTCCACCGCGTCCTCGACGCGGTCGTGCAGACCCCGGACCTCCTCACGGACGGACTCGACCACGCCCTCGTGCCGGGGTGGACGCCCATCCTCTTCCCTGGGTCGGGCTTCATGCGGGTCATGCGGATCGGGGGGGCTCATGCGCGTCAGAAGGTGGGACCGACGGCGAACTGGAGACTGCCGGCACGGTGCCCGGCCTGCGCGCCCCAGGCCACGTCCAGCCGAACCGGCGCGAAGGCCAGGTTGAACCGGCCCCCGGCGCCGTAGACGTAGCGCAAGTCCCCGGCGTCCAGTTGTGCCCGCCCGAGGCGCAGCGTGAAATCCCCTGGCCGAATGAGCTCGGGCCGTGCCCAGACATTCCCGGCGTCCACGAACAACTCCAGTCCGAAGAGGCCCACGACCGGGACACGCAGCTCCAGATTGGCGTTCAGCAGCGCGAGTCCCCCAGATGGCGTGATCTCGTTCTCGGCGTAGCCGCGGACCGAATTCACGCCTCCCAGACGGAACAGGTCCTCGGTGGGGACCCGCGCGACCTCGCGATCCACGTCGACCGAGGGGATGAAGTCCTTCCGCTCGCCGAAGGGCTTCACCAGCCCGCCTCGCGCACGCGCCGCCAGCAGCCAGCCCGGGCGGCGCAGCGGTACGAACCACGACGAGCTCACCTGGAACTTGCTGAAGCTGGTGGAGCCTTTGAACGGCCCGCCCGCGAGCTCGGCCGAGGCCGCCTGCAGGCTTCCGCGCGCGGTGTTGAGCGGGTTGTCACGCCGGTCACTCACGCCTGACAACTGCAGCCGGTGGGTCGAATACGACGGCAAGAAGCCCTGCAGCAGGCTGTCACGGAACGTCGTGGAGAGGCCCGGGTCGAGGAACCCTGCCTCCTGCTCCACCCAGGTGTTGTCCTGCGTGAGCCGCACGTAGGTGAGCCGACCCAGGCCCCGCTGTACCTGGAACGCGACACCCCGCGCCCGCTTCTCGATCTCGAGCGCGGCGATGCCGAAATCCTTGCGCTTCTCCGCGTACACCGTCACCTGAGCCCGATTGCGCGTGCCCAGCAGCCATGGCTCCAGCACGGACACCTCCGCCCTCGACAACAGGAACTTCGCGTTCTGGTCGAGCGCGAGGCGTGCGCCGAGCAAGCCCTGAAGTCCGTGCTTGCCCAGGTTGCGGTGCCCCCACTCGCCCTCGAAACGCAGGCGCTCCTGCGTGCCGCTGCCCACTCCCGCGTCCAGCCAGCGCAGCTTGCGTCCCCTCACCCGGACGAAGAACTCCATCCGGCTGTTCGTGGAATCGGGCCGCGGACTGACCTTCGCCTCGCTGAAGAGCCCGGTCTCGTAGAGCCGCTCTTCCGACTCCTCCGCCTTCGACTCCCGGTAGACGCTCCCTGGCCTGAGCAGCAATTCGCGCCGCACGAGCTTGTCGCTCACGCGCAGGACCTCGGGGTTCTCGATGTTGACCGTCCCGACCAGGTAGGCCGGCCCCTCGTTCACCCGGTACACGACGTGCACGCTCAGCGAATCGGCTTCGTCGCGCCGTGCCGTGCCGACCACGCGCGGCAAGTGCCCGCGTTCGCCTTCCTGCCGCGCGATGATGGCGGTGTCCGCGACCAGGTAGGCCGGATTGAAGGGCCGGCGTGCCCGCGCGTAGAGCGCGCGGCGCAACGCTTCCTCGGGCACCGCCTGCAGGCCCTCGAACCCCACGTCAGCGATGCGCGAACGCGGGCCCTCCCGGATCAGGAACAACACCCGCGCCCGGCCCGGATTCCGCGCCGGCAGCAGGCTGTCGCGCACGGCCGCATCCAGGAACCCGTGCTGATGGTAGACCGCCTCGACAGCCGCGCAATCCGCCTTCAGGAAGTCCGTGCGCAGCGGCCGCCGTTCCGCCCACGGCCAGAACGAGGGCGGCCGGGTCTTCAGGACCGCGCGGATCTCGCGGGCGCCCACCGAATGCCGGCCCCGCAGCCTGACGTCGGCGACCGTCTTGAGCTGACTCTCGAGATCGCTGCGGGAAGCGGCGGGCCCCGAAAGTGACACGAGGAGCCCCAGCAGCACGGCGCCCACTCGCCGCACGTTCCGCGGACGGACCTCAGGGTGGGGACGGGGCAAGCGTCTCTACCTGGGGAGCTCTGCCGAGCGCGCGCTGGCGCTGCAACCACCGCAACGGGTCGTTCGCCAGGATCATGATGAAGAGCGCGCCGATCACCACCAGCCCGACCTTCTGGAACCGGAGGTAACCGCGCGCCGAGATGGCATGCCGCCGCACGGCCTCCAGCAGGGCCAGCACGATGTGCCCACCGTCGAGGATGGGGATGGGGAGCAGGTTGAACGCCATGATGGCGATGTTGATCATGGCCAGAAACTGCAGGTACGAATCAAGCCCGCGCCGCGCCTGCTGGCTGGCCGCCTGCGCGATGAACAACGGGCCCCCGAGATACTCGCGATAGTAGAGCGGACGACTCACCGTGAGCCACATGCCGGCGTACACGTTGACAACCAGAGCGCCGGTGGCGCGGAAACCCATATCCACCGACTCGATCAGGCTGTACCGCTCGATGTACACGCCGTGCCGCGGGGCCTCGATACCGATGCGGCCGCCCGCAGCCCCTTCGCCGGAACTCATGGGCGTCACGGTGATATCGAAGTCCCGGCTGCCGCGCCGCACCCGAAACTGCACCGGCATGTCCGTCTGATCCTTGAGCGTCGCCGGCAACTCCTCCCAGACGCGAATGGCCTTGCCGTTCACGGTCAGGATGAGGTCGCCCTCCTTGAGCCCCGCCTTGTACGCGGGCATTCCGGTCACCACCACGCCCACCACCGGCGGATCGGAGGGACGGCGCAGACTCGAGAGAACCGGTTCCCGCCGCTCCGCCGGAAGCGTGATCGAGACCCTGCCCGGCTCGCGCTCGACGAGCATTCGCAGCGGACGATCCTTCGGCTGGCGCTCGCTCTTCGTGAAGATCTCGATCCAGGACTTGACCGGCCGGCCGCCCACTTCAACCACGCGGTCCCCTTCGCGCAGGCCCGCCTGGAACGCCTGGCTGGTGTCGGGCGTGGCGCCGAGACGGCTGGCGTAGTCGGGGTACCGGACCCCGACGAGCCCCACCGAGACCATAACGACGAAAGCGGCAAGCAGGTTCGCGATAGGGCCCGCCACTGCGATGAACAGCCGCCCAGCCCACGGGTGCGAGAGGAATTCCTCCCGTCCACCGGGCATGCTGCCGTCCTCGCCCGGGCTGTCCCCTGCCATCTGCACGTAGCCACCGAGCGGGAACCAGGCGACCCGGTACTCGGTCTCGCCGCGCGTCATGCTGAGCATCGCGGGTCCGAACCCCATCGAGAAGCGCGTGACTCGGACCCCCCGCAGCTTGGCTGCGAGGAAGTGCCCGAACTCGTGGACGAAGATGACGAGACCCAGCAGCGCCACGCCGGGAACCATGGCCTTCACAACGCTCATCCAGTGCAAGAGAGTTCCCTTCTAAGGGGCCGGTTTCGCGCAGGCTATCGCGCTCCGGCGCAGCGGGTCAAGCACCTGGCGCGCACGTGGCGCCGCTCGTCCGCTCTCATCGGCCCGCGCCCCGCCGTCGCAGGGCCAGGCCGTACTCCTCGAGCGTGCGCTCGACCATCCGGTCCACGCTGAAGTCCCGCACAGAGGCACGCGCCCGCTCGGCCCACTGGCGCCTCTCATCGGGACGATCGAGTGCGTCGAGCAGCGCCCGCGCCAGTGCCTCCGGGTCGCGCCCCGGCACGAGTCTCCCCGTCGCTCCGTCCTCGACCACGTCCGGCACCCCGCCCACCGCCGTCGCCACGACCGGCACGCCGAGCGACTGCGCGTCCAACAGCGAAGTGCACAGACCCTCGAGGTACGACGAGAGCGCGAACACCGTGAACTGAGCGAGCAACTCGAGCGCGTCCGCGCGGAACCCGACAAGGTGCACATTGGCCCCGAGGCCGAGATCGGCGCGCTGCCGCTCGAGCGCGGCCCGGCACTCCCCTTCACCCACCCAGACGAAGTGCACATCCGGCCGTCGCGCGATCACCCCCACCGCGGCCCGCAACAGGGTCGCGTGGTCCTTGTGCGGCGCGAGCGCCGCCACGGTCCCCACCACCGGGGCGCCAGGCGCCACGCCGATGAGGTCGCGCAGGTCCACCGCCGGCGTCGCCGCGGGAAGGATCCCCGCCGGTGGCAACTCCACGCCGCTGGGCACGAGCGCAAGCCGCGAGGCCGGGATCCCGGCCCGGCCCATCACCTCAATCACGCCGCGACTGATGCACAGGTAGCGGTCCACAGGCAGCCGGTACTTGAGCCGGCTGAGCGGGTTCCCCGCCACCGGGAAATCCACGCGCCGCGACACCACCGCGACCGGGACGCGCGCCAACCGCGCCGCCGGGACCCCAAGGGCATGGGCGTGCGCGCTGTGGCAGTGCGCGACCTCGGGGCCGAAGCGGCGCAGCGCCGCGGCCGCCCTCAGCATCGCCGCGGCATCCCACTCGCCCAGCGGGGACCAGCGCGCGGTCTCGACTCCCGCCGCGCTCGCTCGCTCGAGCAGCGGCCCGCCGGGCGCCAGCAGCAGGCAGTCGTGCCCGCGGGCGGCCAGCCCCCGCATCAGGCCCAGCACCTGGGCCTGACCACCGCGCCACGTGCGCCCCGTGTCCAGGTGCGCCACCCTCACGCGGCCTCCGTCCCTGCCAGCGCCTCGAGCAGGCTCGCGCCCACGCGATCCGGGGTGGCGACCTCGAGCGCCAGGGCGCGCCCCGCCCGCGCCATCGCTTCACGCTCTTCGCTGCGCCCGACCAGGCGCGCCAGCCCCTCCGCCAGCGCTTCCGGATCCCCCCGTGGAACGGCGACGAGGTGGCGGCCGGGCTCGCACACCTCGCGCAGCCCGGCGCCCTCACCGGTCAGCACGGCGCGCCCCGCCGCGAGCCCCTGGTAGACCTTGTGCGGTATGACGCGCCCGGCCTTCGCTCCTGCGCCGAACGCCCCCAGCACGACGTGGGCTGCGGCCAGCACGCGCGGCGCCTCCGCGTAGGACACGCTCCCGGTGAAGGAGATGCGCCGCACGCCCAGCCGCTCGGCCTGCTCCCGCGCCGCCTTCCATTCGATCCCGCGGCCAACCATCTCGACCCGGAACTCGGGCAGGCTCCCCGCGCGGCGCTCCAGGAGCGCCACCGCATCCACCACGACACGTGTGCCGTG
>Ga0315284_10012466_pt1 | contig 12102 bp, 10 predicted proteins | sample YL17G09_16_MG_FD_203696 | JGI IMG/M metagenome (GOLD analysis project Ga0315284, IMG submission 203696) | Sediment microbial communities from Yellowstone Lake, YNP, Wyoming, USA - YL17G09_16 | ecosystem: Environmental > Aquatic > Freshwater > Lake > Sediment | place: USA: Wyoming | collected...
CTCTTCGAACGCAAAGATTTTGCCGTTGTAGCTGCGGATTACCTCATAAACCCCGTCGCCGAAGAAAACTCCGCGGTCGAGATAAACCGGCTCAAGCTCGTCCAAAGGCACAATTTTGTCCTGTATCATAGCTAACTGCATAGTTCGTATCTCGTATATCGTATTTCGTATGCCGCATTGTGTCCGCCAGGACTGCCTGGCGGACGGTAAATAGAATACAAAAATATCGGGTAATTTGCTTTACAAAAAATTCTGAATGCTTAAAATACTACATTCGTTCAAATTCTTAAATATCGAAAGTAGGAGTTTTTGCAGTGTACGCAATAATCGAACAAGGCGGAAAACAGTATAAGGTCGCCCAGGGCGACCGCTTGAATATCGAGCTGACCGACGTTGAACCTGACGCCAAGACGATTGAGCTGAACAAAGTCCTGCTTATAGGCGACGGCGAAAAGGTCAAAATCGGCACACCATATCTGGAAGGCGCGAAGGTTATTGCCTCATTTAAGACAACCGCCCAGGAGGCGGTCGTAAAAGGCAAAAAGCTCTACCCGATGCACTTTCGCAGACGCAAGAGCAGCAAAAAGCGCATCGGCCACCGCCAGAAATACCTCGAAGTAACCATCGACAAAATCGAAGCGTAACTCCTATGACCTGCCCCGACTTGGCCCGTGGGCGGAGGGAATGACACCTGCACAAGGGGATAATTAGGTGTTCTTTACTGCAAGAATATCTCCATGCCGCAGGGGCTTTACCCCCAGCCCCCGCCATGTTCTCTTTAGCTCCTTAAAGCATCTATCCGTCATACATCGTATCCTCACCAGTGGGATACGATGTTCCCTTCCTGTCCCGAGTTTGAGGATGGTTAATCTTGACATAGCAGGGGCGGGGGCGTATGATTTACTGAAACGAATTTATTTTTGGAGCGGGCAAAATGGTCGAAGCAGAAAAAAGCTGGGAAAAGCGGCTGTCCGGCGAGCCTGACAGACTTATGGTCGATTTTGTTCAGTCGCTGTCCGTGGACAAACGGCTGTATAAATATGATATCGTCGGCTCGATTGCCCACGCGCAAATGCTCGCGGACCAGAAGCTGATTTCCAAAGACGAGTTCAAAGCCATCAAGGAAGGCCTTATCGAAATATCGCAGGAAATCGCGGAAGGGCGGTTCAAATTCAAAAAAAAATTCGAAGACATCCATATGGCAATCGAGGCCGCTCTGGTGGCGAAAATAGGCGAAGCAGGTAAAAAACTCCATACCGGTAGAAGCCGAAACGACCAGGTCGCTACCGACATCCGCCTCTGGATGCGGGACCGGATAGAGATTCTGCAGGCCAAAATAACGCTGCTCCAGCAGGCGTTCGTCAAGCTGGCGGAAAAGCACGCTGAAGACATAATGCCCGGCTATACGCACCTGCAGCGCGCCCAGCCGATTGTTGTGGCCTCTTACCTGTTGAGTTTTGTGGAGCAGTTTGAGCGGGATTTTGTTCGACTCAAAAATTGCCGTGCTTTGCTCGATATTTCACCTTTGGGAAGCGGCGCCCTGGCGGGTTCAACGCTGCCGTTGGATAGGAAAAGCACGGCAAAGCAATTGGGCTTTTTGGACATCGGCTACAACAGCATAGATGCGGTAAGCGACAGGGACTTCTGCGCGGAATTCATTTTCGATTGTGCGCTTATTGCAACGCATCTCTCGCGGCTGGCGGAGGATTGGATAATCTACTCCTCGAACGAGTTTGGCTTCGTGCAGCTTGATGACAGCTTTTGCACCTCATCGAGTATGATGCCGCAGAAACGTAACCCCGATGTTCTGGAGCTGGTTCGTGCGAAGACCGGTTTGGTCTATGGCTCATTGGTTGGGATACTGACGGTTCTGAAGGCTCAGCCGTCGGGCTACAATCGCGATTTGCAGGAAGACAAAATTCACGTCTTTGCTGCCGGCGATACGGTTGAGGCCTGCCTGGATATGATGCAGGGCGTTGTTTCGCATGCGAAATTCGACACAAAGAGAATCTCCGCCGGTATGGAAGAAGGATTCCTTGATGCTACTTCGCTGGCGGAATACCTGGTTGGAAAGGGCGTTGCCTTCCGAGAAGCGCACGGGATTGTCGGCTTGTTGGTTGCTTATTGTGAGAAGGCAAATAAAAAGTTGGCTGCGATTAGTTTGGACGAATTCAAGCAGTATTGCCCCGCTGTCGAAGCGGATGTATATCAAAATCTCGGTGCGGCAAATGTCGTCGGCAAATATGTCACCGAGGGCGCAGCGGGGCCGCAGCAGGCAAAACAGCAAATCGCTTACTGGAATAAGCGCTTGGGGCAGCGATGAGTAACGGTGAAGACCAAATAACCACCTGGTTTGCCCGCCAAAATAAGTTATCTGTAAGTGATTTTCCTATCGGCATCGGCGATGATATGGCCCAGATTCAGTTCGGGGATGATGTGCCGGTCTTTATCACCACTGATATGCTTTTAGACGGCGTGCACTTCAACCTCAGGAAAACCACTTTGAAACAGGTGGGATATAAAGCTATGGCGGTGAACATCAGCGACTGCGCCGCAATGGCGACTGTGCCTGTCGCTGCTGTCGTGTCCGTTGCGCTTCCGAAGAAGTTTGGCGCCAAAGAATTAAAGCATCTCCACGCAGGGATTACTCTTGCAGGTGAGAAATTTGGCTGTGCCCTTGTCGGCGGGGACATTACAAAGTGGAAGAAAAAAGAGCCGTTTGCAATAAGTATAGCGATGCTCAGCAGGCAGGCGGGTAATAAGCCTGTAAAACGGTCCGGTGCGAAGGTGGGCGACTGTATCTGCGTGACTGGTTCGCTTGGCGGCGCGGGTCTCGGCAGGCATTTAAGATTTGAGCCGCGGGTCAAGGAGGCGATAAAAATCGCTCAAATGGTCAATCTGCATTCGATGATTGATATTAGTGATGGGCTTAGTAGCGACCTGAATCGAATCTGCCGCCAGAGCAGCGTGGGGGCTGTTGTGGATGCCGGGCAGATTCCCATATCGGATGCTGCCCGAAAAACTAAAGACCCGCTAAGTTCGGCCCTCAATGATGGCGAGGATTTTGAGCTGCTTTTTACCCTCTCGCCCAAAGATTGCGAAATGCTGCTGGCGAATTGGTCAGATCCGGTGCCGGTTACAAGAATCGGGACCATTACCGATGCCAAAAAAATGCAGATAAAAATGCCGGATGGCCGAGTTTGTAAGCTTGAACCGAAGGGCTACGACCATTTGAGGGATTGACGGATAATTTCCAGCAGAAGGTGTTAGGGAGGTATGAATTATGAGAGTTCGATTGACGTTTATCTGGGTAATTGTGTTTTTTGTTTCGTCTTCGTCTGCAATGGGCAGCGAGAAACTGGACCGCGGGCTGGTTGCCCTCGAATGTCAGGATGGTTCGGTTTTCCTGAGCTGGCGGCTGCTTGTGGATGACCCACAGGATATTGCTTTTGAAATCAGACGCCGCCCTGTGGAATCAGATGACAGCGAAGCCAAAGTCTTAACGAAAGATAACCCGTGTCGGCTGACTAACTTTGTGGATAAAACTCTTGGGGAGCCGCGGCGAAAATCCTGCATATACGAACTTTATAAGTATAGCCGGGATGGTGCAGGTACATCTGACCGATTAGGCCGGGTCACAATTGTTATGGTCAGCCCGCCAAAACCTTATATCAGCATCCCGCTGAAGGGCGATTATGATTTTCAGAAGGTTGGTATTGGCGACCTGGATGGCGATGGCTCTTACGAGTTTGTCATAAAGCAGCCGGATTTTAACACCGACCCTTATCAGCAGCCCGGCTATTGGAAGCAAAGTCCGACAACCTATAAGCTCGAGGCGTATCGTTTGGATGGCACGATGATGTGGCGCTATGATATGGGCTGGTCGATTGAGGCGGGAATTTGGTATTCGCCCTGGATTGTCTATGACGTTGATGGCGACGGCAAGGCCGAGGTCTATTGTAAGGCGGGCGTTGGCGACCCGCGGGATGAAAAGGGACTTGTTACAACAGGCCCTGAATTTCTGGTCAAGCTCGATGGGCAGAGCGGCCAGGTTGTTGCAAAGACCGACTGGCTTACAAGGGATGGCTTTCCCGATTATAACTATTACTGTCGTAATTTTCTTGCCGTTGCATATCTTGACGGCAAGAGGCCATCATTGATTATGCAGCGAGGGACATATAATCTGATTAAAACCAGGGCGCTGGACAAAGATTTTAATCAAATCTGGTACTGGGAATCACCTCAGGAAGAAAAAAAGTATGATGGCCAGGGTTCGCACGGATTGATTAGTGCGGATGTTGACGAGGATGGCCGGGACGAGCTGGTCATCGGGGCGGCGGTGCTGGACGATAACGGCAAGGGGCTGTGGACGCTGGAGATGGGGCATCCTGATGTTTGTTATGTTGCCGACATTGACCCGAACAATCCCGGCCTTGAGATTTTTTATGGCATCGAAAGGCGCCTGGAGACCGATGGAATCTGTGTGGTGGATGCCAAGAGCGGCCGTAAGCTCTGGGCACACAAAAAACCCACACGCCACATTCACAATCAGGGTATGGTCGGTGACATCCTCGGCGAGTTCCCCGGTATGGAGGTTTTTGCCGGCGAGAGGGATTTGAAGGAGCGGTGGCTTTATAGTGCGAATGGGCAGTTGATTAAGTTTTTTGAAGCGGGAAACCTTAACCCGCGGCCGGTCTGGTGGGATGCTGACCCGCAAAAAGAAGTGGTCCTTGACAACGCAATCAGCGACTGGGGCGGCAAAGAGATTCAGCCGATAGGTGGTCGTGTCGTTGCCGTAGTCGATTGCCTGGGCGACCATCGAGAGGAAGTTATAACCGCTCTTAAGGGCGAGCTTCGCATTTACGTCGCCACCATACCTGCCTCCGAGCGGCGGACCTGTCTTATGCAGGACCATCAGTACCGGCTTGGTGTTGTTGCTCAGACGATGGGCTACTACTATCCTGCCCAGTTGGGAAAGTGACGATTAAAATTCAAAAATCAAAATGCTTTGTAGAAAGGACCTACCGTCATTTCGACCGAAGCGGCACAGAGTGCCGCGAAGTGGAGAAATCTATTCAAAAACTGATTTCTCGACTCGCCTACGGCTCGCTCGAAATGACATTCTGTACTCTTTTCTACAAAGCAAATGCAAAATGTAAAATTGAGGAAGTCATTCGCCGAAGGTGGATTCCACAATTTTTATTTTTTATTTTTTATTTTTAATTTTTCGTGATAGATTTGGAAATTACATCACAGTCGCCTGGGCAGACGATTGAAATCGGTTGCAGGATAGGCCGGAAATTAAAAGGCGGCGAAGTTATAGCCATTTGCGGCCTGCTCGGGAGCGGAAAAACGCACCTGATTAAGGGAATTGCGGCAGGCGCCGGAGCAAAAGAGAGCACGCAGGTCAATAGCCCCACCTTTGTCATAATAAATGAATATTCAGGCCGCTTCGATATTTTCCATATAGATGCTTACCGGCTGAATTCCATCGCTGAGTTTGAGATGCTCGGTTTTGATGAGCTTTGTTATTCACAGTCGGTTGTGCTGATTGAGTGGGCTGACAAAATCGAATCGGCCCTGCAGGCGGTAGATTATATTCGTATAGAACTTGAGCACGCCGGTGAAACCACCAGATTAATACACATCAAAAATCTCCCTCAATATATTGATTACTGACTTGCTCTGTAGAAAAGCTCCACCGTCATTTCGACCGAAGTCCCGACTTTGTCGGGACGGAGCGGAGAAATCTATTCAAAAATAGACCTCTCCTGATGTTTTTTGGGGGATTTATTTAGCCCGCCGTTTTACGGCGGGTTGCCTGCCCTGAGCCTGTCGAAGGGTTTAGCCCCGCCATTTATGGCAGGGTTCTCCTTTTTGTCATTCCCTCGCACCGTTTTGTCATTCCCGCGCATCAGTTTGTCATTCCCGCGCATCAGTTTGTCATTCCCGCGCAGGCGGGAATCCAATTCTCTTCTTTGACCTCCCGCTAATCTTCTCCAAAGACGCAAATGCCACATCTTTCACCTTATCTCCCCAGTCTTGTCCTTCATCCTTAAGTGCCGCCTTCAGCCCTTCAATTGCCTTCTCACTTCCTATACTCCCAAGAGCATTCGCTGCTCTCCCTCGCACTACAGCTTCCTTATCAGTCGCTAAGGCCTTCAATAACGGCTCGACCGCCTTCTCGCTTCCTATACGCCCAAGAGCAACCGCTGCGATCCATCGCACATCACTATCCTTATCAGTCGCTAAGGCCTTCAATAACGTCTCGACCGCCTTCTCGCTTCCTATACGCCCAAGAGCATCCGCTTCGCTCCATCGCACATCACTATCCTCATCAGTCGCTAAGACCTTCAATAACGGCTCGACCGCCTTCTCGCTTCCTATACGCCCAAGAGCATCCGCTGCGCTCCATCGCACATCGCTATCCTCATCAGTCGCTAAGGCTTTCAATAACGTCTCGACCGCCTTCTCGCTTCCTATACGCCCAAGAGCATACCCTGCTCTCCCTCGCACTAAAGCTTCCTTATCAGTCGCTAATGCCTTCAATAACGGCTCGACCGCCTTCTCGCTTCCTATACGCCCAAGAGCATACCCTGCTCTCCCTCGCACTAAAGCTGCCTTATCAGTCGCTAATGCCTTCAATAACGGCTCGACCGCATTCTTGCTTCCTATACGCCCAAGCGCCTCTGCTGCACGCCCTCGCACTCTGGCTTCTTTAGCGCCAACAAGTGCCTTCAGCAGCGGCTCTACCGCATTCTCGCTTCCTATACGCCCAAGAGCATACGCTGCGTTCCCTCGCACTACAGCTCCCTTATCAGTCGCTAAGGCCTTCAATAACGGCTCGACCGCCTTCTCGCTTCCTATACGCCCAAGGGCATACGCTGCGCTCCCTCGCACAGAAATATCTTCTTTATCTCTCAAATCCCCTATAAGTAAATCTATAATACTATCCGGTTTGATTCGGGCCAAAACCTCCATCGCCTTTTCTCGCAGAGGCCAAAATTCCCCGCCCTGATAGACAGACCAGAGTTCGTCGATAATTCCTTCCCTTAACGATGGTTCCGTAAACTCTGCATCAGCTATGCACTTCCCAAATAAAATCAGGTTGCTGCGGAATATGTCCTCAGGCACTTTTTCTCTGATTGCTTTGATTAGACCTGATGCATCCTTGTTTATCCCTGCATACAGAAGAATCGGTTCCTCCCACCACGGCTCAGCCAAATGCTGGATAGCGGTGGATATCCCATCCTCACCCTCTTTCAGTTCCAAAGCACTGAAATACTCCTGGAAAGATAAATGCAGAAAATCGTAACTATCCATAGAAATCTGCCGCAGTAGGTAACTCCTCTGCCAAATCTCATCGAGAACTGGCTGCACATCATTTATGCCTAACCCAATTCGAGGAAAATGTTTTAGCATTTCACTTTCGACTTCCTCTTTCGTCATAATCTTCTTATTGTTGCTGTGACCATAGAGGGCTATTTTCCGCAGGACAAATTCCTTCTTGTCCGCTGGATATATGTTCTTTAGTCTCTTCTGCACGTCCCATTTACTTAATAATACCTCTACACAACGCTGATATAAGTCTGCCCTTCGTTGCGGCAGGTTCCTGTCCTCTTCATAAATAATTGCAATAATCGCAATCATAAGCGGATTTCTTGCAATCGCTTTTATCTTCTGGTTGTTCCTGACCGCCTCAAATATTGACCTTGCTTTCTCCGGCTCCCTCTCTCCAAACCAGTTCTCGATGAATTTACCAATCTGTTTATCATCGAACTCCATCAATTCAAGTTTCGTAAATCCTTTTAATTCATCGTGGTAGCCCGCAATTCTTGACGTGGCCACAATCTGGCTTCTGCCATACTTCTTCCCAAACTTCTCTATCTCTTCTGCGGTTCTTTCCTGATTTTTTTCTGTTGCCAATTCGTCAAATCCGTCAAGTAACAGTCTGCATTTGCCCTCCTTCAGGTCTTTTTCGATGAAATCCTTCGCCTTTGGAAATTCATATTTCTCAAACACCTCGTCGATATATTCCCTTAAACTCTTCCCGCTCTCCGCCAGTTCTCGTAGTGTAATTGGGATAGGCACACATATTCTCTCCTGCTTCTCAAGATTCTCCTTGCACGATTTCAGGGCAAGGTGCTTTAGAAGTGTCGTCTTTCCCGACCCCGGCGCACCTACGATAACCAGCCTATCGTCGCTCCCGACAGCCCTTTCCGCATCCATAACCCTCGCTTTTTCCGCCGGCCTTTCCTTCTTTCTTCCGTCTGCTTCTTCTCTGAATATCTCCCACTTCCTCTCGGGCGCAATCTTGTCTTCCTTCCTTTCTTTGCTCAGCTTCAGTTGAGATGCCCCTATGTTCATACGAGACGCTCCTATGCTCGCTCCCATTCTCGCCTTGTCTTCCCCATCCTCTTCGCTCAGCTTCAGCGAAACGTAAATTTCCTCTAACGGAATAGACTCCTTTTGACCTATGGCACTGATGTCCTTAACCTTCTCAAAATCCTCCCTCATCGCGTTAAAATACTTATTGAAATAGTCGTACTCGTCCCAGAACGCAGATGGCAAATGCTTCTCAAGCAGTAAAATCAGGTGGTTCCCATCTATACAGCTCACTAACCTGTCAAGTCTGCCGCCTCTCAAAGCAGCGCAGAAGGAGTCTTTGGCATCTTCCAGGAATTCGTTCGAGGTCAATACGACAAAGTCGTCTAATTCCTTTTTCTTATTGTCGCTCATGTCTGTAAAAGACTCGCCAAATGCCTCATTTGTCTGCCGAAATATCCCATCCGTTTCGCTTGTAGTAATCCGTATTTTCTTTACCTGAACGCCCGTATATCTTCTTCTTCCGTATTCGTCATCCTTGTAGTAGATTATGTCTTTCCCGAATTCCAGTTTTCTATGGGTATACCGAACGTTCTTGAATCCCATCCCCTCGGACTCAAATAGTGGAATCAGGAATTTCTTTGTGAGTTCCGCTTCGCTCAGTTTTTGCAACATCTCGAGTTTTTCTTTTTTGTCCATAATCCCGCCCAATCCAACAATCACCATATATGCGAAACTTATTCAAATTCACCGACCCATTTTAACTACTCCATCTTGGGTAGGAAAACTCTAATCTCCCGCTATGGGCAAGAAACCACCTATGCACTCATCTACCCCCAAAGTGGTAGTCAAAAAAACTGCTCAAAACCTGCTAATTTCTGTCAATTTCCGTTCAATTTCTGTTAAAAAATGCAAAAAAGGTGCAAGAAAGTGCTAATTTTTGTTCATTTTTACCCTCATTTTTCGCCTAAAAACGAATAAGTCCTATAAAATCACACTTTTTGCTACCGCCAGCCACCCCAATTTTCAAAATTTCCCTCAAAATCCTCTATTTCCACCTATTTTCAGACTTTTTTTCTCTTTTTTCCACCTGTTTTTCCTGTCTTCTGTCTTCTCAATTCTCCCTTTTACATTGTCGATTCTGGCCACGGCTCGACCGAGCTCCAACACGCACGTCGTCATCCCGAATTTACACCAAACAATGTTACACGGGCAACTGTTTAAAAGAATCCTGCTGCATTCTGAGTTCTGACACCAGGAAATTTGGCATCGCAAGGTTTGTATCCTATACTTTCGTTTAGAGAGTCATTTAGGTTGTGGCAGAAGCAGCTTTGATTGTTTTCGGACGTAAAAAATGTAAATTCTATGGTCAGCCATCTGTCCGATAAATTCTTGAAGTGATTTTTACAAATGTTTTTCGGTGTTCTTTATTGTGGGAGGGCTTAAAGCTTACAGAGCAGTAGGGGTAGTTAAGTCGCGTGTCGATTAGGTCGATACCTCCGAACGTCAAAAACAATTTTTAGATGTTGTCTGTTTTTTGCAAATAGGAATGAGGGTTTTTCTGAAAAGGGGTAAGAAATGAAAGCAAAAAGTGGTTTTACATTGGTGGAAATTCTGATAGTGGTAGTCATCCTCGGCATCCTGGCTGCAATTGTGATTCCGCAGTTCACCGAGGCCAGCACCGAAGCCAAGACGTCAAGTCTATGCACCGACCTACAGACCATGCGTTCTCAGATTGAACTTTACAAGATTCAGCACAATGACCAACTGCCTGGTTCGGGCGGAGCCACGTTTGTCCAGGCGATGACGGGCCAGACCGATGTTGCTGGCGCCGTCGGTACTGACTATGGTCCCTATCTGCAGAAGATTCCGACCAATCAGTTCAACGATGATGATACAATTACTGAGAACGGGACTCTTGGTGACGGCAGTGGCGGTTGGGAGTTCAATACCACGACAGGTGCTTTCCATGCAGATGACAGCACCGCTCATGCATTGCTCTAAACTCTAATGTGGAACGACTGTGCCGTGGATATTTACGCGGCAACCTGCCAGTCATAAGCTGGCGAAAACAATGAAGTAGAAAAATGGGCTGACCGTGCTGAGGCAATTGCCGCGAGCCGGTCAGCCTTTTTAATGAAAATGGGTATATAGAAGTTTGTCTTGTTTGTCGCGATTCGCTGGGGTGCCGTCATTCCTGCACGGGCGGGAAGCCAGGTACCCGGCAGTGTGTATTCAGCACTCCTTCTGAAGCCGGCTCTTCGACAAGTGCGGAATGACAAATACAGACTGCTTGCGATAGTGACCATGTTTTATGGCATAAATCAAGAGGCCAAACTATGAAAATGGCAAGAGCTTTTACGCTTGTTGAAATTCTGATAGTGGTGGTCTTGCTTGGCATCCTGGCTGCGATCGTCTTACCGGCCATTGCAAGCAGCAGCACCTCGGCTAAACAAAGTGCCCTTGCGGTTGATTTGCAACTGCTTCGCAGGTTTATCCTGATATACAAAATCCAGCACCTGGAGGTCTCGCCTGGTTATCCTGATGGTCAGACCGGCCAGCCGCCCACTGAGCAGGCCTTTATTGAGCAGGCTACAATGGCAAGCAACAACAGCGGCCAAACGGCTGCGGTAGGTACTGCTGGCTTTAGCCGCGGACCTTATATTTCGAAAATGCCGGTTAATCCTCTTAACAGCAGAAGCACAATCCAGATGCTCGGCGACGGTGAGAATTTTCCAGCCAACGGCGATGATAGCCACGGCTGGATATGTAAACCAGCTACATCGGAGATAAGAGCCGATAGTGCGGGAACTGACGGCAACGGAAAGCGGTACTATGACTATTAACAAAACCAGCCATTGCGGCACAATGCAGCGGGGGTTCACCCTCGCTGAAGCAATGATGGCTGCGGTTGTGTTGGGTATTGCGGCTGCCGGTGTGCTGCTTCCCTTTACAAGCGGAGCAGCGGTGCGGGCCGAAGGTATGCACAGGACCTTGGGTGCCAAGTTGGCTGCCGACCTGGTGGAACAGATTATCAGCACGCCGTTTGACCAGATAATGGCGACTTATAACGGCTACACTGAGTCGCACGTTCAGGTCAGAGATGCTGCTGGCGTGCCGTTCACCGACCCCAAATATGCCAACTTCAGCAGGAACGCAAGCTGTGAGTATATTTATGTGCCGCAGCAAAATGGAATAACTGCGCCGGTATTTGTTCGCGTCACGGTCCGGGTCTATTACAGCGGCAAACAGATAGACGCTATAACTCGACTCGTAAGTAAATAGAATAGATGAGTAAGGCGGGAAAACCATTGTCGGCCTTTAATTGTAAGGGCTTAACCCTTGTTGAACTGCTGGTTGCATTGGTTGTTGCCAGTTTGGTTCTAAGCGCTGTTGCCACGCTTGCCTTCGCTCTCGGCAGGGCAAATGACGCTTCCAACGACACTGTCTATAAGCAGGCGCAGTTGCGTTATGTAACGCTTCGCGTTTCGGAAATTGTCCGGCACTGTAAACTCGTATGTGCCGCAACAACCGACGATTTTGCCATTTGGCGGGCCGATGATAATAATGATGGGCAAATCAATATCGGTGAGCTGGTTTATATTGAAAGAGGGCCGGGACACGACCGTATCCAGCTTACCGAATTTCCTTCTTCCAATGCCGCCGCGATAAATCTCAGCTCCATCCAGGCGCGTTCTACAAACTGGTGGATGACGTATAGCAGCACCTCCACCTTTACACAATTGATACCGCAGTGCAGCAGCGTGCAGTTTAGCT
>Ga0315284_10012467_pt1 | contig 12101 bp, 7 predicted proteins | sample YL17G09_16_MG_FD_203696 | JGI IMG/M metagenome (GOLD analysis project Ga0315284, IMG submission 203696) | Sediment microbial communities from Yellowstone Lake, YNP, Wyoming, USA - YL17G09_16 | ecosystem: Environmental > Aquatic > Freshwater > Lake > Sediment | place: USA: Wyoming | collected...
TCTGAGGAATTCATCCTCAGCGTCTACTTCGGCAAAAATGTCGCGAAGAAGTACGACCGCTTGAGCGCTCAGCTCTATCGCATGTTCCATACCCCTTTTGTCCGGGCTCATTTCCACCGCGAAGCCGGTCGCTGGCAGCTGCGCAAAGTCGGCCCTATCGCCGCCAAGGATATCCCGGAGGCCCACCATGCCGAGGTTATCGAATTCGCCAAGGAATACTTTAAGGGCAGGCGCACCGAGCAGGCAAAGAAGCCAGACATCCGCTACAGCATTGCCATCTTGATGAACCCGCAAGAGGCTATGCCACCGTCAAACGAAACGGCGATCAAGCGCTTCATCAAGGCCGCCGAAAAGTTGCATATGGAGGCTGAAATCATCGGTAAAGATGATTACTCCAGGCTAGGCGAGTTTGATGCCTTGTTCATCCGCGAGACGACGGCGGTCAACCACCATACCTTTCGCTTTGCGCGCCGCGCCGCTGCTGAGGGTTTGGTGGTCATCGACGATCCAGAATCGATTCTGCGTTGTGGCAACAAAGTCTATCTGAACGAGCTGCTTGAGAAGAACCAAATCCCAGCCCCTCGCACCTTAGTAGTTCACCGCGACAACACCGATGAGATCTTCGACAAGGTCGGCTTACCGTGCGTGCTCAAGCAACCCGACAGCTCGTTTTCTCAAGGGGTCAGCAAGGCTGATGACGAGGCCAGTCTGCAGCGGGAACTAACCCAGCTGTTTGAGAAGTCAGATCTATTGATCGCCCAAGAATTCCTGCCGACGGAATTCGACTGGCGAGTCGGTGTGTTTGATCGCAAGCCGATCTACTTATGCAAATATTTCATGGCAAAAAAGGATTGGAAGGTCATTTCCAAGGACAAGGCCGGCCGCACTCTAAACGGCCGTTCCGAGACCATACCCATCGAGCTCGCGCCGAAAAAGTTGATTTCGCTAGCACTAAAGGCCGCTAACCTGATCGGTGACGGGCTATATGGACTGGACATCAAGCAGATTGGCAGCAACTTTTGCGTCATCGAGATCAACGACAATCCCAATATCGACCACGGCTACGAGGATTTAATCCGCAAAGACGATCTCTTTTTGGGCATTATGGAAGTCTTCTTGCAACGCATTACGGCGGCTAAAGAGGGGCGAAGCTACCAATGAGTTTAATCGAACATCTGCATTTGTTCGCCGGCTATGGCATCGAGATGGAATATATGATCGTCGACCGCCAAACCTTGGCGCTAAGACCGCTATGCGACTACATATTGACCGAAGCAGCGGGGTCTTGCGTTAACGAGGTCGCCTTCGGCGCCATGGCCTGGTCCAATGAACTAGTGCTGCATGTGATCGAACTCAAAACCAACGGTCCAGCTAAAACTTTGACCGGGCTGCACGAGCTTTTTCTGCGTGACATCCGCAAGATCAACCAAATCCTGGCTGCTAAAAACGCCATGCTGATGCCGACGGCCATGCACCCATTTATGAACCCCGTCACAGATACCAAGCTATGGATAGAAGATGATGCAGAGGTCTACCAGGCTTACGACCGTATCTTCGGCTGCAAGGGGCACGGTTGGTCAAACCTGCAAAGCGTGCACATCAACTTTCCCTTTTACAACGACGAAGAATTCGGCAAGTTGCATGCTGCAATCCGGGTGATCCTGCCGATTCTGCCGGCCCTAGCCGCGTCGTCGCCGGTGTATGAAGGAAAGGTCTCGGGGCTGATGGACAGCCGCCTAGAGTTTTACCGCCACAATCAAAAGGTAGTACCTGAAATTGCCGGCAAGGTCATTCCCGAGCCAGCCTTCACCGAAAAGGCTTATGGCGAGCTAATCTTCGCTAAAATCTATAAAGCCATCGCGCCGCACGACAGCGCCGGCATCCTCCGCAATGAATGGCTAAACTCCCGCGGTGCCATCGCCCGCTTCGACCGCCATGCTATCGAGATCCGCCTCTTAGACATCCAGGAATCACCGCGCATGGACCTTGCTGTGATCAGCAGTGTTGTGTCAGCAGTCCAAGCCCTGGTCCTAGAAAAATGGGGTTCTCTTGCAAAGCTCCAAGCTTGGAGCGAAGATACGCTCAGTCCGCTATTTGTAGAGTGCCTACGTCATGGTAGCGAGGCAACAATCGATCATGATGATTACTTAAAGGTGTTCGGTTACCCGACCAAAGGGCCAATTAAGGCACAGGAACTCTGGCGCCATATCACCGACGATTTGCTCAAGGCTGCTACCTACCCCATCAGTTCCTATCAGCGCGAAGTCGACGCATTGGTGCGGCACGGATGTTTAGCCAGGCGCCTAGTCAAAGCGCTTGGCCCACAACCTGATGCAGAACGAATCCACGGTGTCTACGGTCAATTATGCCATTTGTTACCACTGGGTGGATCTTTTGATGCGCCTTGTTAGATTCGCCGCAGCTGCCGCGCCATAAATACTTAAATCGACTCGCTGTAGACAGAAAACAGTGCAACAAGCGCAGTCACGGGTCACTAGAATAATGGCACTGCCATATGACAGCCTTTTAATCACTTGCGAGCATGGCGGCAACCGCATCCCGGCGCGCTACAGATACTTGTTTGCTAGCGATGCCGCCGTGCTGCACACGCATCGTGCACTGGATATCGGTGCCCTAGCCGTCGCCAAAATCTTCGCCAAACTAGTCGATGCGCCGCTTTTTCACAGCACCACCTCACGCCTGCTAATCGACCTCAATCGCTCGCTGCACCATAAAGGGGCATACTCGGAGTTCACCGGTAGACTAGCTGAAGCAGAACGCACCGCTATCTGCTCCCGCTATTACACCCCTTACCGCACGAATGTTGAAGCCTGGATTCACAGCCAGACCCGGCGTAAAAAGCGGGTATTGCACCTATCCATCCACTCCTTCACCCCGCAGCTAAACGGTGACGTACGCAATGCCGAAATCGGCCTGCTCTATGATCCGCGGCGCAAAGCCGAGAGCTACCTTGCCGCGCAGATCCACGAGCGAATCAAGCCCCAGGCGAAGGCCGAGGGTTGGCGCATCCGTCGCAACTACCCCTATCATGGGGCTAGCGATGGATTTACTACGCATCTGCGCCGACTCTTCGCGCCCAGTGCCTACTTAGGACTGGAGATTGAGATGAACCAACATGTCGTCGCCGCCGCCACCGGCCAAAAGAAAATGGCAAAACTGTGGGTTCAATCACTGCCGTTAAGGAGCAATCCAAGAATCACATGAGCAGCTAGGTGTCTGATGATGGTTGAGTAGATATAAGCTAAACTGATACTGGAAGTACTCGAAAACCACCCTTCCATTTGGCAGGTTTCAGCATGCATCACGTCGTGGTCGCCGGTGGCACCGGTCTAGTGGGCGCCGAATTGATTCGCCACCTTAAAGAACGCACAGACGTCCGGGTGACGGCCCTTGTTCGCCGACTGAGCGGTCTCAGCTGCCCTCCTGTAGTTACTGAGGTCATCTTCGACTTTGCTAGGAATGATAGCTACACTGCGATTGGCAGCGAGGCGATGCCATGTGACATTCTTCTATGCGCCATCGGCACCACCCTACGCCAAGCGGGCAGCCAGGCGGGAATGGCGCTTGCCAATGACATTCACATAAATACTTCGCCATCAAATAATTTGTATACAAGTTAAAAACCTCGCGCTATAAATGTTTTAGCGTTGAATTCACTTGCCAAATAGATACTTATCCAGCGAGGACCTATCATGAAAAAGCTACTCTGTGCCGCACTCGCCACCATCTCGCTAAGCGCAGCCACTGCCAAGGCCGGAATTTTCCCGGAGGTCGTCAGTCAATTGGACCTCGGTTCTTTCACAGGCAAATGGTACCAGGTGGCATCGACTAATCCATTTTTCCAGGCTGGCTGCGTCTGCGTCACTGCAACCTACACACCCCGGGATGATCATTCAGTTACTGTTGCCAACTCATGTCGCAAAGAGACTGCCCGCGGAGAGATAAAGGATGTCATCGGTACAGCCTACACCACCAACGATCCCGCGAAGCTCAATGTGGTATTTGGTGGCCCGAAGCTACCATTTTCCAACTACTGGATCGTCGACCTCGCCAATGACTATTCATATGCAGTGATTTCGACGCCACTGCGGACGCCGATTTGGATTTTGTCACGGACACCAGAATTGCCTGAAGAGACGCTGACTGGCATCTACAGCCGCCTAAAGTCACGGGCTTTTCCTACCTGGTCGATCAGTCCAACTCTGCAAACCGGCTGCTACAACTGAACCTAAAGGGGCAACTGGCGCCTACTGCGCCAGACCCCACATAATCTCTGGGGCTTCGCGCCAGAGACTACCTAAAATCACTCGCTATGATGTTGGCGATGTTGCGTTCCGCAATCGCTGCAATGGTCATGGATGGATTGCAACAGCCGGAAGCTCCAGGCATCATCGAACCATCGTTTACATAGAGGCCTTCGTAGCCATGCACACGGCCATAAAAATCCGTTGCCTTACCGAGCACACAGCCGCCGAGCGGATGATAGCAGATGTCGTCTTTGACTTGGTTACGCAACAAGGTGAGGACTGAGGTTGTCCAGCCACCATTGGCTTGATTGAGACGCTCTAGTACCTGCAAAAGGGCTTGGTTTACGACTTGCTGGCCCTTATCATCCTTGGGCCAGTCGATGCTTACCTTATCTGTGGCGGCATCGTACTTAAAGGTACCACGAGTCGGTGTGATACCGATGGAGAAGTACAACAAACCATGGATGTCCAGCCCGACAGGTAGATGCGGATGCTCGATAAACAGCGGCGTCAGCTCTGAATCCAGGGCATTGATGCCAATGGAGGGCGGCCCACCTTGCACCGTTCCGGTTGACTCCTTAAGGCCAATTCGCAAGGCATAGGCATTGCCATTATTGCCCCAGCCTTTACCGACTTCATCATTGAGCAGCGGCAAGTCACCTTTCGCTTTAGATTTAACGAGAAGGCTACTGGTGCTGACGGAGCCCATGGCGAGAAAGAGTTTGCTGCAATTAAGGGTCTTTTTGGCCGTGACATTGCCGTCGATATCAAGCTGGTCGATTGCGAGTTCAAAATGCCCCTCGCCGTTGCGCGAGAGCGACTGGACCTGATGGAGAGTCAATACTTCTAGCAGGCCGGAGTCCTCGGCCTCACGCAAATAGGTACGGTCTAGCCCGCCCTTAGCCCCACTATTCACCCCGTAAATAGCCTCACCGGCCGTGATCGAAGGAGCAACCTTTCCGGAAATCTCATCGCGCACAATATCCCAATTAGTCGACGTCGCAATATCCTCTGACCTAAGACCAGCCTTTTTATTGTGCTCGGCAGCGAGGCGGACGTGCCGATAGCACTCGGCTTGCTCGACATCACTCGGTAACTTGGACCTACCCAGGCGCCGACCCACTTCGTCGTAGTGTGGCTGCAATTCCTTAAATGAAACCTCCTTAGGAAAAACCAGATTAAAAATAGCTTCATCGGGCTTAACCATAACGCCGCCCCACGCAATAGAACCACCACCGTAGGCCGCACCATTGAGGACGGTCTTGCCCGCTAGTTTACGCCCCTGAAGTACCCCCGTGGTTTTGCGTATCGGCAGTGGTGGTCCCATCGGCACGACCGTCACATTGCTGCACCAAGTTGAGCGGCCGTCTGGGTAGAGATTCTTCGAGAACCTAGTTTCACCGGCCATGAGTTCATGATCCCAGCGGCGACCCTGCTCGATCATGGTGACGCGAATGCCCTGCTTGGTTAAACGTAGCGCAGTGATAGCACCGCCAAACCCACTGCCAAGTATAACTACGCTGCGAAACTCTGGCGGGTGCGTGACGATGCGGCGCCCAGCGGCCAACGCCTCGCCCGAAGCACCGAGCTGACCAACCAAGGTGCTGACGCCGACCATGCTACCGGCCTGCAAAAACTTACGACGTGAAACATCTGGTTTAGCAGGAGCATCATTTGACATGGGCGGAGTCCTTTTAAAGTGAAGGTCTTTTGCTTGCCAGTCGCCCAGAGAAAGGCGAATCGCGCGCATTATATTAATATTTTGCATACAAAGTAAAATGATTAAGAATTAAACACATACTTTCAAATATTTACCCCATCACCCGGGCCAAGCTCGCGTCACTGAGGCCTGCATCAGCGCCTCGATTTACGGCTCCTTGTACCTCAAACTCAATCAATTGCCCCCGACTCGAGTAAGGCTCTGGTAATTGGGGTTGAGTGTTGCAGACTGCGCATCGTCACCATGCACCGAGACGGTGCTGCGATTAGTCGGAAAGTAAACCACCAAGGGCTCTTTACCAGACCCTTTGGCAAAGCTTAGATCCCGAGTCTCGCCAGCCGCAAGGGTTACAGGGTCAGGTAAATTAGTAAACGACTCGCCATTTTGTTCTGTGGTTATGGTTAGCCAGTTCTGTGTGCCAGCGTCAGGGCCTAAATAATCATCACCATCTGGGGAAGAACCTCCCGCCTGGGCCACGACCTTGAGACGGATATCACCCTTCGCAGTCAACGCTAACTTAGCGATATCGACCGACATCACCATAAGGGTGGAATGATCGTAGTAGGTCAGAGGTTGTTGGTCCAAAATAGCCGCAGTATAGGACACCGTTGCACCGGCCTTGGCCGGTACCGTGCCGGCGTCACGGCGGAGTTGGCCCAGCTTGGCCGCATCGGTCAACGTGCTCGAAAACCGATTGACCAAAGCCGCATCGCCGGTGAGGACGTCGTCACTGCTACCGACCAGTTCTTGCTCGGCGATGCCGTCACCATTCTTGTCGAAAAGAACGCTCACCTCACAGAGGTTCCACGTCGTCATCGGGCTATAGACCTTAACCGCAATCTCTAAAATCGTCTTTGTTTGCCCGTCGATCATACGCGGTGTAAGTCGCCATCCTGATGATTCCAAATCACAGATGCCATTGCGTGCTGAGTTGGCGAGAGCACCATTCTTACGGCCATCTTTACCGAGCAAGTTGAAGATCAATGCATCTCCAGCAGCACGACCCGAGTTGGTTAACGTCAGCGAAGCAACCGCGAAGGCAGCATCTGCCTCGGAGGTCGCCGCAATGAGCAGGGGGCCTGGTACAATTCGGGTCGTGCGATTGAGCACAGCCAAGACCGGGACACGCAGCTCGCCTTTATCGTTCTTGAATTCAATATAGCCATCTAGTTCGCGCGACTTGTCGATGCCCTTACCATCGATGTGGACGAGGAGTTCTAGCTCCAGAGAGCTATGGCCTTTGATGGTGATCTGCTTGGTTGGCATCTTTAGCTCGATGCGCAATGCCTGCCCCTTGTCCGTCGGCTTGCCTAGATCCACCGGCATCGCCACCGTGTACGTAAGGTCTGCGTCCTCGAGGTTCACGAGGGTAAGCTTCGCGCTTACGGTCTTCGCCTCTTCGATCAGTATCTCACCTAGCGAGAGGCTAGCTGGAAGTGCTATGACTGGAGCCGTGACTGCTGCAGCGACCCTAATCCGACCAGCGCCCATGTAGGCTATAGGATAACGCTGCCCGGTCGACTTATCGACAAGCGGCAACGCCGTACCCATCACCATCGACTTCAGTACCGCAACCGGCTGCTTTGGGTACCGTTCCTTTAGTAAAGCCATAACACCCGCCATATGAGGCGCAGCCATCGACGTGCCGCTAAGGCGCACGCCGGCGCTACCACCACCCATTTTGGCCGACATGATATTCGCACCAGGTGCCGAAATATCTGGCTTGAGTGCACCGTCCATTGAGCGTGGACCACGCGATGAAAAGCTAGCTAGGGAGTCGATAAGTTCGGGCTTGTTGATTTTCTCATCGGTCTTAAAGCGGACGATGACATCACCCTTTTTCATCTCCTCCTTAAGGATACTGCCGGTCGCCTGGGCAATCATAATAGCAGGAATCTCAACCTTGTCATTGCCACCCATGACCAAGGGCTGACCGGCGGCATTGTTGCCGACGACGACCCCAATAGCACCAGCCGCAAAGGCGCGGGTGAGCTTTTCGTTAAACGAGACCTGCCCACGGTCAATGAACGCTACGTGTCCCCGCACAGCCTGAACTTGCTCCGGCGTCAAATCTACCGCAGCAGTACCTAAATAAACCAGTTTATCACTGACATTTCCCGCATCCTTTATGGGCTTTGCGGCCGTGGACTCGATAGCTTCGGTAAGAATCACTCCCTGAGTCGGAGTGTCGAAGGCCACCGCGCGAAACTGCCAGTTATGCGCCATGAAGTCCACAGAGGCCGCGACGGATAGAGCCTCCGGTGAGGTCGAAGGCGCCCCGACGATATAGCTGTGGTTGCCTGAATTGCCGGCTGAGGCAACAACTACGGTACCACCGCGCGTTAGGTTGGCGATGGCCTCGGAATACTGCACGTGCGGCGACCCAAAGCCAGACCCGAGCGAGAGATTAACGACGTCAAGACTGTCCGTCGCCGTCAAGTCGCCGCCAGGATTTGCTGCGTATTCCAACGCCGCGATCACCGCCGTATCACTGGTGGATCCTGATTTACCAAAGACCTTAATAGCCACCAGAGTCGCGCCAGGAGCAACGCCAGTATAGGTCGTAACACCATCGCCGATACCGGCTATGGTCCCAGCCACATGCGTGCCATGCCCGCTCTCATCGATCGGATTCGCATCACCATGCGGGATATGCCTACTAAAATCATCCGCACCGCTATCATACTCAGTCCCGACCAGATCAATACCACCTACGACCTTCGCTGAAGGAAAGGCTGCAGATGCATGCGTCACATCAGTACCGTCATACGCTGCCTTGGTGCCTAAGCCGCCAAACATGCTGTGCGTGTAATCGATGCCAGTATCGATGACCCCGACGCGGACGCCTTTGCCGCGCAGCTGCTGTTCACTATGTACAGCGTGCGCACCGATAAATGACACAGAATTATGACTTGCAAGATCATCGTCTACTGGAGATTCCGCAGAATCCATCACCTCCATGCGTTCAAAGCCTACGTCACCTTCGATGGTAGAGACGTTGGTCATGGCACGAAAATGCTCCTCTAGAGCCTTCGGTGCGACGACCGCAAAACCATTTAAAACCAACCGATATTGATAGAGGACATGAATCTCAGGCGACAGCCGCCGAAATTCCTCAAGGGCCCTTTCTTGCTCAGTAGCTAGTGCAGCGCGAGAAGCGCTGCTAATAACAGCGCGACCATCAACCACCGTTGCCGATGCCAAAAGCGCCGGGGATTGAAGCTTTACGATGGCAAGGAAATGATCAAAGGACGGACGGTTACTGATCACCTTTAGGCCGCTGCTAGCAGCCGTAGGCCGGTGGCAGGAAGTTAGAGCCACTAGGGCAGCTAAAGCAGTTGGCAACCTGGCGGCGCAAAATACAGCGGAAACCTTTTTTAAGGTAAACAAGATAAAGTGCCCCCTGGAGGTGATAAAACGGAGTAGAGCAGAACTCTGCCGCACCTTATAGCATAAAGAACGTTACTGACCCAATGGCCAACTTAAAACCACAATGAATTTCCATTGGTTGCATCGACCCTAAGGGCCCGTCAGGAAATCGCTTGCACAGTTGGGTGTCAGATGATGGTTGGCTGTGATCGATTTCAAAGCGAAAAACCGGAGGAATACCTCGGGTATTTCGCGGATTTTTCGCTTTGAAATCGGCCGCAGACGGCCGTCAGCTGGCGCCCAAATGTGCAAGTTATTTCCTGACGGGCCCTAAGGTCGCTCGCCACGCCACACTGCCGGAGTGACATGATTGCATGCGCTGACCACCCCGCCCAATCTCTAGACCAATCGAGTGACCATCCCCCGTAGAAACTACCCAAATCCTACGCAGTCAAGCACAACACCCACCCAGGTAATAGTCCGTTTTTATTTACATATTTTCATGATAACATTGCCCTATTTAGTGCATTGACCTACCCATTGGTTATGCTAGAAGGCGCTATCAGTTATTAACGGAGCACATTTATGAACATCGCGGCTTTAAGACAATACGCTACTATCCTAGCTACTCTAGCTTTGAGTGCCCTTCCAGCTGGTTGCTCCCAGCAATCTCAAGATAGTGGACTGAGAGCCACAGATAATAAACTTATTAATTTTAGCGATATCGCCGCTGGAACCTGGGCAAAAATGCTGGTGCTTTCCTCCAACTCGAGCGCATTAGGCATAAGCAGCAAGAACCGCATCGCGCGCTATGTGCTACTCGAACTAACGAAGTCAGATCATCAACTCCAGGCCCAAGAAAAAACCTGCGACATCGCAACTGTTTCCTCTGGAGGATCGTCTCTGACCATCCCCCAGGCCTTTAAAAGCTCGGTAGTTGGCAACTCCTATACTTATGCCTTCACCCAAAAAGACAACGCGACAACACTAACTATGACCGATGCTGTTGAGGTCCTAGGTGCCAATATCGACGACAAATTACACAGCCCTCTGCCTACTTCGGCAGACGACCGGCAGGTTATCGACCAAGACGGCGATGGCAACCCTGGTGTCACCGTCGATGTTGCGGCAAAGGCGCTGTTTCCGATCAAAGGCAGGGTATATCTGGTCCAAAGGACCATCTGGAGCGAGCAGGCACGCATCTTCGATGCGACCAAAATAACGGGCCTGGCGACGTGGATACCAGAGCAAAAGATCTTGGGCTCAAGCAACGCCCTGCTGACGACAGTGGTCCCATCGGTCACAGCCATACCCAGCGAAAGTATTTTTGTGATGGTAAAGCTTCCCGATGGCAGCAGCTGCGACAGCCTGCTAAATCAACGTAATCAACTGTTCCCTCTGCTCAAAATATAGAGGCTACCCGCCTCAACCTCAGCCGATCTTAATGGGGGGCCAGCACCCCCAAAAATCAACGCTGGGCGAGGACCTAGATCTCAGATCTCAATAGAGAGCTGCCCGCTCCGCAGTGATACTCGGGCTTTCCAGGTACTCATCATAGGTCATCGCTTTATCAAGCAACCCTTTAGGCGTCACTTCGATGATGCGAGTAGCCACGGTGTTGACAAACTCGCGATCCTGCGAGGTAAAGAGCAACGTACCTTTGTAAGCGATTAAACCATCATTTAGTGCGGTGATCGATTCCAGATCCAAGTGGTTGGTCGGCTCATCGAGGATCAGCACGTTGGCGCGCTGCATCATCATCCGTGCCAGCATGCAACGGACCTTTTCGCCGCCTGAAAGCACCTGGGCACTCTTACTCGCCTCTTCGCCGCTAAATAGCATACGCCCGAGAAAACCACGCACGTACTCTTCATCGCGTTCGGCGTCGTTCTTCGCCCATTGCCGCAGCCAATTGATCAGCGTAAGATTTTCTTTGAAAAATATGTAGTTATCTTTCGGAAAATAGCCGCGCGAAGTGGTTACACCCCAACGGAAATCACCTGAAGCCACGGACTTTTCGCCGACCAAAATCTGAAAAAGCAGCGTCGCGGGCAGGCTGTCGCGGCCAACAAAGGCGATTTTCTCACCCTTGGTGATCGTCAAATCCAGGTGTTTGAAATACACCTTGCCATCGCTCTCACCCTTCAAGCTATTTGCCTGCAGCAAGTCCTTGCCGGCCTCACGTTCTTCGGTAAAGACGATGTGTGGGTACTTGCGCGAAGAAGGCTTGATCTCTTCGACGTTGAGCTTACCCAGCATCTTCTTACGCGACGTCGCCTGGCGCGATTTCGAGGCATTGGCGGAGAAGCGTTCGATAAAGCTCTTTAGCTCCTTGATCTTGTCCTCCGATTTCTTATTCTTGTCATACTTCTGTTTCAGGGCCAACTGGCTGGCTTGATACCAAAAGGTGTAGTTGCCGGTATAAAGGGTAATCTTAGCAAAATCGATGTCCGCGACATGGGTACAGACTTTATCGAGAAAATGGCGATCATGAGAGACGACGATGACCGTGTTCTTAAAATCGCAAAGAAACTCTTCCAGCCACATGATCGACGGCAAATCAAGATTGTTGGTCGGTTCGTCGAGTAGCAATATATCGGGGTTGCCAAATAGGGCTTGGGCCAGCAGCACTCGCACCTTGACGCCTGCCTCGAGTTCGCGCATCAACATGTGCTGCTGTGCGTCCGCTACGCCGAGCGCCCCAAGCATTTCGCCGGCTTGGCTCTCAGCATCCCATCCGTTGA
>Ga0315284_10012468_pt1 | contig 12101 bp, 12 predicted proteins | sample YL17G09_16_MG_FD_203696 | JGI IMG/M metagenome (GOLD analysis project Ga0315284, IMG submission 203696) | Sediment microbial communities from Yellowstone Lake, YNP, Wyoming, USA - YL17G09_16 | ecosystem: Environmental > Aquatic > Freshwater > Lake > Sediment | place: USA: Wyoming | collected...
ACATGAGAATCGATGCCCCGGTTTTCAAGGATAGAAAAAGGGTTCGAGTGGGGAGTGCCGCTGGTGATCACCCATAGGTTATCGAAGGGGGCCATTTTCACCACATCCTCCAGACTGCTCTTCCCCAAGGCCAGCTCCGTCAAGCCGTTTTCTCTCTCCAGCTGGAATACCCGGTGCAAGGAGGGAGTTCTCAGGTTGGCATCGACCAGGAGAACCCGGTCTCCCTCAGAAGCCAGGGTCAGGGCAAAATCAGTAAGAACCGTGGAGTTCCCCTCCCCGGGGCCTGAGCTGCAAAACAGGATGGCTTTCATCGGCCGATCGTGGTTGGAACTGAGGATCTTGTATTTCATCCGGTGATATTCCTCCACGGCGGGGGAAGAATTATTAGATGGCCTAACTTTCATTGGCCCAGGGGTTAGGGAAGTCGTCCCCTCCCAGGCCTTTTTTTCTTCTTCTGCCCTTTTCAGGGCCGCGAATGTTTTCCCCACATCAGCCTCCAAAGATTAGCTCATAGCAAGGTAAGTGCCTAAAATGCCTAAAGTGCGCTAAAGTGCCTAAAGTTGAAAAAAGGAAATTCATATACGGGCTAGTTAAGTGACTAAAGTGACTAAAGTGCCTAAAATGCCTAAAGTTGAAAAAAGGAAATTCATGTACGGGCAAGGTAAGTGCCTAAAATGCCTAAAGTTGAAAAGCTACGTTGCTATGGCTTCCTCAAACTGGGTAACATTCCTTTCTCTTTCAACGCCTGGACCGTCTTCAGGGCCTCATCCCTCGTATCAAACTTACCGGCCACTACCCTGTGCCAGGTCTCCTCAGGGGATACCTGGTGCGGGATAATTTCAATCTCTTTTCCCTTCAAAGCGGGTTCATCTTTGTATGTCCTGGCGGATTCAGGTTTTGAAAAGGTTCCCAGGTGAATCCTCCAGGTGTCGTCGGTCCATGGGATGATCAGCGACGCTTCCGTGATTTCCGGAATTTTGATTTTCTGGCGGTCCTTAATCACATGGGCATTGGTAATCCCCGGGTTGCACTCCAGGATGAGGTCCATAAGGGTAATGTTGGCCAGGTTATAATATCTTTGGGACAGGGAGGAAATACTATCCCCTTTTCCAACCGCGATGATCTTCTTCAACCGGCGCTCGGCTTCAGGGAAAGCCTTAGGGACTGGGGAAACAGGGATGAGCCGGGTGGGCTCTGGCCCAGCCCGGTTTGGTTCTGGGGGGGTAATTAGAGCGACATTAGAAGCCAGACCGGTTTTGATTGCCGGGAAAGGTTCTGCGGATGACCGGGTATTGACCGGCTGAATGATGACCGGTTTGCCCCGGAGGTTATCCAGCAGGCTGAATATTTTTTTCTGACCCAGGGCGACTCCCAACCCCAGGCATAATATCACGAGGATGAAGACCGAAGCCCTGCTGTAGTTAGGCCGCGCCCTCCGGTGTCCGGCCGACCCAAACCTGGAAATAGTCCTGCGTCCGCGGTGAGGAGTCGATCGTCCAAAGTCCATAGTCGACGGCTGGTAGTCCATCGTCAATGGTCCACGGGTTTTGCTGTGGACTGCGGTCTGTGGACTATGGACTATTTCTTTTTGGACTGGGGATTGATATCTATGGGCTAAACCATCCAGGTCGCTTATGACTTCCCGGATGATGTTGGCGTCAATCTATTTTCTGGAAGTGCCATACCCAATCAACAAGGCACTATCACAGACGATATTGATGGTCCGGGGAATCCCCTTGGAATGCCGGCAAATCATGGACCCAGCTTCCGGAGTGAAGACTTCGGAACTGCTGCTTCCCACCAGGCGTAAACGATGGTCTATGTACTGCCTGGATTCTTCCTGGGTCAAAGGCCGGATCTTGCGCCTGATCCCGATCCTCTGCTTGAGTTGTCTCAAATCATCGGAGTTCAGCTTGGCTTCCAGCTCGGGCTGACCCACGAAAACGATCTGCAGCAGCTTGGAACCGGGGGTCTCCAGGTTGGAGAGCATGCGTAATTCTTCCATTACTTCCTTGCTCAGGTTCTGGGCCTCATCGATTAAGATCGCCACGTTCTCGTCCCGGGCCAGCCTTTGAATCAGGTATTCTTGAAGCCGGCGGGTCAGCGAGGCCTTGCTCCCATCTCCCACGGGCAGCTCCAACTCCAGGAGGATTTCCTTGAGCAGTTGTTCAAAGGGGATCTGGGTCTGGTAGAGGAAAACGGCTTTCACCTTCCGGTCCAGGTTGTGGAGCAGGTGGTGGATGAGCGTGGTCTTTCCGGTCCCCACCTCTCCCGAGATCGAGATGAACCCTCTCCTTTCCCTGATCCCGTAAATCATGGAGGAAAGGGCTTCCTGGTGACTCTCTGTTAAGAAGAGGAACCTGGGATCGGGGGTTACGTTGAAGGGTTGTTCGGCAAAGCCGAAGAATTTACAGTACATAATCGTCTCAGGTCTCAGGTCTCAGGTCTCAGGTCTCAGGTCTCAGGTCTCAGGTCTCAGGTCTCAGGTCTCAGGTCTCAGGTCTCAGGTCACAGGTCTCAGGTCTCAGGTCTCACGTCTCAGGTTACAAGTCTCAGGTCACAAGTCACAGGTCTCAGGTCTCACGTCTCAGGTTACAAGTCTCAGGTCACAAGTCACAAGTCACAAGTCACAAGTCTCAAGTCTCAAGTCTCAAGTCTCACGTCTCAGGTTACAGGCCTCAGGTCACAAGTCACAGGTCACAAGTCACAGGCTTGTGACATGCAATCTGCGACTTGTGGCAAGTTTTAACCTTCGATAACAGACTTTCGGAAATTGAAAATTTTCCTCCCTAATTCCTTGTATTTCTCTAAGAAATACTTGCATCGTTCTTCATTCAATGACTTTGTTTCTTGTAAAATCTCTAAATGATATTTAATACAAACGACATAAATAGCGTGTCATTGCGAGGAGCGGAGCGACGAAGCAATCCCAAGCAATGACGAGATTGCCGCGCCCTTCGGGCTCGCAATGACTGTAACGATAATTTTTTCGTTTGTATTAGTCTCATCGCAGGATGCTAAGGCGTAAGTTAACCTAAACGTTGCATAAAAATCTCTAACCGCATCACCCCCACCCTTCCCTCCCCCCTCCGAGGGGGAGGGTTAGGGTGGGGGGGCAAAGGGCACCGGGGGTGAGGTCCCGTGACCATCGCAAAAATCATTTTTCCCCTATGCCTGCAAGGGCCCAAGCAATAATTCATGAAATTCTTATGCACCTATTGAGTTAACCCTTCAGAAAGTCAGGGCTGGCGTACTCCGGATCGGGATAGGTATAGAACCCTTTTCCTGTCTTTACCCCGAGTTCCTTTCTTTCGAGCATACCCTTCAGGGCAGCGGGGGGATGGTCCTTGGGGTCCTTTGACTCGTTATAATAAACCATCTCGATGTCATAGACCACGTCCAGCCCAACCGTATCCATGAGCCCGAACGGACCCTGGCTCATGCCGGTGAAAATCATCCAGGCCCGGTCGATATCCCGGGAATCGACATACGCCCCTGCCCACATGGAGAGCGTATGCCGTTTTACCGCGCGCCAGACGCTGTTGAAGCAGAAACCGAGGATTTCTTTTTTGACGGTCAGCGGAAGGCATCCGATCGAGCGTATAAATTGCTGGCCGGCGCCAATTGTATCCGTCGTGGTCTTCGTTCCGCCCATAATATCCACCATATTCATGCCGCTGGCCGGCATGTAGAAATGCATGTTCAGGCACTTTTGGGGCCTTTTGGTAGCACCCTCGATTTTAGAGATCGGGATAGAAGAACTGTTCGTGGCCAGGATCGCCCCCTGTGGAGCCAGGGAATCGATCTGGGCAAACACTTTTCTCTTCAACTCCAGATTCTCCAGCACGACCTCAATGATCAGGTCTGCTTCTTCCACTGCTCCGGCCAAATCTCTGGCCAATTTGACCTTCTGGGCTCCCTTCTCCCACTCCTCCATCGGCAGAGTAGGCCCCTTCCCCCTCATCTTTATCACGCCACGGATTTTCTGCAGGGTTTTCTGAAAGCTTTCCGGGTCCTGATCATAAGCCTTTACGTCATATCCGTAACAGGCAGCCTGAACGGCGATTTGCGTTCCCAGAGTGCCAGTCCCGATTATGGCCACCTTCTTGATCTCCTGAGTCATAAACCTCTCCTTTCCCACATATTAAATGATGCCCAAAACATTTCCCCTCCCCTGGCGGGAGGGGATTAAGGTGAGGGGGAAATAAATCTATTCACCCCCACCCTTGCCGTCGAGGGCGATGAACCTATCATGAAAAATTAATTGAAAAAAAAGAGCGGAAGGCTGGAAGCCCGCCATCCCTTTCCAATGGGGGCTCAATTCTGACCTTAAATTACCGCCAATTCTTCCTTAGAATTCTGATTCTGACACTTCTTCTATTTCAAAATGGCCTGGTAAATCAGACTCTTCATTAAGAACCGGTAATCCTCTCGATAGTCTGGCGCACTCACCATAAAAACCGCAACAAGCTCTTCCTTGGGATCAACCCAGAAAATAGTCCCGGCAGCACCGCCCTTGTAGAATTCGCCGACATTTCCCAGAAAGTATGCATGTCCTGCATCGACGCGAACGTAAAAATCGAAGCCTTCACCATAACCACGTCCGGGAACGTAAAAGGCATCGTCTCGGTTGCCCATGGGTCCCAAATGATCCGAGGTCATGAAGGCCACGGTTCTTGGGCCCAGCAGGCGTTTACCTTCCAATTGACCGCCATTGAGGAGCATCTGAGCAAAGCGCGCATAATCCATGGCCGTCGATATCGTACCCCCGCCTCCGCTCAAAAATTTCCTTTTTGGGTCGGTCGGATCAGTGTAGAGAACCCATTTGGGGTCCAGGTAAACCAAACGGTCTACATCCTTTTCCTTGACTTGGAATCCGGAATCTTTCATTTTCAAAGGTTTGTAAATACGTTCTTCAAAGAATTTATCCAGCGGCATGCCGGAGATAACCTCCACCACTCGGCCTATGACATCATACGACATGCTGTATTGATATCTGGTTCCCGGGTGTGCGACCAGCGGCAACTTGGCCAATTTCTCACAGACCTCGGCATTTGTCAGTTCATCGAGTTTATTCATGCCGGCTTGGAGGTACATGCTTTGGATGGCTGGTGGAGGATAAAACCAATAGCTCAATCCCGAAGTGTGCCTGAGAAGATCCTGGATCGTCATAACGTTAAGGGGTTTCACCATGGTGACAACCTCTTTGCCCGTTTCATCTTTCTTGATCTCCCCCACTTGAATATCTTTGAAGGACGGAATGTATTTGGGGACCGGGTCTGAAAGCAATATTTTCCCTTCTTCCAACAATATCGCGCTCGACACCGCAACGACGGATTTGGTCATGGAAAAGACGCGAAATATCGAGTCCTTTTCCATCGGCAAGGACTTTTCCTTGTTCCGCATGCCGAAACTCTTGAAGTAGGCGATTTTCCCCTTTCGAACCACCAAGGCCACAGCGCCGGGGATTTTGCCTTTTTCTATGTCGGCCTTTAATACGGTGTCAATCCTATTCAGGCGTTCAGACGAGAACCCTACTTCTTCAGGGTTTTTTGCTCGCGGGAGCCCCTGGGCGCTGGCCGTTGCAGCCAGGAAGATAAAAAGTACGGTCGCCGCCATTATCCGTGTGATGATCTTCATAATGCTTCCTCCCTCTTATGATTTGTTGATCTTAATAAGTTAGCATTCAATCGCCAGGTGTGCGCTCGAATTTTAAAAAAGGGGATAAGAACATTCTCGGAGGCTATCCATCGGCCTCTTCTGACCACCTCATCCTAATGCCCAGAAGACCAAAGTTTAGTTTGGAATTATTTTATGGACCAGGGAAATTTCTTGCGTCGAATGATAGCAGGGCCTAACGCGTTGTCAAGCGGGATTTTGGGACAGATTTTGGGTTCATCAATGGTGGATTCGCTATTCTTTCTTTGTTAGTGGGCCAGGGCACCGGAAGGATATAAACTCAGGGGTCCTCAATTCCCGAAAAGTAGTTCGAAACCAGCGGCCTGTGTATGACCCTCAGGCCATCCGGGAATGGCAGCGGATGATCGAAGACGATATTCAAGAATGATTGAATGATATTGAAAGTTGCTCCCCAAAGGATCTCCTCCTCCCTGCCATCATTAAAGACGAGGCAGGGAAACTCCCATGGGCTGGGAATCCCCTGAGCGATTAAGTTTTCCGGAACTTCCAGAGAATAAAGGGCATAATTCTCCGGCAGGAAAAAAGCCTGCAACGGAATGGGGACAATCTTCTCCACTTCCCAACTGAGCTTGGGCTGCCAGGCCCGCTTTACCCTTCCTACTACCGGAAAAATAATCCATCGCCGGGATCGCAGCCGGTAGGTTTGTAGGGCCCCCAGGAATTCCACGTTGAATGGACTCAAGTGTATCTCTTCCCAGCTCTCCCGCAGGGCATTGCCCAAAAAGAAAAGAATTTTTTCGTAAATCTCTTTTCCCCTCTGCTTTGCCTGTTTAAAGCCCGGCCCTCTGGCTAATGGCAGCAGGCCAAACCGGAGAATCTGCTGGGATAGCCTGTCTATAAAAGGGTGAATCCCCCCGCCCGGGGCACAGAGATCCCCCGCCTGCTGGACTCTCTTTGACCGCTTGTTTAGAAGAAATACGTATTGGCCGGAACCATTTTTCCCCGACCCTTTATCTTCAGGGAAATAAAGCGGGAGAAGAACTCCCGCTCCATCCCAGGGCTCCAGACCGTCTCTTTGTTTTTCGATAAAATTCACCTCTTCCAAGTAGTCCACTGGTGTCTGCGCCAGGAGGTCGATTACGTGCAGGCGAAATCCCTCTTGATCGTGCAGGATGGACAGGTCCATGGGAATAGCATAATGAAAAGAAGATAGAAAGGCAAGCCTTCTGCAACTTTGGTCTCATCCGTCGTTTCGTCTTTTTTGTCTGTTTGGCCAAAAAGGAAAAATGAAGCGCCCCAAAAGGCAGATAGACCAAATGGACTAGATAGACCATTCACCCGTAGAGCAGTTCAAAGGCATTCCGGATGACTTCAATTTGCGGCGCAGGAGGAATGAGTTCAACGGCTACCACGTCAAAACGGGCAGGCATCTCCGTAATTTTCTTCTGGTTGAGATAGGTCAGGGCCACCTTGGAAAGCTGGCGTTGTTTGCGCTCGTTGACAGCCGCTGCCGGCCCGCCGAAATCCCTCGTGGTCCGGGTTTTCACTTCCACAAAGACCAGCGTATCTTTTTCCCGAGCGATGATGTCTATCTCGCCCAGGGCACATTTATAATTCCGTTCTAAGATCTTATACTTCAACACCCGAAGCTGGGCAATGGCCAGATCCTCGCCCTTCTTGCCCAGGGAAAGACGCTCCTTAGTCATAGGAGAGAGAGTTGGTAGATCGTCTTAAAGGATTGACGATGGAGGGGGCAGCAGCCATATTTACGGATCGCCTGGAGGTGAGCTTTCGTCCCGTATCCTTTGTGTTGGGCAAAATTATACTCGGGGTATTTATCATGGTAGGCCATCATTAGACGGTCTCGCGTTACCTTGGCCACGATGGATGCTGCGGCAATAGACAGGCATCGCTGGTCACCTTTGGGGACCGCCAGTTGGGAGAGAGGGAGGCTTAGCGAATGGAGGCCGTCGATCAAAAGAAAATCTGGGGTGAGAGGAAGATTTTCTACAGCCAGTTCCATCGCTTTCAGGGAGGCCCGGAGAATGTTCAGGCGGTCGATCTCAGGGGCTTCAACGATCCCAATGCCCACCGCGGTTGCTTCTTTCAGGAGAAGTGAGAATGCCTCTTCCCTCTGCCCCGCGGAAAGCTTCTTGGAATCATCGATGCCCTTCAACCTTCCGACCTCGGGGAGGACCACGGCCGCAGCCACCACCGGTCCGGCCAGGGGGCCCCTTCCTGCTTCATCCAGCCCGGCGATCACCCGAAACTTTCGGGCGCGGGCCTCTGCCTCGAAAGGCTCCATTCAATGCTCCACTTGACTGACTCTCCGCTCTCGTATTCTCGCGGCCTTGCCCTTTAGCTGCCTCAGGTAGTAGAGCTTTGCCCGCCGGACCTTTCCTCGTTGTACCACCTCGATGCGATCGATGGCCGGAGAGTGGGTGGGGAAAATGCGTTCCACTCCAATCCCGTAGGAGACCTTGCGCACGGTGAAGCTGGCTCGGTTGGCTCCTTGGCGCTTGCGGATGACCGTGCCTTCAAAAACCTGGATCCGTTCTTTTTCGCCCTCCTTGATCTTCACGTGGACTTTGACCGTATCCCCCGGGCGGAAATCGGGAAGGTCAGTGCGCATTTGCTCTTTTTCCAGTTGCTCTAAAGCTCTCATGAAAACCTCCAAACGTCTAGATCTTATTCATACCAATTCACCACCGAAATTGCAGAAAACGCCAGAATATTAATTCAAATAAATCTAGATTTTCAAAGCCAAAGTGAACATTAAAGATTACTTTTGGGTTTTTGATTTAATTTATTCTCTGCGTGCTCTGGGGTAGAATTTTTTCCCCGGCAAATTTATTCAATCGCAATCCCCGCCAGTCCTTTTAACTCCGCCAAAATGGCCTGATCTTCTTCAGAAAGCAGCGCCCGCTCCAGAAGATCTGGCCTTCTCAAGAAAGTCCGCCTTAAGGACTCTCTCCTCCTCCAACTCGCAATCCGGGCATGATTCCCAGAGAGAAGGACCTCAGGCACGGGCAACCCCCGGAAAATCGGCGGACGCGTATACTGGGGATACTCCAAGAGCCCCTGGGCAAAAGAATCTTCTTCCACAGATTGTTTACATCCCAAAAAGCCCGGAAGATAGCGACTGACGGCATCGATGAACACCAACGCTGGAATCTCTCCTCCGGTGAGGATGTAATCTCCAATGGAGATCTCACGGTCTACCGCGGCCAGACGCACCCTTTCGTCTAAGCCCTCATAACGGCCGCAGATGAGAATCCAATGTTTATGTTCGCTCAGCTCCTTGGCCAATCCTTGATGAAAACGCTCCCCCTGAGGGGTGAGGAGGATGGATTTCGCATCCGGATGTGCAGTTTTTACGGCTTCTACAGCCTGGATAATCGGCTCTGGCTTCATGACCATTCCCGAGCCGCCGCCGTAAGGATAATCATCAGTCATCCGGTGCCTATCTTCAGCGAAGTCGCGCAGGTTCTGAACCCGAACTCGGATTAGCCCCCGGTCCAGGGCCTTTTTCAGCAAGCTTTCCCCCAAGGGGGAATCAAAAATCCGCGGGAAAATGGTCAGGACATCAAAGATCATCTTCAGGCAGCAATCCCTCAAGAGGCCGGATCACCATGACTTTTTCCAGCAGGTTCACCTGGACCACCACTTCATCCGTGGCCGGGATCAGGATTTCCTTTCCATCCTTTCTAACCACAAAGACATCATTGCTTCCCGTAGGCATGATCTCTTCCAAGATTCCCAAGAAATTATCCCCTTCCGTCTTCACTTGCAGCCCGACAAGCTGATACCCGTAAAATTCATCGGGGGGAAGGACCCCTAAGCTCTCTTTGGTCACGTAGACTGAACAGCCCACAAATTCTTCCGCTTCTTCAACCCGCTTCACTTCCTGAAAGGAGAGAATGGTCGATTGCCGGTAGGGCCTGGAAGAGTGAACGGTCAAAGACTTTTTCACCCCTTGCCTGTTCTCCAGAAAGACCACATTCCCGCTGGAAAAGGCGGGACTCCTGCCTTCAGGGGAAGAAATTCTCACTTGGCCTTTAATCCCCTGTGTCTTAACAACCCGGCCGACCGAGACCAGCGAATCCTCCCTGGCTGCGGTCACTCGATAATCTCCAGATTCGCTCGTTTGCGGATCTTGGTCGAGGCGGCACTCAAAATCGTGCGCATGGCCCGAGCTGTCCTTCCTTGTTTTCCGATCACCTTTCCCAGGTCTCCCTTGGCGACTCTTAGCTCGATCACCGAGGTCTGCTCCCCTTTCACCTCCGAGACCTCCACGGCCTCAGGATTATCCACCAGGGCTTTCGCGATGTAAGCGATCAAATCCGTCATCTCCATGGAACTTCGCCCCCTTTCGCTGCGAGTTAAGTCCTTTAGCCCAGCGCTCCGTCAGGCGCGCCCATTCGAGTGACCACTTCGCCCGAGATGATGTCGGAAATTCAAACTTAGACGGGTGAATCCGCCTGGGGTGCCTTTACCTTACCGGAAGGCGCAGTCGTTTTAGTCTGGCCAGTGGAAAGCCTGGCCTTCTTCAAGAGACTTTTCACCGTAGACGTGGGTTGAGCACCACGCTTCAGCCAGGATTCGATCTTCTCCTGACTCAAATGGATGGCCGCTGGATTAGGGTTAGGATCGTATGTTCCCACCACTTCGATGAATCGCCCATCCCTAGAAAAACGCGAATCAGCTACCACCAGTCGGTAGAAAGGTTTCTTCTTCATCCCCATGCGCGTCAACCGAATTGTAACAGCCATGATGTTCCTTTCTCACCTCCCTAAAAAAATTTACTTCTTAAAATCGAATCTCGAAAAATACGCCTTTCGCTCCGAATGTATCCTAGCGTTAAGAGGAGAAATTTCTAATCTAATCATCTCCTGAAGGGAACCGGCGCTTTTAGCCAGCGTAAATTAAGGCACCCGGACCATTCCCGTGACGATGATCATCTCGACATGAATCGAATGGCGCTCTCCTATCTTGAAAAGCTGAATAAACGGGTCAAGAGAAAAGCCCTCTAGGCAGGCCTCGCATCCCACTCCGTTTGAATTGCCGGAGCATTTTTTTAGTTTGAAGGTATTGCTTGAGCAATTGATTCACGTCTTGAACGGTAGTTCCGCTGCCCTTGGCGATTCGAAGCCGCCGGCTGCCATTGAGGATCTCCGGCGACCGCCGCTCCTCTTTGGTCATGGAATTGATGATCGCCTCCACTTTGACCAGTTCCTTCTCACTTCCCTGAAAATCTTTGGGAAGCTTGAGCCGACCCATCCCTGGAATCATGGAAAAAATCTGTTCGATGGAGCCCATTTTTTTGATCTGCTGTAATTGTTCACGGAAATCTTCCAGAGTGAAAGTATCCTTGAGAAGTTTCTTTTCCAGTTCTTGGGCTTTTTTCGCGTCAATGGCCTCTTGGGCCTTCTCGATTAGGGAGAGAACATCACCCAAACCCAGGATGCGCGAAGCCATGCGATCAGGGTGAAAGATCTCCAAAGCATCCAGCTTCTCCCCCACGCCGATGAATTTGATGGGTTTCCCGGTCACGGCTTTGATCGATAAAGCCGCACCCCCCCGGGCATCTCCGTCAAGTTTGGTTAAGATCACTCCATGAATGTCCAGGGCCTCGTTGAATCTTTTGGCTACGTTAACCGCATCCTGCCCAGTCATAGCATCGGCCACCAGCAGGATTTCCCGGGGGATGAGTTCCCTTTTAATCTCTTCTAATTCCTTCATCAAGGCTTCATCGATGTGCAAGCGCCCAGCTGTGTCCAAGAGCAACACGTCTTGGTTCTGTTCATCCGCCAGGATTAGCGCTTTTTTACAAATCTCTAACGGGCTCCTTTGAGGGTCGGGGTTGAAGACCGGGATGCCAAGCTGCTCACCCAGCCTTTTCAATTGTTCGATGGCTGCTGGCCGCCTTACGTCCGCGGGAACCAGATAAGGCTTTCTTCCCTTGTCCTTCAGAAACTTGGCCAACTTCCCCGCTGTGGTCGTCTTGCCCGAACCTTGAAGGCCCACCAACATGATGGGGATGGGTGGCTTAAAGGAAAGATTGAGACTGCTGTTCACCCCTCCCATGAGGGAGATGAGTTCCTCGTGGACGACTTTGACCACTTGCTGCCCTGGAGTCAGGCTTTCCATTACTTCCTGGCCGACGGCGCGGGAACGGATTCGTTCCACGAAATCCTTAACGACCTTGAAATTCACGTCGGCTTCCAAGAGGGCCAGGCGTACTTCCTTCAGGGCCTCAGTGATGTTCTGTTCGGTGAGTTTTCCGTGCCCCCGGAGCCTTTTAAAAACAGCGCTCAGCTTATCTGTAAGGGAATCGAACATGGTTAGGGTGACCTTAAATCGAAAATTTACCCATATATGCCTAAATAAATTAGATTAATTGATTATTTTTCGTTAGTCAAGGTTAAAATCTTTTTAAATCTTTTTGTGTGTAACCCTTC
>Ga0315284_10012469_pt1 | contig 12100 bp, 10 predicted proteins | sample YL17G09_16_MG_FD_203696 | JGI IMG/M metagenome (GOLD analysis project Ga0315284, IMG submission 203696) | Sediment microbial communities from Yellowstone Lake, YNP, Wyoming, USA - YL17G09_16 | ecosystem: Environmental > Aquatic > Freshwater > Lake > Sediment | place: USA: Wyoming | collected...
TCGGGTTCGTGATGTAGCCGACCTCCACGGTGACCGCCGGCATCGACGTCCGCTGCGTGTACGATTCCTGAGTTCGGATGCCGCGGTTGCGCGCGCCGGTTGACAAGCTCAACGCATCCTGGAGCATGGCCGCGAGGACCCAGCTTGCGTCGGCGTCTTTGCGCGTCGTGTCAACCCACGTCTCGATGCCGCTTACGTCGCTTTGGGTAAAGGAGTTGACGTGGACGCTGACGTAGACCGATGCGCCGCCGTCCTGCGCGATGCGGATCCGTTCCTCGAGGGGAACGAAGACGTCGACGGATCGCGTTGTGATGGTGCGGATCTGCGGGTCGGCCGCGAGGAGTGCTTGAACCCGCTGGACGATGGCGAGGTTGATCGCCTTCTCCGTGAAGTCGCCGGATGTGGCTCCGGGGTCCTTCCCGCCGTGCCCGGCGTCGAGGGCGACGAGGATCTTCCCTTGGGTCGAGGTGGAAGGCCCGGCAGGTTGGCGCAAGAAACCGAAGTAGGCGACCGCGGCGGCGGCGAGCGAAACGATGACCGCGATGGCAATGTACCCACGCTTGTTCATGGCCTCAGCTTATCCTCGGCCGCGCCGGGCGCCAGGCCTGTGCCCCTCGCTCCGAGGCCGATTGTCACCATGCAACACAGGTGCTGTGTCTATGCTACGATCGGTACACGGGTTCGCTCTCGGGCGCAGGGAGGCGTGAGTGGCCGCAGGCATCGGACTTGGACTAGTTCTGGCGACCCTCGCGGGCCTGTCGACGCTCGTCGGCGCCGCGGTCGCGTTGCTGGCCAAGGCTCCCGGCCCTCGGTTCATGGCCTTCACCCTGGGTTTGTCCGGCGGCGTGATGATCTACGTCTCGTTCGTCGAACTCCTGGGAAGCTCCGTGGCCGTCCTCGGCTTCGTTCCCGCCCAAGTCACGTTCTTCCTCGGCATGGGGCTGATGTTCCTCATCGACGTCCTGATCCCGCACGAGTACCTTGCCGAGCACGTGTGCCGTACGGCCGACGAGAGGCAAGCGCGGCTCATGAAGACAGGTCTCTTCGTCGCGCTGGGGATCGGGATCCACAACTTTCCGGAGGGCATGGTCACGCTCGCCGGCGCGTTCCATGATCCCTCGGTCGGCCTGGCCATCGCCGTGGCGGTTGCCATTCACAACATCCCCGAGGGACTCGCCGTCGCGGTGCCGATCTTGGCGGCCACCGGAAGTCGCAGAAAGGCGTTCACGTGGGCGGCCCTGTCCGGGCTCGCCGAGCCGGTCGGCGCCGGCCTGGCTGCCGCTGTGCTTGCGCCCATCCTGTCCGATCGAGTCCTCGGCTACGCGCTCGCCGCCGTGGCGGGCATCATGGTCTTTGTGGCGCTCGACGAGCTCATCCCCGTATCGCGCGACTTCGACCGCGGGCACTGGTCCATCTTCGGCATCATTGCGGGCATGGTCGTCATGGCCGCGAGCCTCGCCCTGCTAACCCAGCTCTAGCGTACCGCGGGCGCGTCCTCGGGGTGGCACGGCACCGTGAGCACGGCGCAACGCGCCAGCCGCACGACCTTCTCGGCCACCGACCCAAAGATGCGGAGGTGCCAGCCCGTCCTGCCGTGTGTGGCGATGACGATGAGGTCGGCGCCCTCCTCCTCGGCGATTCGCGTCACTTCGTGCGCCGCGTCGCCGATCGTGACCAGGGCGCGCGAGCGGACGGAGTCGGGCACGCGGCGTCGCCGGCGCTCCTCGAGCGCCAGCCGCGCGCTTCGCACGAGTTCGTCTTGATAGCTGGCCAGATCGAAGGCGGGCGCACCGGACGCCGTGTCGAGCGCGGGAATGGGTGCGACGACGTGCACGAGGATCAGTTCAGCGCCGGATGCCTGAGCCAACTCCGTGGCCGCGATGATGGCCTTGCAGGCCGGCTCGCTGAAGTCCGTCGGGCAGAGAATCTTCTTGAACGGAAGCAAGACACACCTCCTTACGGCGCAAGCGATCGCACCACCGTAGGCAGGCGGCGGGCGCTCGTCAAGCGGCGGCCGGTTTCGTTCGGTCCGTAGGCGCAGTACACTTGCGGCACAGGTGCCCTTGGTACCTGCCCGTTAGCGCGAACGCCTTCCCCGTGCGGCGCTCGTCGTTTTCTCATCTCACTCGCGGGGAAAGGGAGGGACAGCATGGCAACGCAAGGCGGGACACCTCGGGGTGTTACCCCTCGGGGTGTTACCCCACGCAGCGAGGACTACTCGCGCTGGTACACGGACGTCGTGCAGATGGCCGAGCTCGCGGACTACGCTCCCGTGCGCGGCTGCATGATCATCAGGCCCTACGGCTACGAGCTGTGGGAAGGCATCAAGGCCGCCCTGGATCGCCGCTTCAAGGCAACCGGGCACAGGAACGCCTACTTCCCGCTGTTCATCCCGATGAGCTTCATCGAGAAGGAGGCCGAGCACGTCGCGGGCTTCAAGCCCGAACTCGCCATCGTCACGCACGGCGGCGGCAGCGAGCTTGAAGAGCCCCTCGTCGTGCGCCCCACCTCCGAGACCCTGTTTGGCGAAGCGTACTCGCGCTGGATTCAGTCCTACCGCGACCTGCCGATGCTGATCAACCAGTGGGCCAACGTCGTTCGCTGGGAAATGCGGCCTCGGTTGTTTCTCCGTACGACCGAGTTTCTGTGGCAAGAAGGCCACACCGCTCACGCGACGCGCGAAGAGGCCGTCGAGGAGACGCTCAAGATCCTCGACATCTACGCCGACGTGTCGGAGAACGTCTGCGCCGTGCCCGTAATCAAGGGCCGCAAGAGTCCCCAAGAAAAATTCGCCGGCGCCGACGACACCTACACCATTGAGTCGATGATGGGGAACGTGTGGGCACTGCAGGGCGCGACGTCGCACTTCCTCGGCCAGAACTTCGCCAAGGCGTTCAACATCCAGTTCCTTGACGAAGAGAACCAACTCCAACTCGTGTGGACCACCTCGTGGGGCATGACCACGCGCACCGTCGGCGCCGTTGTGATGACGCACGGCGACGACAAAGGCCTGCGCCTGCCGCCCGCCCTCGCGCCCATTCAGGTTGTCATCGTTCCCATTTGGAAGACGGACGAAGAGAAAGAGTCTGTCTTTGCGTTCTCTGCGGAAGTGAAGGCCCAGCTCGAGGCTGCCGACGTGCGCGTGCACCTCGACGCCCGCGACGGCCTTTCGCCCGGCTTCCGTTTCAACGATTGGGAAATGCGCGGCGTCCCCGTGCGGCTCGAGATCGGTCCGCGCGACGTCGCCGGCAAGTCCGTCATGGCCTGCCGTCGCGACGTGCCGGGCAAAGAGGCCAAGGTGTCGATGACCGTCGAGGGTCTGGCTCCTCAGATCCACGGGCTGCTCGACGAGATCCAAGCGGCCATGTTGGCTAGTGCGAAGGCATTCCGTGCCGGACACCTGCACGAAGCGGCAACCTACGACGACCTCAAGCGCATCGTAGAAGACGGCTGGGCGCTCATCTACCACTGCGGTACCCGCGAGTGCGAGGACAAGATCAAGGAAGAGACCAAGGCAACGAGCAGGTGCTTCCCACTCGACCTGAATCCTGAGTGGGAGCCGGCTGGCCGCACGTGCGCGGTCTGCGGCAAGCCGGCGTTTGGAAGAGCCTACTTTGCGAGAGCGTATTGAGGACTCGCGAAATGCGCGTCTCGAACCGCGAAGCGGCTCGACCCTAGCTGCCCGCATCGGACAGAACGGCGGGCAGCCGCCTACATGAGGATCGCCCCCCATCAGGGCGACCAAAGAGCACCGTCAGCAGAAGCGCTACGCGCTTCTGCCCTAGCTGTATGCTCTAGCCCGTGTCGATAGGCCAGAGCAGACAGCCTGTTTCCCCACTCGACCTCAACGCGAGTGGCAGCCGAAAGGCAAGGTCTGTGCCAGAAGAAGCCCGGCGAGCTTCTTCCAAGCAACCGCTTGCGGTTGCCGTATGCAGGGAAGCCGGTGTTTGGTGGAACCTACCTTGCGGGGGCATACTGAGGCCCTGGGAGAACGCTGAGGAACGCACACCTGCGCTCTCCTCGGGTGTACACGTCGGATGCTTGCCGGCTGAGAGAAAGCAAAGGCGAGGATCTGTTGCAGTCGCTCGACACGAAAGGAACATGAGCAGCCATGACGCACGCGGTGGCCTTCTTGGACGTTCTTGGATTTCGGAGCCTTGTCGATACCACAGCGTCCGATGCCCTTGGCCCCAGGTTTGCGCGGGTACTTGAGATCGTACTGGAGCACCTGAACAAGCCCGTCTTGCCGGACCATGATCTGCCGCGCCTTGTCCCGGAGTACTCAAGAGGCAGCCAGTTCTGCCTGAGCTACTCGTTCTCGGATTCCATCATTCTGATTTCTCACGATGCGTCCCGGGCCAGTTGCCTCGCACTGCTACTGTTCGCCCTGAGAGCCATGCAAGCCCTGATCGCGAGTGGATTCCCGGTCCGCGCGGCGTGCACTCTTGGTGACCTGTACGTGAATCGCGACCGCTCGGTGTTTCTGGGGCCAGCACTCACACGCGCCTACGATCTCGAGGAACAGCAAGACTGGGTGGGCGGCGTCGTCGACGACACCCTCGTGATGGCTATCCCCGAGTTGGCGAACGGGGAATCATCAGATGCCCTCCTGCAGATCCTGTTCCCGAAATACCTGGTGCCGATGAAGAACGGTCCCGTACAGGAGCACCGCACAATCAACTGGCGCTGGAACATGGTCGTGAAGGATGGCACGAGAGCGCTGTTCACGGAACCAACCGAGTGGGGGGCAAAGCGCAAGATCCTGAATGCCCTCGAGTACGCCCGCTGGGTAAGAGCACAGGGACTTGCGTACCCCGCTGCTTCCAATGAGGTTCCGGCGGAGGTGCGCACGTTCTTCATCGGATCGGCGCCCCCGCCCTTCGAACATGGCGACGCGCTGTGAGATTGGCCCAGCGGTGGAACCTAGTCTGCACTCTCTTCCGCCGAGCTCCTCTACCGCTACGGAATCGAACGCGGACAGGAGGAGGCCGAACAGCTGACGAACGACGCCTTGGCCCAGGCCGTGGCCGCACATCCCGCTTGCCACCGAGTCGTGCAGAAGGCTCGAGTCGCCTACCAGGGTCTGCTTGATGCGCTCGAACACGATCCCGCGGCAGGGAAGAGCCTTCTCAGCGGTCTCCACCGCGAGATTGAAGAGCTCAAGACCAGGGAGACACGACAGATCGCACAGGCTCAGGCAGCCGCTGCCAAGGATGAAGATGCCGCGAGACGACTCGATGCGCTTCTGTCGATTCCCGGCATCGGTCCGATCACGGCGCTCACTCTGCTTGCGCTGTTCCGGAAGCACCCGGACGTCAACCGGCAGCAGCTCGTCACGCTGGGCGGCCTGGATCCCATTCAGGTCCAATCGGGGACTTCAGTACACGGCAAGTCGCGGATCAGCAAACGCGGGAACTGCGAAGTGCGGAAGCGTCTGTACGAAGCGACTCTGTCTGCCGCTCGCTACAACCCGAACATCCAAGCCATCTACCGTCGACTGAAGGATCAGGGCAAACCGGACAAGGTCGCGCGCACCGCCGCAGCGCGGAAGCTTCTACTTCTCGCGCATGCCATCTACGAGAGCGGTGAATCGTTCCGCGCTCCCGCCGAGGAGGTGACTTGACATTCGATACAGCATCTCACCCCGCCGCCTAAGCTACGCCATCAACATCGTCGCCCACCAGACCTAGACGGGATCACCTGATGCCACTACACTGAGCAGGAATAGCGGAGCGTGATCGCGGTGCCGTCGTGGGCTGGTTGGCTAGGAATGGGGTTGACAGTCCTGAGTATGGGGCTTGCCCTGCTCTTCTTTGCGAGGAGCAGACAGAGAAAGACCTTGGCATACGCGATTCGCAGCGTGAACGTGATACGCGGCCCCGTCTCAATAGCCGAAGGTGTCTCCTTCCGCTACAGGGACAGGGAAGTCGATACCTTGACGTCATCGGCAGTTGCCATCTGGAGTGCGGGCAATAGGACGATTGAAGGATCTGACATAACCTCGGCGGAGCCTTTGGCCATTGAGGCGGTCAGCCCAACGCGGATTCTGGATGCACGAATTGCGTACGTACACTCGCGTGCGACGAGCTTCGCCGCAGAACTGGCAACCGACGGCTCGCGCGTGACCCTACGGTTCGACTACCTTGATACGGGCGACGGCGGAGTCCTGCAGGTGCTGCACACGGGCGCATCGTCAGACTGCATCGCAGTTGTCGGCAGAATCAAAGGTGCGGGCGCGCCGGCCCGTCGGAGTGTACTACCTGGCCTTGTCACGAACCCCACTCCGAGGCGCTTGACGCCTCACTCTGGGCGCAAGTCCTCCGGTTCGAGGGGCTCGCTAGCGGTGGTGGGACTCTTCTACATTCTCATGCCAATAGGCGCCGCCGTAAGCCTGTTCCTCTCGCCCAGTCCAGCCGAAGCGGTGTCGCACGGCCTTGCAGGGAAGATCGCGGGCACTGTGTTCTTCTTCGCGGTCGGCTGGCTTACAGGTTGGTCGCTCCTGAAGCGCAGGCTTCCGCAGGGCTACCCCGAACTGCTTGACCCCGTGGCTGTCGCGGAGCTGGGGCGCGAGGAACAGATAAAGGCCTAAGCATGGCCTCAATGGCGACAGGGGCGATGGGGTCCACCATTGTTTTTTCGTACGGAGACGGGGACATCCCCGGCGCGGTAGACTGAACTCGGCGGGGGTTCGTGGCTGGCTGCTTGCGACACAAGCAGCTTGAGGGTCCGCAGTCTCCGACTGCGCGGTTCTGAGGCGCCGCCCAACCAAGGCGGGGACTCTGCGCAGAGAGGACGTCATAGACACAAGAGCAACCGCGGCGCCCGCCCCGTAGACGCGGTGTGTCGTGGCCGTTGGGCATGCTGCAGTCAGCCGATGCGGCTAGAGACACGGAGGTGCGGAGATGCGGAAGACCAGGCGCGCCTGTATTCTGTGGTGTGTCGTCCTGGGCATCGCTTCGCTCGTGGCGCTTGCCGCCACTGGAGAGGCGCTGATCAAGGCCGAAGTCGTCGCTGTAGTGGACGGAGACGCATTCGACGCCTACATCCTAGCAGCCCCCGAGGGACTGAGCGCGGCACTGGCACCTGAGATCGATCCTAGTGCAGCTCCGTTTGTGCGGGTACGGCTGTCAGGGATTGACTCGCCCGAGATCGATCACCCAACGATACCCTGCGAGTGCTTCGGCGAAGCGGCGGCTGAGGCATTGAGGCAGCTGTTGCCTGAGGCAACTGTCGTGTGGCTGGAACTTGACGAGAGGGTCTTCGATGACTACCGGCGACTCCTTGCCTATGCCTATCTAGATCCGGCTGGGACGCAGATGGTCAACGCATTGCTCGCCGCACGCGGACACGCGGTCTCGGCGCCGATGGTTCCGAACATCAAGCATGAGAAACTGCTCAGCAGCCTGGAGGCGGCGGCACGGGAAGGATTGCTTGGCCTGTGGGGTGACTGCGTCTTCGCCTGGGATGAGGCAGCCAGTCACATCAACGAGCGGGCGATCTTCACGGGGCACGTCGAAAGCACGTACTACGACGACGCTACCGGCGTGACATTCATCAACCTTGGGCTTCCGTATCCCGCCCCCGGCCGTCTGACGGTCACCATTCGGCCGCAGGTGAGGGCTCTGTTCACCTACGAACTTTGGGCTCTCCCCGAGGACCTCTTCCTTGGCAGCGATCTCGCCGTGTTCGGGCAGGTGAAGGAGTCGGGTGACAGCTACGAGATCCTTCTCTGGGAGCCGGAACACGCATGGATCCTGCCTCCTGCTGGCCCTGCGGCGGTCATCGGTGAGGCGGACGTGGAGCCTTCCGGAGCCGCTTCCGGGGTGGTCATCTGGGAGGTGGAGGTGAATCCTCCCGACGAGGATCGAGGCAACGAGTGGGTCAAGTTGCGCAATCTGACAGACGAAGACATACACATCGGGGGGTGGCTGGTAGTGGCAAGAGCCGGCCAGCCTGGCGCGATCCAGATCGAGGATGAGGCCGTCATCCATGCAGGCGATGTCTACGTTGTCGGGAATGCTCCGTTCCTCTGGCTGGACAACGTAGGGGAGTACGTCGAACTTCGCAATCAGGAAGGACTGCTGATCGATGCTACGCCGTTCGGGGCGTTGGATGACACCGGCAACTCTGATACTACCTGGAGAAGAGAGGAGTGAGTGACGGTACAGCCGCAGCGGAGGGCGATGGGGTCACGTCTTGCACTACGGCATCTTGAGCCAGGCCCCGCCGCAGTCGGTGGCCAGTCGGTCAGAGAGCGGCCACCGGATGCGTGATCGCAAGACGCCGGCGTCGCAAGATCGTCCTCCACACCACGCCTGCACCGCTTGTCGACAGCGGGTCGCTGGGGCGAATTGCCGTCCAATCATGCCCGGCACTAGACTGCAACCAGCAAGGAGGTAGCGATGATCAAAGGGCAGCCCCCGCTTCATCATCCAGCATCCCCGCTTGTCGACACCCTGATCAGCATTCTCCATGTCCAGACGTTGGAGCAGAGAGAGAAGGCGCGATCCAAACGTGTGGCCAAGCCGACTGGCTCACTTGCCGGACAGGTGACTCAGAGGTTCGTTGAAGACGACGTAGCGCGGGCCGAACTACGACCCGATGGATCCATCTCCGTCCCTCGAGCTCCCTATGACGGTGTAGAGAAACTCGTGTATCACCCCACAGGCGACGTTGACGACTACATCTGGTGTTCAGTGAGCGACCGTACTGCTCTTGCGAACTACAACCGCTCGGGGGTGCTGGAGTCCTTCACGTGTCGCTACCTCGGCCAAACTGGCCGATGTTCATTCGCTCACGCGAAGAGACGTCTCTGTGTCCTTTCCCCCAGTACATCGGCGACGGGAGATGAGTCCGGAGAAAAGCGCAGCTCGGCAGCTCGACTATGGAGCGGAGTATTCACTGTAGCGCTCGTCCTCTTCCTGGGGTGGGTGTTCGGGGGAGGAAAGGCACTGCTCGAAGCCGCCAATGCCGATCCCAACCTTCTCGGGCCGGTGATGGCGGGCCTATCTGCCGCGATGTTCGCAGGGGCGCTCTTCGCTATCATGGCGATGATCCGAGCGGCACACTCTCGCCTAAGGAAACTCACCTACATGCTCTTGCTCCTGACGATCGTGTGGCTTGGGATGCTCTTGTCGGCTGGTGCCCTAGATGCTAGAGGCATGCATCAGCTCGCCTTCGTTGGGGAGAACATTGAGGCGTTCCTTGTCGCAGGATTCGTAGTGATTGGGCTCGTTCTGCTCCTAGAGCTTGCCGTATCGGCGCAAGAGAGACGACGCCAGCGTCGTGGGCTTCCGTAGCCTGAGCTTCGGAGGCCGCCGAGAGGGGATCCGGGACTGAGGGGCGACGGGGTCAGGTCTTGCAATCACGCATCGGATCCGTTGCCCAGATTGCACGCCATGACGGTGACTCCGTCCCCGGGGTACATGTGCTTCTCGTGCGACATCCAACCGGGGAACCCATGGAAGCCGGCGCGCTTTCGGCGTGGAGGTGGAGGACATCGCGCCGGCCGCACAGCATCAGACGGCGCGCGAGTTGACTCCGCGCGCGCGGTTCCATAGCTTCATGCACAGGCGGAGGTGGTGCGATGAAAGGGTCAGCGCTCGTCTTGGTTGTCGCTCTCACGTTGCTTCTCGGGTCAGGTTCGGCGACGTTGGGCTGCTCGGGCGAGTGGGAACCCAACAACACGGTTCCCGAGGCGGACCTACTCGGTACTGTGCCGGACGAAGCTTGCGGAAAGGGGACCGTCGATCCCGCGGGCGATCTCGATGTCTGGTACTTCGAGCTGCTCCAGCCTGGATCGGTCACCGTGGAGACGTCCGGGATGTATGACGGAGACACGATCATCGGGTTGTACCAGGCCGACGGCTCGCCGATCGCGAGCGACGACGACTCCGGCGAGGACTTCTTCAGCCGGATCGACCTTGTGTCCACGGGCCGGACTCTCCAACCCGGGTACTACCTCGTCGCGGTCCGCGACGTGTACGCCGACTTCTCGAGCAAGACGCCGTACATCGTGACCGTGACCGCGGTTGCGAAAGAGCCTGACCAGAGCCCGCCTCCGGCAACCGATGTTCCGGTCCTGCCTCTGATCGGGGTCTCGATTGGCGGAAGCCTCGGGTATACGGGCCGCGGGTACATCGACTTCATTGTCAGCAGCGATTCCGCCTGGTGCCCGCTCGTTGAAGGGGGCGGAGGATTCACCGTGACGGGACAGCAGGACATCCCCACCAACTCCCCGCTGGAGAAGCGGACCGTGTGGCGACGGATTGAAGGCGTGCTCTCGGCGGACCACACGATGCTGATCAGCCTGACGGCCGCCTACGGCCAGATCTACGAGAACGAGGACACGCGCGAGGTCTCGACCCAGGAGATCGTGTTGAGGAACGTGCCCCTCACGCTGTCGAGCCCGGGGCTCGGGATCGATCTGGCCCCGTCCGACGTGCAGCGCTACTTGGTCTCGTACTCGCGGCAGTACTACGACGAGATGCGCCCGTGGATCTCGATGTCCGAAACGGAGAAGGACATCGACTTTGCCAGCGAGTGGACCCATCTCAGGATCTACTTCAGTGTGGAGCGGTGACGGCGCAGCCGGCCCGCGCCCCCCGGTCCGGATTCGGGTGACGGGGTCACGAAGCGACGGGGTCCGGTCGGAGGCGGCCGAGATCTCTGATCCCTGGAGGAGCCAGATGGGAAAGGCAGAGGTCTACTACTTCTCCGGAACGGGAAACTCGCTCGTCTTGGCGAAGCTCGTCGCACAGCGGCTGGGTGGTGAGCTCATCCCGATCGCTTCGGTGATCGATCGGGAGAAGATCGAGCCGGCGGCGGATGTGGCCGGAATCGTGTTCCCGGTCTACTACGCCGACACTCCCAACATCGTCCGGCGCTTCGCGGAGAAGCTGGAGAACGCGGAGGGGAAGTACATCTTTGCGATCTGCAACTACGGAGGGGCGGCCGGCGAGTCGCTCAAGACCTTGGATCGCATTCTCAGATCGCGTGGGCACGCGCTGTCGACGGGGTTCGGGGTGCACATGCCGCAGAACGCGTTCCGCAAGCCGTGGGAGATGAAGTCGCTCGCCTACAGGCAGGCCCCGAAGAGGATCGACTTCATCGCCCGATCCATCGAGGCACGGCGCACGGGGCTCTTCTACTCCAACGTTCTCGTCCAGACGATGATGACGCCGTTCCAGGAGTGGCTGAGGCGCATGGCGGCCCTGTACCTGGAGAAGGCGTCGAACACTCCCGCTCCCTCAGGACTCACGGTCGAGCAACTGATGGCGCTCGCCGACAGATCGTTCGCGGTGGACGAGAACTGCACCGGATGCGGGACCTGTGCTAGGGTCTGCGCTGTAGGAAATATCGAGATCGTGGACAAGAAGCCGGTTTGGCAGAACCACTGCGAGAACTGCCTCGCGTGCTTCAACTGGTGCCCCACGGACGCCATTCGCGGAGCACTCGCGAACACGGGCTACCGCTACCACCATCCCGATGTGACCGCGCGAGACATCGCGCGGCAGAGCGAACCCCAGACCTGATCCACCAAGACGAGGCATCTCGGGCCGAGATTCCGCTTCCCGATGTCAAAGGCGTCGACATGCGCCGGCGCCCGTGATGGCCAGCAGCGGCTTGCGTTTGCGTTTGACTTCGTCGTGGACTTCCTTGTACCGTAGATTCTGCCCTCCTCAGTGGAGAGGAGTACGTAGCAGAGCCTTGGTCTCCGGGCAGCAAGATGGGGGGAAAAAGCGTGGGACCATGGCGACCTCCTTGCGCAGTGCGGGGCCACGGAGAAAAGCCGAGGCCCCGCACGCCGTTGGGGCGACGGAGTCGGGTCCCGCTTTCACACATCGGGCGGGTCTTGCGTTCGCGCGTTGGTGCTCGGGACGCGCCAAGCCAGGGTGGTCGGCCACCGGAGCGCTGAAGCTACGTGAATGGGCGTGCGGCAAGGTTGCTGGAGAAGGTGCCGCGATGGACGCCCGCTTCGAGCACGGGGCGGAGCGTGGGATTGACCCCTGATAGACCCTGAACGCGTCGATGGCACTCTCCATGTCGCCGATCTCGTGGTAGGCCAAGCCCAGCGATTCCCACCCATCGAGGTAACGGC
>Ga0315284_10012470_pt1 | contig 12100 bp, 13 predicted proteins | sample YL17G09_16_MG_FD_203696 | JGI IMG/M metagenome (GOLD analysis project Ga0315284, IMG submission 203696) | Sediment microbial communities from Yellowstone Lake, YNP, Wyoming, USA - YL17G09_16 | ecosystem: Environmental > Aquatic > Freshwater > Lake > Sediment | place: USA: Wyoming | collected...
CTTGTCCATGCTCATGCACAAGGAAGGCTGGTCACGTCTCGGCTTCTTCGGCTACGACCTGCAGGACCAGTGCGGTTCCGCAAACTCCATGTCGATCCGTCCCGACGAGGGATTACTCGGCGAGCTTCGTGGACCGAACTTCCCGAACTATGCAATGAACGTCGGTCACCAGGGAGGATACGCCGGTATCGCAGGCGCTGCCCACATTGCACGCGGAGATGCATGGACCCTATCCCCACTGATGAAGATCACGTTCGCCGACCCGTCGCTCAAATTCGACTTCTCAGAAGTCCGACGCGAGTTCGCAAAGGGTGCAATCCGCGAGTTCATGCCCGCTGGAGAGCGCTCACTGATCATACCGTCAAGGTAAGATCACATCAATCACTTTTTTTTATCAAGGATCGATTACCGGTTCAGGTCGCTGACCAATCCGGATCGCCCGGTTGGTTTTTTGGTCGATGACGGTACAGGTATGGAGGAGTCTCTCTTGAGGTACGACAAAGTTACGGTTTTTTAGCCGGGTTGCCCGATCCGAAAAGTACGTTACGGAGAAGAAAAGAGAAACAACGATAACAGCACCATGACCCATGCACCTGCCCTCCCATCTCTCAGAAAAGCACACGGCTGGTATGAAAAATGCCGGCCGGTGCCTCACCATCCGGCTGTTCTCCTGTTCCTGGTCGCGTTCCTGCTGGTACAACCGGTTTGCGGTTTTGTTACCGTCGAGTATTTCCACCAGGCGGATTGCCTGAACTGCATGAGGACGGATCCGATTATTCATAATATGACTGAGCAATATGGGGATCGAGTATCAGTCAAGGGAATCCCCCTTGATACCAGAGAATCGATCCGGCTTCTCATCTCCTACGGCAGGACCGAAATTCCCGTAGTTGTTATTAATCATGTGAAGGTCCTTGACGGGCCGGAGATCACCGAAGACAGGCTCGATAACGAGATAGCATTAGCCGAAGCTGGTGCCTATGCTGCTAATGGTACACCGGTGGGGACCGGTACCCTACCAGTCTCCGGGTCCCTTGCGATACTCTTCTCGTATTTACTTGGGATTATGACCGGGCTCACCCCATGCCTGCTTGGGAGCCTTGTCGTGATGATCGCGGCAGCGGCCACTCCTGCGGGCTTTCCGACGTCCAGACGGCTCTATGCTCCCATCTTTGGTGCAGGGCTCGTAACCGCGTACCTTCTTATTGCTGCGGGTGTTCTGTTGGCCGGATTCCGGCTCACCACCGGTTCAGGATTCAGCACGACGGTGTATGCAATCGCCGGCCTTGTTTCAATCGGCTTCGGGTTCCTCCAGATGGGACTGATCAGACTCCCCGTTACCGCGGAGTCCCGGACCATGCACCTGTTCTCCCGGTTCAAAAATCTCCCGGGAGCGTTCCTTCTCGGTATTATCTTTGCGATCGTCCTTTCCCCCTGTGCAGGTGCGCCGTTCCTCATCCTGATCGAAACACTCCTGTTTGCAGGCTCGGCGTATGCCCTTGTGATGGTCCTTGCGTTTGGGGCTGGAGTAATGACACCGTTTTTAGTCATCGGCATCGTCTCCGGTTCCATCCCGAAGGAACGGATGATCCGGTACAGCACGCTGGTTCAGAAAGCGAGCGGGATCCTGCTCATCGTGTTTGGCATCTGGCTGCTGATGGCGATATAATTGGGAAAATGTAATATCTCTTATTGACATTGCAATTCTCTATCAATTCCCCGAACTGCTGTAACAATAGAGGGAAAATTCCGGTTGGTCAAAGCCGTGCATCACCGTTAAAGAGATCCGTACGTAGATTCAGCTGGCCGAATCAAACGGACCGGCAATTTCCGGGTTTCTGATACCTTCGCATGTGAAGGATGCGCAGATATCATCCTATTCGGATTCGATCTCCACGATTTTGCCGATCCGTCGGTTATCCGGAATACGAAGAAGAGGTTCCACCCTTCTGGGAGCTGATCGACTTCGACGGGAAAGACAAGCCGATGCCGTCCCGCCCGAAGCTTTATAAACGGTTTTCCAACGATAAAACCCGGCAGCTGATCGAAGATGCCGGTTTCCGGGTCGTATCCGTCACGGAAGCCAGACCGGTTTTTCAGGTTGTTGTACCTGTCATGCCGGCGGGTCTGCCGGTTTTCATACGGATTCAATATCCCGGATATTCCTATAAGCTTCTGAACGCACGATCCTAATCGTAGGATACAGTGAAGCTATTCCGCTGATCACGAGAGTGAGGAGCAGGGTACTCCCTGCGGCGGCGATGAGGGTCAGGGGCGGAGCGATAGAAAAAGGGATTTCCAGGGAAAAGGTGATGAAGTCCTGGAAACTTATGAGGATAACCGCGGCGGACCCGATCCCAATAAGACTACCAATAACCGAAGATGTGAACGACTCGGCAAGGAGGAGCTGTAGGATGAATGCTTTTGTCACACCCAGTGCTCCCAGAAGCGCAATCTCCCGCTTGAGCTCATGGGCGACCATTGCAGACATGAGACCAATGAGCGGGACGGAGAGTAGCGTGACCGCACCAACGGAACCAAACAGGAGGCGGGTGATGCCTGCAAGGTGAAGGGTCACGGTGGCAAGGAGACCGGTTGGTGTAATCGTCCTCGTCCCCGGGATACTCTTCCGGATCTCGCTCCCCACTTCAGCCGGAGAAGCCCCCGGTTCAACCCGGACGAGTACCGATGAGACCATCCCTTTTGGGATGACCAGTGTCTGTACCGCTTTTACCCCGGACTCATCCGCCATCGAGTACACGTCGTCTATCCGGGTGAAGACCGCCATATCGACGCCCATCATACCGGTCGGATCGAGCTTACCGGCCATATGGAATATGTGCCCATAGAACTTGAGATCCGATCCGATTTCGCCGTCTATTTTGCTGCCGACAATGATATCACCTTTTCCCATCATAACGCCGGGATGTGCCTCAAGCCACGGTGCGAGGGTAAAGTCATGTTCGGGATCTATCGCGATGAGCTGGACAAATCCCGAACAGCAGCTTTGCCCCGCCAGGGTCGCAACGAGGATCTGGGGGCTGGCTCGGGACACACCGGGGATCCGGGAAATCTGCTCGAAGCCGGAATCATTGAAGAAGAACATTGACGGACTGCCGGTGAGCATGCTGTTCTCCCCTTTTGCTGTGTAATCCTCCGGTACGACAATGAGATCGGCGCCTATCCACGCAGTACCCTGATCAAGACCATTCTCGGCACCGCTTATGAGGTACTGGGCTGAAAACAGTGTTGCAGCGATGATTGCGAAAGTGACGATCATCACAATGTTCCGGTGCGGGTGGTTTTTCAGGTTCCTTGTTACCAGCCTGAAGAAGTTGAACCGGGGGGGCTCATTCATTTCATTATTAGTTCCCGGGTCATGGATTTAAATATTGTACCCTGTTTGAAAATATGCAAAGGGGGCGGAAACCGAAATTCCTGGTCTAATTTCTTCCTGATGTTTCATGCATTGTTTCAAAATCTGATTTTTCAGGTCTGGTTAATTTTTCGGGTATAGTTAATATATAATTTCGGAGTATCAATATTCATTGAATTCCGAACGGAATATCCCATGAAAATCCACGATGCCGAGCTCCTTCAGATAAAAGATCTCCTGCATAACAACCCGAAGGGTATGAAAATCACCCGGATCGCCCGCGAACTTGGGATGAACCGGAACGCGGTCGCAAAATTCCTCGAGATCCTCCTGATGACCGGCCAAGTCGAGATGCTCGAGCACGGGATGTCGAAAATTTTCATCCACTCGAAAAGGACCAGTATCGCGACGATGCTGGATCGCTCAGCGGACTTTATCATTGTTCTGGACCGGGACATGAAGATTTCCCAGGTGAACGACAACTACCTGAAATTCACTGGAATGAGACGTGAGGACCTTCTCGGGAAACGACCTGATACAACCGGTCTCCCGGTCATAGGCAGGCAACCGGTCTTTGAAAAGATACGGGAAGCTCATTACGGGGCTGATATACGGACCGATGTAAAAGAGACTCTTCTTGGTGAGGAATTCTTCTTTGATGTCCGTCTGACACCCACCATTTTCAATGACGGAAAACCGGGGATCACCATCATCATCGGAGATATCACGCGGGAGAAGGAAAATGAGACAGCACTCCGGAAGATGGTCGAAGAGATCCTTTCCTGTATCGACGATGCGGTCATCCTCGTGCATTCCCGTACAGCGACAATCTCGTTTGTGAACCCGGCCGCGGGGAAGATGTTTGGGTACAAATCAAAAGAATTTGTCGGAAAAGACCCCGGGGTCATGATCGGCGTCGCGGGAACAATCCCCGGGTATTCCGGCAACCTGCAGGATACTTTCGGGAAGCAGGGGTATTATGAAACGGAATCCCTGCTGAAGCGAAAAGGCGGCGAGAAATTCCCGGTAAACCTGCACCTCCGCCCGATTTACGATGAGATGGGGGGGTTAAGAAACATCGTCATGGTCATCCGGGACATGACCGGCCGGAAGAGGAACGAGGAAGGGAGCTTACGAAGCGATGCAGGGAACCCGCACATCCCGCTCTCCCTCCGGATCGGTACCGCAGATTTTGATCGGTACCGCTCTGCCACATGAGTCCGTTATCGCTGATGAACGATCAATGGTCCAGTAATCCTGACAAGGCACAGGCCCCTTTTTTTACGGTCGGATCGCACGACCTGAGGGGTGTCACCGATCTTTTCCGGCCCGGAGAAATGTGGTAAGCAATTGAATTAGCTATATATGTTGGGTCCGGGGATATTGAACTGTTGCGTTTTCGGGTGTCACCATTACTCTCCAGTAATATGATCGTTGTGATGAAATCTTTTAACATACAAGTCAGGTATTACCGGACGCAACCTGAAGGCCCGGGAGAAGTTCAGTGGGATCTTCTCCCCCATGTTTTCCCGGATTGCTAAACTAAAAGCCCGGGTGCGTCGCTCCTGCCGGTCTTGAAAGGAAAAGGGGAATCTCCCTCTCGCATTGAATAATAGTCGTTCACCCTTTCATACGGCGCACTTAGCGTTTTACAAGCCGGAGTAATGGATCGTTCCATTTCGCGAGGAGAACCGGTTCCGATCTGGTATGCAATCCGGGTATGGTTTTAGAGAGTTTTTGATCACTAAGGTGCGTTGCGTGGCTGGATACCACTCCCAATTCAATCCAGACTGATCAGAACAGTCCATGCAGAAAACCTGTTCCAACGCACAGGACACGACAGGACAAAAAAATTATTTTTTCCGGCCCAAGTTTGCAGACTTTACCCTATCAAGTCTGTATCCACGTCAACGGTTCTCTATTATGGTAAGCGATTTCCAAATGTTTAAATAAGAGGAGTCGAAGTGATATCTCCATGAAAATTTCCATACCAGCAATTATTCTGATCGTCCTTGGGATTCTTCTCGTTGTTTCACCATGGACGATAGCACCGGTCTGCGAAGTCAACGGAATGTATGCCCAGCTTGCAAGCGGCAAAACCCTGCCCATGCCATGCGGGTGGACAGCCCGGGCTGAGATCGGTGTAGGTGCCCTCGCACTCTTTGCCGGTCTGCTGCTTGCCTTTTCACAATCCGCAGAGACAAAACGGATGATCGGCCTTTTCGGCATCGCTTTCGGTGTCCTTGCCATCCTGTTCCCGCTCTACATCACAAAGATGTGTGCCTTGCCTGACCATCCCTGCAACCTTTTGACAAAGCCCGTACTGGTAATTCTTGGTGTTGCAGTTATCGCCGTATCCTGCTGGGTCATCTACGGTGCGCAAAAAGACATGGCACCGTAAGAACGAGTATACGGGCACTGGTATTCCGGGCTACTGGTCTCATGCATGGACTTTTGGCCCGGATTCTTTTTTCTTTTCTTCTGTTTGTTCATCCGTTGATCCCGGAAGAATCTGCCCAGACCTCCACGGCGGTTTTTTGTTTGCTGGTAAGATTCTGATGCCTGTCTCCGGTGCCAGTTTTTGTCAGAGAGATCCTGCATTTTCACTCTACAATTTCTTTCCTTTACCTTCGGTAAAAAAAACCGGTATGGCCGTCTCTGGCCACATCATCACAACGATCGCAATCATTATCGGTTCCGTCGATCCATGCCTCTTCTACCCTCAACGCATCAGCATAGTCGAGGATCGGGCGAACCCGGTAAACATGTTATACTATTCCAGATACACTGTATAATCAGGAGACCGGAAGAAGTCATCAGGTACAAAAAAATACCAGTATCTCGTGAATTTTAAAAACCGGCCTGCCTCACCGAAATGCTTTCCTGAAATCCTGACGAGACCAAAAATAAACCGATGCTGGTGCCTTTTTGAATTGCTGATGAAGGTGAGCTAAGGGAAAAAACGCAGGTTTTCACCGTTTTTGATAACTACAGGCACCATGAAAACAATTATACTCTAAAGAAAGGAAAAAAGTGTAATGAAAAATCCTTTTCACGTGATGCTCATCCCAACCCTGGGCTGTCCTTCCAAATGCAGTTATTGCTGGAGTTCTGAGGAAGGATCACCGATCATGAGCATCGAGACCATCAGGGAAGTGGTGGCATGGCTCAAAAATTTCCGTGAGGACAGGGTTACCTTCACTTTCCATGGAGGCGAGCCGCTCCTCGCCGGCCCGGAGTTTTACCGGCAGGCACTACCCCTGCTCTCCCAAGGGTTGCAGCATCTGAACCCGGAGTTTGCCATGCAGACCAATCTCTGGAGGATGACACAAGAGATTGCAAAAATCCTGGCGGAGTATCATGTTCCCCTCGGTTCCAGCATCGATGGCCCTAAAGAAATTAATGATCTCCAGAGAGGAAACGGCTACTTTCAAAAGACGATGCAGGGCTATGAAATTGCAAAGGCCCAGGGTCTCAATGTGAGATTTATCTGCACGTTTACCAACCAGTCCGTCAAGTCCCGCGAGAAGATCTTCAATTTTTTCTTAACGAACGGGTTCACCCTTAAATTACATCCTGCACTGCCATCATTACGTTCCGAAAATCCCAAACAATGGGCACTGGCCCCGGAAGAGTATGGAGAATTGCTGGTGTATCTCCTGGATAAATCCCTGGAACATCTGCATGACATGGACATTATGAATATTAATGACCTGTGCAGGTGCGTGTTCACCCGCCAGGGAAATGTCTGCACGTTTGTCAATTGCATGGGAAATACATTTGCCGTGGGACCTGACGGGAGCATATATCCCTGCTACCGTTTTGTCGGTATGCCGGAATATGTTATGGGTAATGTGTATGACCATCCCATCAGGGAAGACCTTGCCAAATCTGACGCGTGGAAGCTGATGCACCAGTTCAGGGACTATGTGGATACGGCCTGCGGGGAGTGTAAACACATAAAATACTGCCGGGGCGGATGCCCGTACAATGCGATCGCGCCCACGGACGGGGTAATACAGGGAGTCGACCCTCATTGTGTTGCCTACAAGAGGATCTTTGATGAAATAACAGACCGGCTCAACAAGGAGATGTTTGATTCGCCCATGATGGAGATGGGCTTTACGTCTCAATCAATGAAGCGGAAAAAGCCCGGCGTCATGTCCCTGATGCATAAAATGGTGTCGGGGTTGTAACTCAGCTCCCCGTCCGCGTATTTACTACAAGTGCCGGTTCGCGGCAATACGGATGATCTTTTTTTTTGTGCCGGTCGTTGTCATGGCCGTTCACCTACCAGCAGATCCGGCCTGGCCTTGATAATTGCGGCAATAATTATTCCGGTGATAAATGCCTCGATGACTGCAACCCCCATATTGACACCGGCAACCAGGGTAAGCCCGGCCAGGATCTGGGAGCTGGCCTGGGTAACTCCCTGCACACCCGATACAAGGATGATGGCGATCATGGCGAGATTGCCACAGAACAATCCTGTGAGGGTCGCGATCCCGGCTCGGGCAAATGCTCCCGTAAAGAGCCGTTTCAACACGACCCAGGTTCCATACGCGACAAGTACCTCGGTCACATTGACAAGCAGGTTTGCCCCGACCAGACCCCAACCCCCGTGGCCGATGGCGGCGGAGAGAATATTGGTGATAAGAACGATAAGCGAACCGAGGGCTGGTCCGGTAAGGATACCGATAAGGGGTGTTAAGTTGAGGTGCACACCGCCAAAAAGGGGGAGACTCACTTGGGAGACTGCAAACGCAGCTGCGGTACAGAACGCAGCGAGAGTGATCTTCCGGTTATCTGTTTTTTTCACGGACCTGACCCAGACAAGAGCGGCTGCGATCACGACAAGCGCAATCACCCACCAGAGAGCCACCCAGAACAGGGTAAAGGATCCGTCTTCAAGATGGATATGCGCCAATTCTAAAAAACCCCCTGTTCCCTTACTCCATTCAATTCACTGGATCAGGTACATCATTACCTGATAAAAATAAAAACATTATCTGGAGTTTGGATACACCCCAAATTTTTTCTCAGGAAGATACGGTATCATTTCCCACGGATTGCCGTCATCATCCCCTCGATACTGATCGGGTGCTGGTCTGCCGGGATGCCCTGCATCCTGCAATACGCACGATATACCCTGACGATCTGGGGTGGCTTTAACCCGGTCTCCTGCAGCAACTCCTCATCATAGAAGATCTCGGCGGGTGTACCTTCGGCAAACACCGAACCTTTCCTCACCAGGCAGACCCGGTCTGCTATCCGGGCGGCAAGGTCGAGGTCATGCGTTGCGATCACCACGCTGATCCCAAACCGCTGTTTGAGTTCAAGGATCAGACCCTCAATCATCCCGCAGTGGACCGGATCGAGATCCGAGGTGGGCTCATCCAGTGCGATAATCCGGGGTTTCATGGCAAGAATGCCGGCAATGGAGATCAGCCGCTTCTGGCCACCGGAGAGGTAGTTGGGGAGTTTCTGGACAAGGTCCGCCGCCCCGACTGCTTCGAGCGCTCCGGTTGCCACGTTTAAAGCGGCCTCACGGGACATGCCCATATTGAGGGGGCCGAACATCACGTCATCGAGCACGGTCGGTGCGAAGAGCTGGTCATCCGATTGCTGGAACACTACGCCGACCTCCCGCCAGAGATTGGTGTGTTCACCGCTCGTGATCGACCTTCCGTTCACCGCAATATTACCCTCTGAAGGAGTAAGCAGGCCGTTGAGATGTTCGATGAGCGTGGACTTTCCCGACCCGTTCGGTCCGCACAGGGCAACGATCTCGTTTTTCTGGACATAAAAACACATATCATGGATACCGACGCTCCCGTCCGGGTAGATGTGGCTTGCGCAGTCGACATGGATCAGTTCACGGTCCTTGTCAATGTGCGGGCAGTGTGGTGAGCTTAAAGGATCAGTGCGGGTGATGGTCATGGTCGTTTTACCCTCCCAAGGATGGTGTCATGAGTGCCACTGCGAGGACTACAGCTGCTCCTGCGCAGATGAGCAGGTATTCAGCGTGCCGGAGTGCCGGGATTCCGGTCGCAGTCCCGTATGATCCGGAAAAACCCCGGGCGATCATTGCCTTGTGCACCCGTTCCGATCGCTCGAATGAACGGATGAATACAAGCGCGAAGACCTCGGCAAACATCCGTCCCTGCACGCGGACGCTGTGGATGAGACCTCCCCCACGGGAGCGCACCGCTTTGAGGATCGAACCGGTCATGGCAAGCGTCAGGAACAGGAACCGGTAGGCCATGAGGAATATCTGGTCAAGAGGTGACGGGAAGATGCGGTAGATCATGGCAGAAAAATGCATGTACCGCGTTGTCATGAGGAAGAAGAGTGAGAAGGTCACGACAATGAGCGCCTTAAGCAGCAGGGTGACGACAAGCAGAATGCCCTTATCGGTGAGCACTAGGGGAAACCCGGCAACAGCAAATGAGATGACGGGATTTCCCGGTTCGCTCCAGGCCATGATCCCAACAAGCGAGAGGACAAAAACGACCGGCATGGTACACCAGCCAAACAGTTTCCGGACCGGGAGATGTGCCGCTGCATATACCCCAAGAATGATAAGGTAGAGCACAGAGAGGATTGCGAGGTTTCCTGACAGGGTGACAAGGAGGATAATGAGGATGAGGAATGCGAATTTTGTCCACGGGCTCAGCCGGGAGAAACATGACTCCTGCTTTTCAGCATAGTACGTTATCAGGTTCAGGTCCGGGATATGATCTGACAGTGAAGCCGCGCTCATAATATCCTATCCTGTGCCCACGGAAACCCTTCGCGTTTTCATATATCATCTGCCTCGCACCCGTGACAGTGGGTATCTTGGGTTATTTCGCCGCAGACACCCTGTCGTGGATGGCCCATCGCATGGCACATCCGCTCAACTGCATCCTTTGAGACGAGACTTTCAAACCGGGAGACTTCGCTGCAGGCCTGTTCAGATGAAAGCCCGTAATGTGTCAGCATGAGGGCGAGTATCCGGTGCCGTTTTACTAAGAAATCCGTATACTGTTTTCCGCATTCCGACAGGCAGACCCCCCGGTAGGGAATGTGGGTGAGATAGCCGGACTCTGCAAGTTCACTGATGGTCTTTGTAATTGTTGAAGGATCGACTTTAAAGTGGGAGGCTAGGGCATTGGTTTTGACTGACCCGCCGCGCTCAAACATGTACTTGAGATACTCCACCTTTCTGGGCGAGAGCTCGAGACCCACAGAAATTTCCATACGTTTCCTCAGTTGGTCGGCGATCCAGAATAAAGTTTGGCATGACACCAAACTTTTGCATATCCGTTAATTCAGGAGATCAGCCCAAATGATAGCACGAGAGGGGTTCATGTGTGCTCCCGCACCTGCGATGTCCCATTCCGGTTCCTGCGCTGACAGTGCAGACCGGAAGATAAGACCGTTATAGGATCATCATATCAACCTACGACGTCGACCGGTATTCAACTGGGCAGATGATATTATTCTCATGAACAAGGGAGTGGTGGTCCACCAGGAGTCGGAACAAAATGACCGTTATCTCACCCACGCGGGGGAATACGGCGTGATCACGGTATGCAACGTGGATGCAATACCGGTCCCTGAAATTAAAAAGTATCTCGGTCTGCATCCGGGTCACCGGCTGGGGAGGGTGCCGCAAAGGTGAATGTACCATTCATAGGTCCTTTTTTTTAAAAAGAACCGAAGTTATTTTAGTTACCAGTATCCAATTTCCCCTATGGCGCAAAAGGTACAACAGAGGGGAAAAAAGGAGAGAAAATCCATTTTTGAACTATTAACGGATATGCTCGCCTCTGCTCTTACCAATCAGGATGATTTCATAATAACCTATGAGACAAATCCTGATACTGGCAAACGGGTTTTTCATGTGTTGCGGGGGAAATTAATTACCCCGTGTATGCTGGGAACGTTGAAAAACAGGGTTGAACTTCAGCAAGAAGAGGGATGTACAATCATGACAAGGCATTGGAGGCGATTCAAAGGTTCAAATTCCTGCCAGCTGTTATGAAGTGAAATGGTACAGGATGGTGTTGTGATTGAAATTTTTCAATTTTTTTATCTTCTGAGGCTGTTGCATGACAATTTTCAACTGTACTTTTGTATCAGTTGAGGTCAGAAATATCCCTGCATTTCTGTCAGACTGCAGTTTCTCCATCACAAATTGTACAAATGGGTTGTTTTTTTCGAGTTATGCAACAGCCTCTTCTGATTCATTCAATTTTTTCACACAAGAATTTTTTTTGATATGTCCCCTCAATTCCTTACGAATACCCATGAGTTGTTGATTATATTTTTTTTATCGATTGATAACAATTCCGCATACGCAACAAAAAAGAACAATACATCCGTCATGGATTATTTCCTGTCATCAACTCAACTTTTTTTGGGTTAAAGTAAATTTACCTGATTAAATAATCCAATATTAACGCTGGTTTTATAATTCGGGCGATTTAAAGTGCGATCCCGAAAATTTATTTTCGAAACCTTTTAATTGAGATCTCACCAAATTTACACTAACCACAAAGAGTATTAACTCGATGTGCGTGGCATTGCATTTTGAATACTCTCGTGCATTCGCACGTAGGGAGGAGGCTAAATGGAACAAATTGTATTTGGCATTGGAATTACTGCATTGACAGGAGCTCTTGCCACTATCGCCGGTTCTGCGGAAGATACTGAATCCAACATCGGGTCCCAGGGTGA
>Ga0315284_10012471_pt1 | contig 12100 bp, 8 predicted proteins | sample YL17G09_16_MG_FD_203696 | JGI IMG/M metagenome (GOLD analysis project Ga0315284, IMG submission 203696) | Sediment microbial communities from Yellowstone Lake, YNP, Wyoming, USA - YL17G09_16 | ecosystem: Environmental > Aquatic > Freshwater > Lake > Sediment | place: USA: Wyoming | collected...
TATTCTTATTACTCCGGCAAAAAACGAGCAGGAAAGTCTGCCCTCGGTTGCTGATTCCGTACTGAAACAAACGATATTGCCGCAACTATGGATACTTGTCGATGACGGAAGTGTTGATGAAACACCGGGAATTATTCGTGAACTGACGGCAAAACACCCCTGGATACAATCCATCCGGTTGCCTCCAAGACCACGGGATATCACCTTTCATTACGCTTTTGTATGCAGACAGGGTTTTGAATATGCCGTACGCTACGGTAATGAGAACGGGATACCCTTTGGTTATATCGGATTACTTGATGCAGACACCTGCCTGACGGATACCTATTTCGAGCACCTGATTTCAGCATTTGAAAAAGATCCCCGTCTTGGTATTGCCAGCGGAGGTATATACTATGAGAGGAATGGCAACCTCGAATGGATCAATGATCTGGATAAAGATCCGGTAGGAACCGGAAGATTATGGCGGAAAGAGTGTTTTTTTGAAACCGGGGGGTACAGGGTGGAACCTTCACCCGATTCAATCTCCAATATCAAAGCCATTCTGCATGGCTGGAAAATTCAGAGTTTCAAAGAAATTATTGCCGTCCAGACCCGGCCCACCAGTGGTGCTGAGGGTGTATGGAAAGGCTATATCATCAATGGCAAGAATGCACATTATCTCAACAAACACCCGTTGCTGGTATTTCTCAATTTTATCGATTTCTCTACCCAGAAACCCCATTATATCGGTATTGCTTATGTGTATGGATACCTGAGGGGAATTATCAGAAGAGATAAAAAGATTGAGGATAAAGAAATTAAAGATTATTATTGGAACACCCGGATTCGCGAATATTTACCCCGTTTTTTCCATCTGAAATGATAGTTGATGTGGATAGTGATATCCGTTGATTCCCCTCACAAGCTATACGAAACAGCTGTTCAGGAGTATAATCGAATATAGTGATATAATCCTGGCAATCGTTGGCCTTTTAACCGGGGCTGGTATTTTCTATTTTTCCTACCTTGGAATTATCAATCAGTTTATTATCGGTGTTACTCTCCTGTTCTCTTCATTAATGTATCTGGTAACACGATCCTGGTTAAAGGAAACCAGTTTACAGAATTATCAGCTGTCCTACCGGCAAAAGAATATCCTGACCCTCATTTTTTGTGTGCTGGTAATCATTACATCCGTATTGTGGTACAACCAGTCATTTTCCCGGCCCATAATTTATTTTGTACTGGTGTCTTTCTTTTCCGGTTTAATCGCTGTTGAAATAATTTTCTTAACCAAAGACGATAATGTCTGGCCCATTCTGCTGAAAATTTTCTTTTCATCACTCCTGATCCGGATGGGAATCTGGTACAATTATCCCAGCGTTATGGGGTACGATGCCTACTTTCATATAAACATGGCCAGCCTGATCTCAACAACAGGTTTTGTGCCTCCGTTTGAGATCAGCGAGAAATATGTTTTATATCCAATTATGCATATTTTAATTGCAATAACAAAGATTTTTTCTTTTCTCGACATCAAAGATGCAGTGTTTTTCTCCCTGGGGATAATCAGTATTATCTGCACACTGTTTGTTTATATTTTCGTTAACCGTTTTGCAGGACCAAGAGTTGGTTTACTTTCTACCCTGATTATCTGTATTACAACCCAGATAATTGTAACAGGTATTACCAATATTACCTGTGGTTCGTTAGTCTTATGTTATTTTTTGATGCTGTTGTTTTTACTGATTGATCGTGACCGGCGCCCGCACACCTTATTATTGTGTCTTATCATCATGTTTACAACCGTAATTACCCACCAGTTGAGTTCATTTGTAGTCTTTTTGAGTTTATGCCTGTTTGCGGTCAGTTTACTGTTATTTGAACATGTTATTATGAAAACTGATAAAAAAATCACCTTTAAATTATTTTTAGCGCTTTTTGGTATTACGATGATATTTTACTGGATCTATACCCCCCTTTATTATAACGCATCCTTTTTCGACGGCATACTTGCTCCTTTTATCGATATTCTCACGAGTGGTGGCATTTATGGAAGTGAACAATTACTCACCGGTCACCGGTATGACATTCAGTTCTTTGAAACATTTATGCTGCAGACAAGTTATCTCATATTACCTTTTTTTGGAATAGCAGGAATTTTTTTCTGGCTGTCCCGGAAAGATGAATTAAAATTTTCCATTGCTTTAATATCGGGTCTCTTGTTCTTTCTTGTCTATGCCATACCTATGCTCGGCATCAGGAACCTGCTGACCGACCGATGGATACCGTTTCTTTCAGTTTTTTTGGGAATTTGTGCAGCTGCGTATATTATTTCAGGTGTTGAAATAATCAAATCCCATGCGACAAAATTAATTACCATCTTTGTCATTGCATCCCTGTTGTCATTTTTTATGATTATTCCCCCCGCTATCAATAAAGATAATCCTTTTATGGCAAAAAACCAGACAATCAGGAATCAGTTTTCCGACAATGAAATTGGTGCAACAGGAACGATAAGCCTGATTCATAAAGGAATTATTCTTACTGATTCCACATTCGCCTCATTATTCCTGGTGTATAAAAGTGATCACTCCCTGGAAAGCGAGAAAAATTTCTATAAAAACATGTCCGAATTCGGCACTGAAAGTCAACTGAAAAATGAGTCTGAATACCGGCGTACTATGGTTGTATTGAGAAAAAGCACATTACATGAACCGGTTTCTTTAAAAGCATCAGATTTATACGGGGATACGTATGCCGGACGGTTATCAAAAACAATCTTTGAGTATTTTGAAGGTGCAAAAACTCAGAATCTGGTATTCACCAATGGCAATATACTTGGTTACCGGACAACCCGGGTGGAATACTAAATGAAGATAATCTATTTCCATACGTACGGTGGTGATATGAATAATGGTATCAATAAAAAAATTGTTGCCCAGGCATCCCATTTATACAAATCAGGTGTTGACACGACTCTGGTGTTATTAGGTGGATTAAACAAGAATTACCCTGATACTGATTTTATTAAGTACATAACACCCCCCGATAATTTTTTTTCACGGAGTACCCTTTTTAAACGGCTGTATCGGCAATACCTTGCAAAACACTATGTAAAAGACGTTATCCTGCTATCAGACGCCCAGACAACCCTGTATTTACGCTATCCGTTACCGATCCTGTTATTGCCTCACGACATACCGGCACAGAGAAAATGTAAAGTTGTCTATGAATGTAATGCAATTGAAATACAGGAGGAAAAACAATCGGGATCCTGGTTCTCGTATTTCCGGGAAGTAATTTTTGGGGTGGGGTTTCGAAACCAGTGTGACGCAATTATTGGGGTCACTGATGAAATTACCCGCTATGAAGTACAGCGTTCAGGAAATCTCAATAAATCCCATATGACCCTCGGAAACGGGTTTGATGTGGATTCAGTTCCCGTACGGCAACCTCCCACCTGTAGCGGTACGGATTTAACCATTCTGTGTGTGGCAACGGTGTCATTCTGGCATGGTATTGACCGGCTGATAACGGGAATTGCTCACTACAAAGGTCCGGTGAATATCCAGCTTCATATCGCTGGAACCGGCCCGGAAATAAATAACCTTAAAAAACTGGGTCATGGTCTTGGGATACATGACCATATTATTTTTCATGGATTTACTACTGGTCATGATTTGGATGTACTCTATAACCAGTGTCATATTGCGGTGGGAAGTCTTGGCATGCACAGAAAAGGCTTAACCATGACATCGGAATTAAAATCCCGAGAATACTGTGCACGTGGGATTCCCTTTGTTATTGCCTGCGGTGACAGTGATTTCCCTGCTGATTTTTCTGCTATTCTAAGACTTCCTTCGGATGAAAGTCCGATTGATATGGATCAGGTAATCCTTTTTGCCTCCTCGATATCCAGAGACATCGATCATGCTCAGACAATGAGACGGTATGCCAGGGGAAATCTTGACTGGTCCGTAAAAATGAAAAAACTCAAAGTGTTCTTGGAATCCCTTCCCTTGGCAGCCTGACTAAAAAACAGGTAAAGGAACGGGTTAAAAACAGGGGTTAAAAAACCACTCCAGCCGGGGGGTCTCACTGCCCTGCCAAACAACAGCATTCATTGTTCAAAACCCACAAAAATCGGATTAGGAGAATCAGGTATGAATCGATTCGGTTCACCCTGAACGGTAAAAATCATCTCCCTAGGTTTGACCCCCGCCACAGGGCCTCTTTTGAGGCACGGCGGGGAGATAGTTATTAATTTTTTATCACCGATCCGCCGCGGGGGCGCCCCGTCGGGAGCGGTGGCAACCATCGTACCTGATGGAAAGAATGGCAACAATCCACGCATTCTGTCTGAAAAAGTAATTCAAAAAACCTGAACCCTTGACCGGATTTCAAATTCCCACTATGTGCCTCCCCAAATGCGATAACTCCTCATAAGGTAAATAGTCATCATCGTATTAACCGCAGGGGCGTTAAGGGGGGGCAGGAACTGACCCCTCCTTTACCAATATTCTGAAAAAGAAATTCTCCTAATACGGATTTTTTTAACGAACCCGCCATTAAGCGCAGCGAACAATCAATAAATTTATAAGACAGCATTTGAGATAATTATGCTTATTATTTGTGTAAAAATCTATGACCGCTTTTTTCTCAAATGTCCTTAAACTGGTTTCCGGAAGTATTATCGCTCAAATCCTTGGCATTTTATTAATTCCTGTCATCACCCGTATCTATTCACCGGATGATTTTGGTGTTTATCAGTTATTTTTATCCATTTCCGGTATCCTGATAGCGTTTTCGTGTCTTTCCTATCAACTTGCAATCATGCTCCCCAGAGAGGATGAGGACTCAGCGAATCTCGTAGCCCTTTGTTTTATTCTTGTTACGATAATCTCCATTGTCAGCGGGAGTATTTTCATCATTTTCTCTGACTGGATTGCACAGATCCTTAATACTCCTGAAATTTCCCAATACCTCATTTTTCTTCCCCTTATAGTATTTCTCAACGGTATCTTTCTCGCTATGACCTACTGGATAACCCGGAGGAAGCGATTCGGGATTAACGCCACGGCTCAAATCGTAAATTCCTTTTCGAGCAAAGTGGTGCAGATTGCAGTGGGCCTCTACTCCGCCTCATCAACAGGGTTAATTGCCGGATCGGTTGTGAGCGGTATTGCATCTCTTGCAGTTTTGTTTAAACAGATCAAAGACGATCTCCCCATTTTCAGGAAAGTTACCCCAAAAAACATCAGGAGTCTTGCAATCCGCTACAAAAAATTCCCCCTGTTCACGTCATGGTCAACGGGGGCAAATACCATCTCGACCCAGATCGCACCCCTGTTGCTTGCCTATTATTTCAGCCCTGAAGTTGTCGGGTATTATGCAATTGCAAGTATGGTCGTTTTTTTACCCATGGGAATTATCGGTTCTGCAACATCACAGGTTTTTTTCCAGAAGGCTTCTGATGAAAAGAACCGGACCGGAAGTGTGACGAATATTGTTCGCGAAATTCAGCCAAGGCTTATTTCGATTGGTATGTTTCCCATGTTCATTTTGATGATTATGGGCGCGGACCTGTTCAGTTTTGTTCTTGGGTCACAATGGTCCGTTTCAGGACAATACGCAGCAATTCTTGCCCCGTGGTTATTGTTTGTATTTATTGCATCGCCGTTAACAACAATATTTGCGGTGCTTGAAAAACAGGTCCTGGACCTTACCTTTAATATTCTCATCCTGGTCTCCCGTATTGTTTCACTGGTGATTGGGGGAATATACGGAAATCCCTATGTAGCTCTGCTGTTGTATTCGGTTACTGGTGTACTATTCTGGGGATGGATGAATCTTTATATTGTAAAAATCTCGGGTATTTCCTACAGAACAGGTCTTTTTGACTACCTCAGGTTTTTTGCCCTCGCATTCGTCGTAGCAATCCCCTTATTAGCCGTAAAGTTATTATCAATGCCGATATATACGCTCTTCATCACAGCTGGGGTCGTTTCAATTCTCTATTACACAATTGTCATTTGGAATGATTCATTATTGAAAAATGAGCTTCTGGGTATCGTCCGGGGATCGAAATTATGGAAGTAGATATCCTTCTGGAGAACCCCCATTTTCCCTGGACAAAAACTGAGGGAAATAATCTTAAATGCTGGCTGAAAGGGGACCTGTTCTTTCAGGATACCGTGCTGGAGGGACCCGGGATTATCTCCCTGTTTTCTTCCCTGCCTACTTCTTCAGCACTGTATCAGGACGCACTCAATAACCTCCTTATGAGTTTTAATGGTTCTTTTGCGCTCGTGATCGAACAGCCGGATAACCTCCTGTGTGTTGTTGATCGTCTCCGGAGTATTCCGCTGTTTTATGGAAAGACCGACACACGATTCATCCTGTCAGATGATGCGAATGTCATCAGGGATCAGATAAACTCCCCGTTCAATACCAGCAATGGTGCGGAATTTCTGGTAACCGGATATGTCACCGGACGAGAAACATTGTTTGATGGAATCTTCCAACTCCAGGCGGGGGAGTATATGAGTTATTCCAGAAAAGATAGTCAGACTGCCACATTCTTTTATCACCGGTTCTGGCATGAAGATTATTTTTCCGAAACTGAAGAAGAACTGCTGAAACGTCTTGATGAGGTTTTTGTTCACGTTTTCCAGAGGCTTATTGCGTCTGTTAAAAGGAAAGGATTAACGATGGTCGTCCCTTTAAGCGGGGGACTTGATTCCCGGATCATAGTCGCGATGCTGAAACGTCTCGGTGTTGATGAGGTAATCTGCTTTTCCTATGGAAGGGTGAAAAATCACGAGTCGGAAATCAGTAAAAAAGTCGCAGAAGCCCTGGGATATCAATGGTACTTTGTTGAATATACCAATGAAAAATGGCAATCCTGCTACCCGCCTGAGACAGGAAGGGCGTATGAACAATATGCCGGCAATCTTGTTTCTCTGCCGCACATACAGGATTTTCTCGCTTTACAGGAATTAATAAAGGAAGGTAAGATACCCCAAAAATCGGTTTTTATCCCCGGTCATTCCGGAGATTTCCTTGCCGGAACCTACATTCCGCGGGATTATGATACATTGCAACATTATTCGTTTGAAAATTATCTCCATGAAATCCTCAAATCCCATTATTTCCTCTGGGAAGTAAGGGGAGAACCGGGTATAAATTCTTATTTCAGGAAAAAAATTTCCGACACAACGGAGCACATTACGATTAATGACAGAGAATCCTATGTTAATTGTGTTCTTTGCTTTGTGTTTAAAGAGCGAGTGGCAAAATTTATTGTAAATTCTGTCCGCGTCTATGAATTTTTTGGCTACTCCTGGCGGATGCCATTATGGGATAACGAATTAATTGGTTTTTTTTCACAAGTTCCCTTGAAATTCAGGATAGATGAGTATTTGTACATAAAATATGCACGAACTGTTTTATTTGTTGATTCTCTAAAAAAAATAGGGGAAATTGACTGTACAACAACAATCAACCCAAATCCGAATAAATCGTTCAAGAAAAAATGTGAAGATATTATTGAAAATAATGAATACCTCAACAGCCTCTGGTTAGGGTATTATTATTCCAAAAAGAGAAAATTAGCCTACAACAATGAGGTAAATGCTCATTATGGAATGATTGACAAAGAAAAATTTTCAACGTTCTATACCGGCAAAGAATTTCCCGCTTCATTTTTAGCAATGAACTATCTGGAAAATTTCATTCCCTTCCCCCTGGATTTAATATGGATGAAAAAACGTTGATTTTTTGGCTCTTGAGATTCCTTTTATCAGGATAGGGAAATAAAAAAATGACAGGTAAGATGAAGGAGGGAACCGTGCCTGTTCTCCCCTGCTGCCCCTGCGCTGAGCGATGATGACCTGGTGCCTGTTTGGTTTATCACATTGGGAGGGGCCACAGCGACGGGTCTGATACCCCCTGTATAGTGTTTAGCTTGTAATTGAGCAGGTCTCCAGAACCACGTTTTTTCTCATAAGACAACGAATAGTGCCGAATCTTTTCGAATTTTCTGCACGATATTGGCTATCCGGGATTATTTATAGTGATTTTTTTTGGTTTCTCACCCTTTCATTGCACATCAAAAAATAAAATTCATTAAACGTCTGAAACCTATGTGTTCTTCTTTTCAGGACATAACAGACATACGTTATGTGAACCCATTAAAAAACAGTTATTATTGTTGAGCGCAAACTTCAATCTGGTACACCAACCCCTGATAATAAAAAAAAGGAGTGGGAATGCTGAATAAAAAAATTACCACGATAATTTATATTCTCATTCTTGGCATCGCCCTCTTTTTTTTACTGACTTTTTCACCTGTACCTTCAGTAACTCCAACCCCTGCTCCCCAATCCCCCACCCCTTCTCTCCCACTCCCGACATTACCTGCTCCCCTTTATCTTGACCAGTACAGTATCAAAGGAGATGGTACCGATGAAGGACCAGTGATCCAGGCTGCTCTCAACAATGCCGCATCTCAATCTATTAAAACAGTTATATTCCCGGCGGGTAAGGTTATTACCACAGGAAGTCTGCGGATTCCCGAGGGGTTAACTCTTATCGGCAACGGGTGCACACTCAGACTGAAAGAAAATGCGCATACCGATGCAGACCCGTGGACGTGGATCTATGTCCAGGAGAATTGTAATGTCAGTGGGTTTACCTTCGATGGGAACAGGTTTAATGGCAACGGTCTGAACACGAACGGGCTCATGCTTCAGGGGAATAACCGTTTTGATAATAATGAAGTATTCAATGTCAATTCATACGCCGTGTTTGTTTACGGAAGGTACCCGGGAAACATCCGGATTACGAACAATTCAATTCATGATATCAAACAGTATGGGATAGACACCGGAGGAAGCGATGGCCCATACAGCTGGGGATACAATGTCACGGTTTCCGGCAACACCCTGTCGGATTGTGGAGAAGCTGCAATAAAAATCCGTGGCACGAAAGACAGTCTCATCGATAATAACACCATTACTCTTGGTGCAAGGAATACCAATCCTCCTGGTGATGTGCCGAGTGGAATACGACTGTACAGTTGGGATGAAACGAATACGAATGTCGTCATATCCAACAATATCGTTACCGGTATTGATGAAAACCCGTCCAGTTGTATCAACTCTGATGACAGTGATAACTACAATATATCCATAGAAGGAAACAAGGCAAGTCATTGCTATGAAGGAATTGACATCCAGTTCGACAACGGGATCATCACGGGTAACACGATATCTGATTGTGTAAAGGCCATAATTAACGACGGAAGCGGGAATACCCTCAGTAACAACACGATAAGGTACTGTTCTGAGGGAATCCAAATCACCTCCAACAATGGAATTATTACCAATAACACGGTATATAATTGTATACTGAGTATTGTAAACAGCGGGTTTGATAATAGTGTTGAAAATAATATTTTGATCAATGGACGGTGAAATGGTTGAAATGAATTGTTCAAATCAGAGGTCTGTTACTATAACCTATAGGTTACACCCTAACACCTGCAGAGGTTTTTGAATTTATATATTGGGCAAACAATTAACTGATATGTCGCGTTTCATCAATTCACGAAATCTTTTTTTCCTCATCGGGCTTGTCCTATTGACAATGCTCCTGCCCGGTGTCGTGTCCGCACAAATAATAAAGACTAACTTCATCGGCGGATCAGGCTATACCGCAATAATCGGAGACTGGAACGGAGATGGGAAAGTCGATATCGGTAGTTCGAACGGTGCCACCTGGTATCTGGACAATAACGGAAACAATGCATGGGATGCCGGCACCGATAAACAATATTCGTTCGGAGCAACCGGCTGGACTCCCGTTACCGGGGACTGGAATGGAGACGATCATACCGAAATCGGGGTCTACAAGGACGGCGTCTGGTATCTGGACACCAATGCGAACAATGCATGGGATGCCGGCACCGATAAACAATATTCGTTTGGAGCGACAGGCTGGACACCCGTTACCGGGGACTGGAATGGGGATGGCAAGACCGAAATCGGGGTCTACAAGGACGGCGTCTGGTATCTGGACACCAATGCAAACGGGGCATGGAATGCCGGTATTGACAAGCTATATTCGTTCGGAGGGAAAGGCTGGGCTCCGGTAGGGTATGACTGGAATGGTGATGGTAAGATCGAAATCGGGGTCTACAAGGACGGCGTCTGGTATCTGGACACCAATGCAAACGGGGCATGGAATGCCGGAACTGATAAGCTATATAAGTTCGGAGCAACCGGCTGGACACCCGTAGCAGGCGACTGGAACAATGACAGGAAGGCCGAGGTAGGGGTTTACCGGACTGGTGTGTTCCAGCTGGACCACAACGGGAATGGCGTGTGGAACGGTGCAACCATTGACAAGCAGGTCAATTTCGGAATTACCGGGTATACGCCGAAAGCAGGCGACTGGAATGGTGATGGAAAAACAACCGTCGGGTTAACCAATGGCAATTCCTGGCAGTTGGATAACGGAGATGCAGCAACCCCCTCTACACCAGCAACTTCTTCAATTACGGTTACAGCACCGAATAATGGGGAGACCTGGGCACGAGGCACTGCTCACACTCTCACCTGGAGTTACACGGGCAGTCCCGGGTCGACCGTAAAGATTGAGGTATTGAAAGGAAGCACAACGGTTGGCACCATAGCAGAGAGCGCTCCGATTGGCAGCGGCGGAAAAGGCACCTATACCTGGACGATTTTTCCGTCTGGATCAACCGGAAATGATTACAAAGTCAGCGTTAAGAGTATAAGCCAGCCAACGATCAAAGATCTCAGCAATAACTTCTTCACCCTCACCTATGGAACCAGCTCTTCTACAACGACGAAACCCTCAGTAACCCCAACTCCCGTCATCAAAACAAATACTATCATCACCACTTCCGGCTCTACCCTGTATATGGACCAGTACGGTATCAAAGGAGATGGAAGCGATGAAGGACCGGCGATCCAGGCTGCTCTCAATTATGCAGCATCCCACTCCATTAAAACGGTTATCTTCCCGGCAGGAAAGGTTATTACTACCGGAAGTCTGCGAATTCCCGAGGGATTAACCCTCATTGGCAACGGGTGTACGCTCAGACTCAAAGCAAATTCGCATACCGGTACCTCTCCGTGGACATGGATTTATGTCCAGGAAGGTGTTCGTGTCAGCGGATTTAAGTTCGATGGAAACCGGTTTAATGGCAACGGCATGAATACCAACGGGCTGATGTTACAGGGTAATAATGTTTTTGAAAATAACGAAGTATACAACGTCAATTCATACGCGGTCTTTGTTTACGGGGATTATCCGACAAATATCCGGATTACCAACAATTACATTCATGACATTAAACAGTACGGGATAGATACTGGTGGCAGCGATGGTCCTTCCAGTTGGGGCTACAATATCGTTGTGACCGGTAACACAATAGTAAACTGTGGAGAAGTTGGCGTAAAAATCCGTGGCACGAAAGACAGCACTATTTCAAACAACAATATTAAACTGGGTGCCAGGACTGGAGACGAACCCAGTGGAATACGTCTGTATAGCTGGGATGAAACCAATACCAATGTCAAAATAGCGAATAATATCGTTACCGGTATTGACCTGAATCCGTCGGCTTGTATTGACTCGGATGACAGAGATAACCGTGGTATTTCCATAACAGGGAACAAGGTAAGCCATTGTTATGACGGAATTGAAATCCAGTTCAACAACGGGATCATTACGGGGAACACGATATCGAATTGCGTCAATGATCTAACGAACTACGGGAGCGGTAATACCATCAGTAATACAATTCTGCCCTAGGGTGTGTACTGGTATCAGGGGAAAATCCCCCCTTTTTTTTCAGATAATGAACAGGTAACAAAACCGGCTCGGTAGGAACGGACATGAATCGATTCGGTTCGCACCCTAACCATGAAAAACTGACTTAAAACGAAAGACACCCGCCTCAGGGCATCTCCGAGGCTCGGCGGGGCAAGGAAGTTTTTTTTAATTTTTAGTTATCAATCCGCCCCAGAAGATGCCCCTCCACGGCAAATAGGTGACTTTACATTTAAAAAAAACCTGCCAATCG
>Ga0315284_10012472_pt1 | contig 12100 bp, 11 predicted proteins | sample YL17G09_16_MG_FD_203696 | JGI IMG/M metagenome (GOLD analysis project Ga0315284, IMG submission 203696) | Sediment microbial communities from Yellowstone Lake, YNP, Wyoming, USA - YL17G09_16 | ecosystem: Environmental > Aquatic > Freshwater > Lake > Sediment | place: USA: Wyoming | collected...
AGTTTTTCATGCCTAGACAAAAAGTTATTGATGGCAAAGGATCATCATGTATGTAGATAATTTGCTTGGCCACTTGTTTTGTGCTAGCATTCGGGACGATTAAATTATCATGTTCTCCATTATCAATTGCTTCAGTAGTGTCTCTTTTCAGGATTTCTCCTTTTTTAGGATCAAGTTTGAAAAAGAATCTGTTCATTTTTGCATCTATCTCTGCGTGCACAGCTTCCTTTACGGGCTCTCTGTAAACCTCTGGACCAAACGATTTGAGCACTGATGCACTAATCGGCGTGTGAGCGACCGATCCGTAAGATCCGTAATACTTAGTGATTCCATTTCTCATATTTTCACCTTTAATCCGAAATATCAACGCTCTAACTAAGTTACCTTGCCTGATGCTCAGAGTGAAACGCTTCCAAACAGCTGATCGATCAGGAATCGCCCGAGATAGAATGTGATCATTGATGTTGCAACGAACGGCAGCAGATATCTTACAAATGAAGACTTGCGTCCGGTCTGGATTACTGCAATAATAACCGACGCAAGCACTCCTGTGATTATGACAAGCGACAGCGAGAACAATGCAAATTCCGCTGAAGTGAGACCAGGTGCAATTGGCTTGATCTGCACGAGCGGCGAGGTTATTCCGGTGTAAGTCTTTTGAGTCCAAAGCTTTTCGAACAGGCTGATGAGCTTGAACGAAACAACATAAAGGAACGGGGCGCCTATCGCAGCCGCAAATCCGATGAATATTGAATACATAACCATCGACGCGCCGATCTCTTTCTGCATGAGCTGCATGTTTCGCAGGTCAATGGCAGTCTGCTCAAGTATCTTTGCCATCTCTCCTCCCGAAGCGCTTCCCTCTTTTACCAGTCCGACTGTCCTCCGAAGGTATCTTGAGCGGAACCTAACTGTTAATTGATCAAGCGCTTCTTCAATAGTCTCACCGCTGAACACGCGCTTAGATGCGAGTTCGACTTCTTTTGCCAAAATGCCGAATTCAGGCTTTGCCGCATACCACAACGCTCTATCCAGCTGCATTCCTGCCCTTACGTTTGCAGCTGCAAGCTGCAAAAAGTCAGGCAGCGCATTGTCAACTTCTCTCCTTCTGTCGTCAATCCTTGCCAATAAGTATTGGTATGCTGCAGCAAGAACAATAAGCACAACACCGATTGCCCCAAGTATTATGTAAATCGGATTCAGGGCCATTATAATGAATGCTGCCAAAGAGATGGCAAACAAAGCCGCAGAGCCGACTATTCCAATTCCTGAAACATATTCGTCCACGTAGTCGAAACCAGCCGCTGTCGCAAGTGCGCCAACCTGCCTGACGTATTGTCTCGGCAGCAATCTTCCAACAATTTCAATTTCTTTCTCCATAATAACAACCTACAGTTTTTATCATTTCCTAGACATTTATCTACTACGATTTTTGTATTCCCTTTCTTACATTTCTTATTATCTCATTTTATTTCATTCTTATTTATACTTCATATGCCGGCCTTGTGACGTCAATGTAACTAAGGAATATGTACTGTATTACTGCGATCATCGGAATGAATGCCAGCAAGTCCTGAAGCGTCAGCTTTATCCCGGCGAATGAAAGTATCAGAATGCCGACAGAAATTCCAAGCGACGGAAATATCACTCCAAGCACCATGTAAAACATGACAACCGGGTTAAGCTTCTGGCCGTACTCTTTCATATCAATCAGCTGCTCGCGTGCGATCTGGTCAAGTACTATTCCCAGCGAATCTCCGACATCCGCTCCGGACCTGACGCTGTTCACTATCTGAAGCATCATGCGCCTGAACGCAAGCGAAGGGTTATCCTCAATGATATCTTGCATTGCAGTGTCCAGCGGAACGCCGACAACCACGCGCTCAACGATTTTGTTTATTTCTACGCTGATCCGGCCGTAGCCGCCCCTAGATATTGCGAGTATTGAATCAAACAGCGGAAGGCCGCTCTTTACCGAAATCCAAAGATGTCTTCCTGCGAAAAGAATGTCCTTCTCTATTTCCCTCTTTCTTTTGATTGCTTTCGCTTTCGGCTCTTGGACCATCAGAAGAAACATAGATAAGTATGCGACGATCACAACCGGAATCATAAGCAATGGTTCGGCTCGTTGGTTCCAAACAACAAACGCTGCAGCGATTACGATCGCAAGGGCAGGCCAGACGGCGTTTATTAGAACACGCTGCATGAATGTGCGCTGGCTTTCATGCATGTCCGCTTCCCGCATCTTCTTTCCCAGCCAGGGAAACCGCTTAGCAAGATCGTCAAGAAAAGTCTCCCATGAGCTGGAAGGTTTTGTTTCAGTGTTGTTGTTCTGCACAAATGCTGTAACTTCCTCAGGTTCGATTATTTTGTCTTTTTTCTTTGTTTTGGCCATATCCGCCTACACCCGTTTTTTAACCTCTTAAACTCCTTTACTCTGATTTTTGACCTTTTTATCCTTTACCTTTTCAGGTTTTTAAATGGTCTGCCCGGCCCAATCAACTCATCTTCTCTTTTTTTCAGTCATTTTCTTTATCATCATAATCCGGTCATATTCGGCAAGCGCCTCGCCATAGCTCATTGAGACCATTTCAATCGCCTTGCCAGTCTCTTCTGAAGGAGGTCTTGCGATAACCTCTTTTTTCATTGTCTCGTATACAACAATGTCGTCGACTGCCTCTTTGAATGTTTTTCTGATTGTTTGGACTTTGTTGTCTGCTTTTGCATCAATCGCCATATCCTCACATTACGTGGAAATTACATTGAATTAGCTTTTACATTGATTAGTTTTACCATCCCTTGTTCTTTTTCGCAGCCTCAAGCACGTCATCAGGATTCAAATAGTAATCTGCCGTAATCCTGCCGACGGTGTTTATGTCAAAGTACTTCTTGCCAACCATCCATTTCAGTACTTTGATTTTGTCCGCAAGGTCCTCGCGCATCTCCTTCACAGTCATTCCTGTGTAAAGCGACAGCAGTTCGCCAAGCCTTGAAAGCTGTCCGACCTCTTTTACTTCATCCGTTTTCGGATCCCAGCGGTAAATGATGTTCGCCGTTCCGTTCTTTGTGACTTCGGCAAATTCGAACGTTCTTCTGACTCCGCTGCGCCTGTTGCGGTACTGCACAATTATCCCTCCAAGCGCAGGCAATACTGATCTTGGCAGCGAGATTGGCGGCGTCGTCAGGCGCGTAATGCATTCCTCTGCGTTATCTGCATGGATTGTCGCATATACGCTGTGCCCCGTATGCATCGCTTCGAAAAGAACTTCAGCTTCGCGCTGTCTTCTTACTTCACCGACGATAATCCTGTCCGGTCGCTGCCTTAAGCTGTTGACCAGCAGGTCGATCATTTCAACCGCACCCTTCCCTTCGGGGTTCGGCTCGCGCGTTGTCATCGGCACCCAGTGCAAAAAGTCAGGGAGCGTGAGTTCGCGTGTGTCTTCGATCGAAATGATTCTTTGGTTCGGCGGAATCATACAGCTCATTGCATTGAGAAATGATGTCTTGCCGCTGCCAGCCCCTCCAGAGCTCAGGAGCGAGACTTCATTCTGGATGCATATCCATATCAGCGCCGCAACTTCCGGCGTCACAGTCTTTACTTCGATAAGATAAGGAATTGTCCAAGGATTCCTAGAAAATTTGCGGATTGAAATTGTATTTCCAAATGAAGAGATTGGCGTGAGCGTCGCATTAATGCGATCGCCGGACGGCAGATATGCATTCATTATCGGATTGAGGACATTGATCTGCCTACCCACTTTTCTTCCAACCATTGCAGCGTATTCATAAACCGTCTCGTCACGGCGGATGTACAGGTTTGTTCTGCACCAGCCGTGCTTCTTGTGATAAATCCATACGGATTCGGAAGGGTTGTTGATTGCGATATCTTCCAGATTTTCGTCGGACATCAGAACTTCAAGGTCACCCATTCCAAGCGTATTCTGGATCAAATAAGAGATTAGCACCTGTTTCTTTTCCGGCGTAAGCCCATGGAACTGACGCTCAAGCAGCTCGTTCGCCTTTCTTTCAAATTTCGCCCTTACTTCGCGCGATTTTGTCGGATCAATAAGCTCAGTGATGTCAAGCTTCACTTGCGTGATCAGGTCTCCTTTGATTGCGTTCAGAATGAGCTTTGTTCCTTCAGCAAGCATTGGAATTGAAATGATGTACTGCGGAACGTAATCGCTAGACTTGCGGCCGATTTTTATTGAAACAGGAATTCCGTTCGCATCGAAGGTATACGCTTCAAGTTCTGTCAGCTTCTCTTTTCTTTCTTCGGCAGGCCGCTCCGGAGCGCCGCCCCCGCCCCCGTCACCAGCGCCTTCAGCTTTTCCTTCAGGCTTTTCAGGCGCACCAACCCCTGCCCCAGTCCCTGTTTCTAGCGCTTTCTTAATGAGCATCAGTTCTTCTTCCTCTATTTCCTCATCTTCTTTGTCTTTTTTAGCCACCAAATCCACCCTGCCAGCCGACTTTGTCAGTTTCCTACCCATTCCAGGTAGATGTTTGTCAATGTGTAACTGATTCGAACGAGTCCTTGATTTTCAAGGACGTAAGACCAATACTCAACGGTTTCCTGCGGTATATTTAATTCTTTTGATACTTCGACAAGCTCGACCTTTTTCTTTTCAAAAAGAATGCGCATGAACCGGTCGATCCCGGTCGTGATAAATCCTTCATCAACAAATTCGTCAGCCATCAAATCACACATTAAACTTTCAAATCACACATCAACACATTCAAATCATGCATTAACACACTGCGGATAGATACAACGGGCAGGTGCCACAGATAGTATTGGGTGCGAATCCTTTTTTTAAGCTTGCGTTCAATTGCTCATATTAACTGGCATGTGATAATATATGGATGAGCAAGATAAAACAGAAAAACCAGAAAAAAAATACAATCAAGACAAGGAAGGCAAGGAAGGAAAAGGCGCAAAAATTGATCCGGAGACGCTGACTTCCATTGAAAAGTCCATCTATCTTGACGTAGGCGAAAAAGGAGTTCTCCTCTTTAGGATGGCCGATGGAAAGACAACAATAGAGCAAGCAATAGCTGAGCTCGGCCTCACAGAGCAAGAGGCAAACAGTGTCATTGAGAAGCTGAAGTCAAAATACATTTTCCTTGAATTCGAGGAGGAAAAGAAGCAAGAAGTAGTAGTCGAAAAGAAGGCAGAGCCAACCCCGATTGATGTGCCAAAGAAAACATCCGGAGACTCTGTCACAGCGCTTACGCTCGGGTCGGAGCTTGCGGTAAGATTCGGCCCAGCAGGAAAAAAGATTTACGATGTTATCGATGGCAAGCTCGATACAGTACAGGTCGCAACCGAAGCGCTTGTCCCGCTTGACTTTGTTGATGATGTCCTTTGGTTCTTGTCCGAGCGGCACCAGCTCCATTTCTCAAAGCTCAGGCCGAATGAAATAAAGGACAAATACGGATCAATCGGGTACCGCATCTTCAATGAATATGGGAGAGAGGGAATATTCATTTACGTGCTCCTTCAGAGGCTGGCAGATCCGATCGCAACAATCCGTTTGTCGGGCATCGATGAAGTCAAAGCATTGGATATCTATGAATTCATCCACAAGACAGCAGGCCTACCCATCTCTTTCAACAAAAAGGATATGCTAACGTTGCTGAAGCGCTGAAGAGATGAAACAATGAAAAAAAGCAGTGATCAATCCAACTGCAGCAGTACCATCTTCTGAATTAATTTTTGTTCCTCGTCTTTTTTTTGCGTCAAAATAGATCTTTTTTCAGTTGCCCTCAATAGTCTCAAGATTTGCTTTTTATTTCCGATGAATCCGATCACAATATTTGTCGGCTCTTTAACGCCGACAATCTCTGTTGCTTTTCTGATCTGTCGGCTGCATGCAGCCCTGAGCAGGATCTCTAATGCACGATTGCGCATTATATTTCTCTTGTTTTCGAATGCTTTCAATGCATGGAAGAAAGCAAATTTCACATGCATCGGTCCGGCAATTGAGTCTGCGTCAAAGACCTGGACAAGCTGAACAAGCCGTGAAGAATCTGTCTCGTTTATCTTCGCGACTGCGTCGATCAGTTGCTCCTTTGTCAGATTGCTGCTTGCAGCAATTACTTCGACAGTTTCTGCATCTGGTTTTTTCATCATCTCTTTACTGGTCTGCAAAGAATTTATAAGCATTAATGAATAGTAATAACTTACAGAAGTAATAACTTACAGAATAGCTTACAGATATACACCGATATACTGAGTTTATTCTCAGTATCTAAGTGTACCTAGGTATATTCAAATTTTAGGTGAAATTATGCAGGAATATCATGGATCGAAACTGACAAGAAAAGGAACAGGCGGAACGAGAAGAAGCTCCAGCGACAAGAAGCTTTCAAAGATTGGCGGCCACTTCTCAGCGACGAAAGTCGCGCAAAAAGAGGTTGCGAAGAAGCGGCGCACACGGGGCGGATCGTACAAGCTTGTCAAGCAATATGCGGCGACTGCAAATGTTGTCATGCCCGACAAGTCTATGAAGAAAGCAAAGATCATCCGCGTTCTCGAATCGCCGAATAACCGCCATTATGCAAGAATGAATGTGATCACGAAAGGCGTCGTCATAGAAACGGACGCAGGCAAAGCTCGCGTTACATCCCGTCCGGGCCAGCATGGAATTGTTAATGCAGTGTTGATCCAGTAACAAGGAAACGGTAAAACGGCAACAGGTAAACGGCGACCATTATGGCAATAGAGGTAACCGAAGCTGATTTTGAAAAAGAAGTGCTGAAATCAAAAGAGCCAGTGCTTGTTGACTTTTGGGCAGTATGGTGCAATCCATGCCAAAAACTTGCGCCAATTGTCGACGAAATTAGCAAAAGCGGCAAGATCAAGGTTGTCAAAGTCGATGTTGACAAGAACAGAAAGATTTCCGAGCAGTATCGCATACTTAGCATCCCTACACTCATCATTTTCAAGAACGGCAAGCCGTTCGAATCGAAAACAAACCCGATGTCAAAGCAGCAGCTCGAAATGTGGATCGATGCAGCAAAAAGATAGGGGAGAGCACTGTTGTGAAGCGGAGAGGGCCGAAACTAAACTATTTTTAAACCACTCTCACAATTCGTTTCATGGCCAAGAAGAAACCGGCAAAAAAGTCTGGCAAACAGCCCAAAGCACAGCCCAAAACTACGAAGACAACTGGCAAGGCCAAAGGATCATTTTTTAAGCCAGTGAAAAGAAAGGACGGCGCCGGGGACACCGTCATCTCAATCCTAGAAGAGCTTCATGCCAAGACAAAAGAGATTTCAAAAAGAAGGCCGCAGGCAATAAAAGAAATAGAAGAAATGAAGAAAGAAGGAAAGCGCCCGGAAACTAAGATTGAAATATCAAAGCTGGAAACCCCGAAGTCAAGAAAAGAAAAAGCAAAGCAGGCACAGCAGACACAGCCGCATCCGCATCTTGAACACTTCGGGCCGGAAGTGTCAAAAGAGAGGGTCAGCACATCAAGAATTGCCCGCATCAAGACCGGGATACCTGGCCTTGACGAAATGACGAACGGAGGATTCGAACAGAAATCAATAATTTTAATCAATGGAGACCCGGGCAGCGGCAAGACGAACCTAGGACTCCAGTTCCTTTACGAAGGAGCGCTGCAAGGAGAAGCGGGCCTTTACATAAGCTTTGGTAATGAGCCAAGAGAACTTCTGTATCCGAGGCTGATACAGTTTGGAATGGATTTCCAGGAGCTCGAGGATAAGAAGCTGTTTTTTGTCATAGAGTATCAGCCGCACGAAATCGCAAAGCTGATGCAGGAAGAAGGCGGCACCATTTACGACATCATCACAGCATACAATGTGAAGCGCATTGTGATTGACACCATCACACCTTACCTCTTTCAGTTTGAAACTCTTTACGATTCAAGGCTTGCACTTGTCAGGCTTTTCAATGTTTTCAGGAAATTCAGCGCTACAACCGTCCTCCTGAATGAAATCTCCCAAAATCTTCCAATGCATCCGTCAGCCGCGATCGCAGAATTTCTTGCTGATGGCGTTATCAACCTGATCCATTCGAGGTCGGAGGACGGTATCCAGGTGCGTGGAATTGAGATATGGAAACTCTCAGGAGTTTCGCACACAGAGATTGCGCGCCCATTCGCATTTACAAACAAAGGAATTGTCATTTATCCCTCTGAAAGGCTTTTCATCAGCTCACCGAAGAAATAGTTTCATCAATTCATCAGTTTCATCATAACTGTTACCACCATAACGGTTTCATTACGTCATCAGTTTCATCCTCGTAATTCATCGCATCATCAAGAGATATTCCATCGAGTCAAGTCATCAAAAAATAATTACATCAACAGATTCAAGAAAGGAACAGATTTAGGAAAGAAACAGATTCAGAAAATATCAGGAGATAGTGTGTGTATGGTTAATCTGATCAATCCAAACAAATATTCAAACAAATATTCAAACAAATCAGTTAAAGGACAACTTAGAGGGCAGCTAGGAATAGAATACATTTTGCTAGTCTCCATTTCAATTGTCATGTTTATTGCGATAGTCTTCATAGCAAACGACCAAATAACTGCATTGAGCAGGCAGCAGGGACTCAACAATGCAAAGACTGCGCTGAAGAGTATTGCAGATGCAGCGAATGCAGTTTACGCTGAAGGAGCGGGGGCAAAGCGCGTGATGACTATCGTTTTTCCACAAGGAGTCGAAGACAGTTCGCCAATGATCATCAACAACACGCTGACGCTCAAGTATCTTGGAACAGACATCTCGTTCAAGCTTGATTTTCCAATCTCGGGCACTCTGCCGCAGGCAGCAGGTTCTTATGACATTGAGATAATCTCACAAGGGGGCTCCGTTAGTGTTGGCGTTGCGCCATTCACCGTCTCGCCATCTTCACTGCTGTTCGAGTTCTGTTCTCTGAATACATCTCAGGTGCAAGCCAAGGCGCTCACATTCACTAACTATCAAAATAATTCGTTAAACATCAGCCTTAGCCTTAATTTCAACGTTACTGGAGTCAACGTTTCAGTTTCAAGCAACTCATTGAATCTCTCCGCAACGCCATCGAACGGCTCTGTAAAGGAGATTACAGTAACTGCTTCAGTTTCTCCGAACGTTCTTGGAACGTACTCTGGCGTGATTTATGCGTCAACCGTCAACTATTCCACCACTGTTCTGATCACTATAACCGCTTCGGCATGCGGAGGCGGGGGCGGCCCAACGACAAATGTCTCTTACATTCTGATCAAGACATACAAGGATTCCGCGTATGCAGTTGAAAAGTCAGCATTCGATCTGCCGCCGAACGTGACGATCACGACGGGCAACTGGTCAGCGAACGTATCGCTGACCCTCAATATTCTGGACCCGACAAACACCTCAGTGTCAGGATATCCGAAAATTGTGGCAGCCAATTCCACTGGCGGCTACAGCGAGATTACGCCTATAATCGGAACAGTTGGAAATTATACGATCATTGTGAATGATCCGTATGTTAATTTGACTAAAACAATTCAGGTGAATCCATGTTGACCACGCCCGCCAGGAGATTATTTTTTGTATTTCTAGTATTTCTTTTAGTTACGCAGTTATCCTTCGCGGCAACGCTTGTGACTTCCGTTCCAATTGCCGCAGTCTGCAACGATCCGCAGGGAGGAACAGGAATAACAAACTGTACATCGAAGGTGAACGTATCCGACGACACGAGGGCGAGCATAAACTTTGATACCAATCATCCTGCGTGGATAAATACAAATTGGACCGTCTCATTGCCTGCCGATGCGGTCGTTACAAATGCATCATTGACTTTTGAGCACCAGCAAAGCGCGATAAATCTGATACGTGTCAATGTCAGCATCAAGACAAACGGTTCGTCCAATTTCACAAAGGTATGCTCAATATCGCCGCTGACTGTCAAGAACAGAGATGTCAGAAGTGTCTGCGACATCACAGGATACATAAATAATTCCGTCGACGCATCATTTATCCAGATTGCGTTTAATATGACGCAGCCGGGCGGAAAGCAGTTCGAAAAAGTTGATTTCATACAGCTGAATCTGACATACATCGATGCGGCTGCCCTCACAGGCAATATTACGCTCACCAACCCAAGCAACGAATCCGTGTTTTCGCCGTTCTCCGCTTTTGACCTGAATTCGACATACGCGCTTTCCTGCAACGGATCATTCGGACAGACCTGCGGAGTCGTAGAAATTTTCGGCGAGTACTGCAAAGGGGACGGGTGCACAAACTTTACAAGAATAACTTCCGCGACGGACGTTTCGAATCTCAGTGCAAATTCAAAGAGCTGCGGAGAAATGGGGCCAGGAGGCAACTGCATCTCCAGCTTCGGTGTCAGCCTTAGCGCAGCCCCTGGCACTTATCAGCTGCGGACCAAGGCGCGGTCGATCAATAATACGATAATCTCATCGCCCGTAACTACAATATTTGTTCCAACATCAATCCCAACGATCAAACCGCCGACAGTGGCAGTCTGCAACGACCCACAGGGAGGGGGCGGCGTTTTTACGTGCACCTCACAGGTGAACGTATCCGATAACACGAGGGCCGAGATGCAGTTCGACAACAACCATCCAACCTGGGCCATTGCCAACTGGACATTCAATATCTCCTCGAACGCCATCATTGAAAGCGTGATTTTCACCTTGGAGCACCAGCAAAGCGCCGCAAACGTGATAAGTGTCAATGTCAGCGTCAAGCAAAACGGTTCGTCAGCGTTCACCAAGCTGTGCGATCTCTTTCCGTTGACATCAGCCAACGTTGACACCAACAATTCATGCAACATGACTCAGTTCATCTCAGACTCAGCAAACGCATCGCTGATCCAGTTCATTTTCAACATGAGCAACACAGGAGGCAAGCAATGGGAAAGGATGGACTACATGCGCATCAATCTGACATACAGGACGCCGTACTTGTCGACCGATGACAATTATTATTCAGACGGCGACACTGTGCTGATAAACGGAATTGCATTCCCGTACAACTCAAACATTTCAGTGAATATCACCGGTCCCTCCGGACTGGTTTCAGGATATCCCAAATACACGATCACAAACGGAAGCGGCAACTTCAACGATTCGTTTGTCACTGAGACGGATGCAAACGGGACGTATTCAATCACTGTGGTATACGTAAATGATTCGTTGATCAGGGTTCAGAGAAACGTTACGGTGGCGCCTACCGGCCCAAGAGTAACCTTCGTTCCCCCGACGCCTGACACGTTCACTCTGCTGTCGCAGAACTGGGTTTACATAAATACGACAATGTCAAAAAATGCTTCCGCTGCGCTCCTTGAATGGGCGGGAGTCAACTATACGATGTCGGGCAGCGGCAAGAATTGGTACATCAACATGACCGGCCTGGCAAGCGATGACTACACCTACAGCGTCTGGGCGAACAGCACGACAAACGGCGCTTGGCGCGCGTCAGAGTCAAGAGTAGTGTCAATCGACGTCAGCCCGCCAACAGTATCAGACCTTAACGCAGTGCTCAACGACAGCGAGCTGTATTCTCCAGTCACAATCTCCTCCACAGTTCTTGACGACACCGGTGTTTCCAGCGTCATTTATGAAATCACGTATCCGAACGGCACAGCGGTCAATGTGACTGCGTCAAACAATGATAACCTGTTCTATTACACTGGGGACACTATGGAAACAAACAACCGCCTATTCGGGAACAGTATGAGAAGGGTAGACTTCAACGTGAGCCTTTACGCAGATAAGTACAGCACATGCGGGTACGTTGAAAAATTCGCTAACACGAATCAGAGTCTGTACTCGTGGATCTGCAACAGTTATTCTTCGGGCGATCCGCGCACAAATTCGAACTGCAGCCTTATTGGAAATCTTTCATATTCCTCTGTGCCAGTCGGAGCGGATTGGAGATGTTTCAACATCAGCGAGCTGGCAGTCGTATCAAACAATGTCAGTATCGTCTGGGGATGCCCTTCCTGCCCCTCAACGCAGCCAGTTGTCCAAAACATTTCATACTTGGATGGAACATTTGACGGAAATCTTTCGATGTACAACAGCCAATACTATAGAACCACTTTCAACCTCAGCGACAGCAGTGCAGCTTCATTTTC
>Ga0315284_10012473_pt1 | contig 12099 bp, 12 predicted proteins | sample YL17G09_16_MG_FD_203696 | JGI IMG/M metagenome (GOLD analysis project Ga0315284, IMG submission 203696) | Sediment microbial communities from Yellowstone Lake, YNP, Wyoming, USA - YL17G09_16 | ecosystem: Environmental > Aquatic > Freshwater > Lake > Sediment | place: USA: Wyoming | collected...
GGACGGCCGAGGTGCGAGTGAAGCTGCTCCCGGCAACCCAGGTTGGAGAGCGTTGGAGCATCGACTTCGTGAGCGATCAGTTGGCCGACGGGCGGCGGTTCCGTGTTCTGACGGCGGTGGACCACGTAAGTCGAGAGTGCGTGTGCCTCATGGCAGCGCAGAGCATTCCCTCCCAGGCCGCCACGGAGGCATTGGACGAGGCGATGGACATCTACGGGCAACCTGAAGCGATCACGATGGACAACGGGACGGAGTTCGCCTGCAATCACTTCGATCAGTGGGCGTACCGGCGTGGCATCCAGCTCGACTTCATCACCCCAGGCCGACCAGTGGAGAACGGCATCATCGAGAGCTTCAACGGCAAGTTGCGCGACGAATGCCTCAACGTGCACTGGTTTGAGAGCTTGGCGGATGCGAGGGCGGAGATCGAGGCGTGGCGGCAGGAGTACAATCAAACGCGACCGCATTCCAGCTTAGGAAATCGGGCACCGGCGCAATACATCGCAGAGCTGTTGAGCGTTGGAGTTGGGTCGAGCAATCAACGAGTCAGGGCTTTGACCTTATGACTGGTCCGACGACGGGGGCAGGCTCAGGTAGCTAAGCACGTGCGCGGGATCTGGACCGATCCCTGGGGGCAGGCCAAGTCCAGTGAATGGCACATGTCACGTCAAGATCTGAACATCCCTCTTAGATTGTCAAGCTACTAGGTATCACCTCGTGGCTCGTAGTCGCGTCCGTCCCGCAGCATCGCCCAGATCACACGGACCATGTGTCGACCGAGAGAGCGGATCGCCTGACTGTGGGTCTTGCCCTGCGCTCGCTTCCGCTCGTAGTACGCTCTCGACTGAGGGACGCACCCGATGTGCCGCGCCACGGTCGTCATCATCGCCGCGCGACAGCGAGTGTTGACCTGACGCGGGGCTCTCGCTCGTGAGGTCTGCCCCGACTGAACCGTCAACGGACTCATGCCCACGTACAGGGCAAGACTAGCCTCGCTCGAGAAGCGGGACAGCGTCCCGATCTCTCCCGCGAGCTCGGCGATCGACGTTTTCCCGAACCCGGGGATCGTCGAGAGGCGGCGCGCAATCTCCGACTCTGCCGCCAGCTTCGCCAACGCCTCGTCAAGCGTGTGGATCTGCTGGTGTAGCTCGAGGATCCGCTTCGCGTCCTCAATGATCATCGGCCCGACGTACTCGACCTCGTCAGAGAACGTCGCCTTGGCCTGCCACTCCTCGATGATCCGCGCGTACTTCGCTCCGACACTCGGGATCTGCCGGATCGTCGCTCGGCGCAGCTTGGCCAGTTGCCGAAGATCGTCGCGGAAGCTGAGGAACCGCAGGAACCAGAGGTTGTCAGCATCGTGCGTCGCGGCGAGGAGTTCGGGAGAGACGGCCTGAAGGTCAGCCTGCATGCGGTTGAGAACCCGTAGCTTCTCGGTGACGAGCTGGCGACGCCGTCGGCTGATCCTCTTCAGCTTCTCGTTCACCTCGGGTGCAGGAAGAACTTCCTGCAGCACGTCCTTTGCCATCGGTAGCTGTTCGCGAAGGTGGAACAGCTCGAGGATCTTCCGCGCGTCGATCGGGTCCGTCTTCGCTGCTCCGGGAAAGACTTCCTTGAACCGGGCGAGCTTCAGGTTGTTGACGTTGAACAGCCGGTAGCCCTTCTCCTGGACGAGACGGTCGAGGGGACGGGCGTAGCCGTTGTATCCCTCCATCGCCACGGCGACGGGGAACCCAAGCTTTGCTCTTCGTTCCTCGACTCGACGAAAGAACTCCTGGAAGCCGGCCTCGCTGTGCGAGATGTCGAACTCCTCCAGGATCGAGCCTGCGGGATCGGCGATTCCGACCCGGTGTGCGTGGCAACCGACATCGATGCCGACGCGAAGCTGAGACTCCATGCGTGCCTCCTTGCAGCGCGAGTTCGCTCATCCAGGCGGTCTCGTCTACTGCTCAGAGCCACAGGTCACTCAAGCGTAGCATGAGTACCTTAGCACCATCCCTTCGGACTTTCCTGGATGGCACAGATGACGGGGGCGGCATTTCAGAGTCGAGCGGTGCCTCCGAAGAGGCCGCGGACCCCAGGAGCCACACCCCCGTCGAGGTCAGTCTACCGCGCCGGGGGTGTTCCCGTCTCCGCACGAAAAACAATGGTAGACCCCATCGCCCGAGTGCCTTGATTCCTGGCTTGGGGGGCGGGACGGGAAGTGAAACGTCCGGGAACTCCACATGCATTCCCGTAGCGGGAATGATATGATGTCGCCTAATGCTTCCAGTGTGGACCTCGGTTCTGCTCGGTCTGGGTATCCCGGGTATCGGGTTCTCCCTTTGGATGTTCTACCGAAGACGCAAACGGGAGATTGCATCGCTTGTGGACGAAGTAAGACTGAATGTGAGACTGCTTGAGGCGGTCCTCCGCCAGGTTGAGGAGAAGTCGTTCAGGAATCAGCAAGGGCTGCTCGACTACGTTATTCCGGACCATCGAGTTGACTTCTACTTTACACGCTATCGTGTTCTCCTGCCGCTCTCCTACTTGCCCGGCGGTGTCGTGTCGGACGTTCTGCTCTTCTACGAGAAACTGGAGAGGCTCGCAGACTTCTTTCGCAGACTTGCTGACGGCGAAGATGTCGCGGCGAAGGTGGAGCTGGAGCCGCCAGGGCGAGTGCCAATGACCAGGACGAGAGTAGCATCCTGGGAGATTCGCGCAGTAGCCGAAACCAACCGAGCTAGGGGGGAGGGGATACTGTCGCGGCTTACTCAGAAGAGTGCGACGCTTGTCGTCTCATCTATCTTCCAGCACCTCACGGGACAGTGGCACGGCAAGTCGACCGCGAGGAAGACGGTGGCTGATGCAACGGGGGTCCGCGGAGCTGGACGTGGGGGTAAAGCCTCGCGCTGACGTATTCGCCACGGTTCCCCGGAAGTGCAAGATGGCAGACCCATGAAGCGTCGTGGACAAGAGATGGCAACCATTTACCCGCGATTGCGAAATGGTGGAGTCTGGATGCCTGCAAGCAGAACCTTCGTCCTGACCGCAGAGTGGTAGTACGGCCGGCTGCGCCGGCCACTCGCTTGGCGCTCAACTGAGATTCCCACATGATGGGTGCAACTGGCTCGTACTAGGGAGGTCGTCGCATGCAGACTACGCTGTGGCTTGTCCTCTTGCTGGTTGCCCTGATAGTGGCTGGCTACAGCTATGTGCTCTACACGAAGGCCAAGTCGGAGCGCTGGCAGTGGTGGACTACTCTAGTTGGAACTTTCGTATCGGTCCTCGCGGCTTTCATCATCACTCTGATTATCCAGGGGATCATCGCGGCCAACGAGTCTGAGGCCAGGCGCGACTACGTGAATGCCATTGTGCGAGCCAACCTCGATCAGATAGAGACAAAGGTGGTGGATGAGGGGACGGCACTGTCAGTAACGCTCAGCACAGGGGCCGTCTACGAGTTTCCGGCTTCCTACTGCTCGGCTCTTGGACTGGAAGAGGCCCTGCGGACTGGGAATCTCCGAACCGACATCGTTGTAGACATCTGGAAGCTGGCTGAGGACATCGACTCGTATAACCTGCTTGTCGAAACAGGTCTGGGATTGGTCTCTCACGGAGATTCGTCATCACCGGACTTCCCAGTGCGATTGTCGCGGTTCAGCGAGAATCTCAGGACTAGCGCGGGCCACATTCTCGAACAGACCGACGCACTGCTCGAGCGGCTGCCGCTCGTTGGAGAGGGGAAGTCACCCATGCGCCAAGCCCCCGCCGTAATTGGCCTGATCATGGTGGCGATCGGGACTCTTCTAGTTGGCTTCGTCTGCCCGCTGGCGCGCGGCCCACACGGGTGCCTCGATGATCGCAACTTCCCGGCTCTCCGAGGGCTTCTCAAGCTGCCCCGGAGGCGGGAGGACTGGGATGCCTTTGCGTGGTACATCGGCTGGACACTGATCTGCGGGGGTTCCCTCCTCCAACTAGCCGGCACGCTACGATGCTAGGGGATCGCCATAACGCAGGGTAACAGGACTCGCCGGGCTCACGAGGCACAGTCTCCGGGACACCCGGAGCGGTTCAGTACGGGGGCGTGGGGTAGTCCTATTGGCCCCTGGAGCAGACTGCTTTAGCATGTCCCGGCTAGTTGCAAGCAAGGCCTGGTACGCTGGAATGGCCTGCTGCGGAGGTGCGTGTGGCCGATCGGAAACGGGACTATGCACGGGCGAGGGCGGAGATCGCTGAGCGGATCCTCAACGGGGCAGAACCTCAAGAGGGCCCAATAGATGTTACGGTCCCGTTTGAACTGAGCACCGAGACACTTCAGGGCTACATAACTCTCGATTGGGAGTTCCGGAAGGAGATCAGAAAGCTCCAGTTGAGCATTCAGAAGTACCTGAGAGATCCGACGCGGCCGCGCCCACTCAATGTGCTGCTATTCGCCCCAGCCGGGGCCGGTAAGTCTCACTTCGTCAGGTGCCTCTGCGACAGTCTTGAGTCCATGAAGGTGTCAGCCGTTGAGTACAACATGTCCGCGCTCGAGACAGTCCAGGACTTGGAGAGTGCTCTCCAGGAGGCACGGAACGAGAAAGTCCTGGATCGCAACCCGATCCTTTTCCTGGACGAGATCGATTCAAGAAGCCATCACTATGCAACTGTTCTGCCTTTGATGTGGGACGGAAGCATTGATGTTCGCGGGAGGCGTATCAGGCTCGGGAGAGTCGTGCTCGTCGTGGCGGGGAGCACCCGCCCGCTCAAGGCATGCATGGACTCGATGCGGGGAGTCAAGGCGGACGGACAGAACCATGACTTCGAGATCCCGGACAAGCTCCCCGACTTCCTCTCCCGAATCAACGGAGGCGTCCTTGAGATACCGGCGCTCGATGACATCCAGCCGCACATCGAGCGGAACCGAAAGGTTGACAAAGTCTGCATCATGATTGAGCTGCTGCGGAGACGGTTCGGCGAGCAGCTCTCATCTGTCCAGCGTTCTGTCCTGGCATTCGCAGCGGAGACGGAGTTCAGGTACGGCGTGAGAAGCTTGCGGCACGTTGTCGAGCTTCTTGAGGCGGTGCAACAGCCTGATCAGGACGCCGAACCTACTGAGTTCAGTCTCCCACTAGAGACGGAATCCGCGCTGCGTCAAAGCAGTCTGGTCTACCACCTCTCACAAGATGAAGTCTCGAAGGTCGTTGCGCGATGGCAAGCTCTTCGCTCCGTGGACTGCCCCGTGGCGTTCCACACGCCTACCTATCTGCGGACGGCTCTCGCCGGTGCCGAGGCTGGCAAGGCTGGGGGCAGATTCGAGCAGACCGAAGGGGCGCGAGCAGAGACCCTTGCCGAGCGAGTCCTGGCTCAGGTTCCGGCATTGCAGACAACTCGATCAGAGGAGGGTGCTCCCTTCGACCTGATTGTCGTGACACCTGAACGGAAGCGTCTGCTAGTTGTCGTGAAGGGCTTTTCCTCCATCAAGCGATGGATAAGGGAAGTGACAACGATTCAGGAAATCAGGTGGCAAGTCGATCGAGTGCTCCTGGAGTGGGCCTGGACAAGCGCCGATCCAGTTGCCCTGTTCCTCATGGATGTCGACTCTGAGCATGGAAGATTCGTCAGGCTCGATACCATTTCCAAGAGGCCGCGACGTGGTCCGCGAGTGACCGTTCGTCTGCCGCGAACGCAACGGGTGAGCAAGCAGGCCATCCAGCGACTCATCGCGTCCTTGTAGAGAGCAGGGAGCCCTGGACTTGGGCCACACTCGAAGTACTCCCCGTTGCACGGGAAAGTGCTCGTGGCACCGGCAGCTCCATGGGAAGTCCGGAACTCAAGATTTCGACAGCTGGTCAACATCCTGTGCCCTATCAGCAGCCAGGGTAGGGCTCATGCGAGTTCCAAACCGTCACAGAGGCCGCTTCTGAAGCGTCGTGCAGAAGGGCCTTTTCGGCGGTCCGCCCTCTAGCGGATGAATCTGGAACCTTTCCGTGGGTCAAGGCCGACCTGCTCGCCAGCCTACTGTAGGCTAGGCGGATCGATCCCCTCTCTCGACATCCCTGCCCCCCTTCCTCCGATCCTAGCGTTCGCTCTGTCCCGACTCTCGGGGGGGCCGATCAGCGATGCTTGGGCCCGTCGGGTCGCGTTGACCTTAGGTGTTCACCGCGTCGTAGCCGTGCACGCTTATCCTCGACACGCTTGCGAGCTTGCAGCGTCTCCTCGGAATCGAGTGTGGCCGCCACGAGGTTGGTTCCGTCGAATTCCACCTGGAGGCAATCGCCCTCCTTGGCAAGAGGCGGAAGTGACGTTCTAGGGACAACGGCCTGCTTCATGCCATCCCGCAGGAGCAGGACCCCCTTGTCTGCCTCGAATCGGTCAATGACTGCTCTCTCCTTCATGGCTGCAAGCCTCCGGTTGCGCTAGCCGTTGAGCGCACCTTTGGTTCCCAGGCGGAACGACCAGTCACTGCTTTGGTCAGTATCGTATCCGTTGGGAACTCTCTGCCACGTACTGGCAGTATTCTTGTCGTCCGTAAGGCCCCTCGGAGTCGCATCGATCACGTTGCGTTGTGGATCTATCAGCTGGATCGGCGCGCCGCTTGTGTTGTTCAGTCTTTGACCTGAGTAGAAGTAGACGAGGTACTCGCCAGGCTGCAGTACGACACTGGCGATCTGCACCATCCCCCCGTTGTTGTTCGTGTATGTCAGGCACCACCCGCTCAGGTTCGCTGGCTCAGAGCTCGCGTTGTACAGTTCGACCCATTCATTGTCTTTGTCGTCTCCCAGCGGGTTCATCTCGAGTTCGTTGATTACAACATGCCGAAGAGGGCGAGCAACACTGACTGTTTGCGCAGACGAAGCCACTGCAGCATCGTCATCTGTAACGGTCAGAATCACAGCATACGTGCCTGCCGAGGAGTACGAGTGAGTTACCTGTTGCCCAGTTGCGGTCGTGCCGTCCCCGAATGACCAGGTATAGGATTCGATCGTTCCGTCACTGTCCCGCGATGTGCTTGCACTGAACGTCACTGCTTGCCCGACATCCGGCTTCGGGGGAGCCACGACAAACGCCGCAACAGGCGGCTGGTTTGGCTCGAGCGCTGGACTGCAGGCGGCTTCGATCACGATGGTTCCCTCTAGGTCTGTCCTGCGAATCTCTGCTTCGGCTGATGTGAGGCGCGTGAGCGTGTCAAAGCAGGGATGGCCGAATCCGTTCCCTCGCCCCACACTGATGACAGCCACTTCCGGGCTGACCGCCTGCAAGAAGGGTACGGTGCTGCCGTCGCAGCTCCCGTGATGGCCGACCTTGATGAAGTCTGCGGCCACGTCGAGGCTCGCATCGAGCATGCTCGCCTCTGCTTGCGCGCCGGCGTCACCCATGAACAGGAGTCGGGTGTTGCTGCATACAAGGCGCAGAACGAGAGAGTCCTCATTTGCGTCGCCTGTGAGAATTGGGGACGGACTCAAGACATCAAGCGTGAGACCGCTGAGCGAGAACCTGTCTCCGCGCAGGGCTTCGATGTACGTCACGCCGGCGGCATCGACAGTGTCCAGGAATCCCTCGAATGCTGCGTGGGAAGACCCACTGACTATGACCTTCTCGACAAGGATTCCTCCCAGGACCTGAACAAGTCCCCCTATGTGGTCCGCGTGAGGGTGCGTGGCAATCATAAGATTTAGGCGGCGAATCCCGAGACTCTGGAGATACTCCAACGCCATGCCATTCGCATCCCCCCCGTCTATCAAGGCTGCGGCCCCGTCCGGAGTGACAATCAGGGTCGAATCCCCCTGACCGACGTCGATGACGTGGACCTGCAACGCACCGGACTGAACGGTAGTTGTGTGGCCCATTGCGGTGCCGGAGAGAACCAGCGCCAAAGACGCCACCAATGCCGCCCCTGCGCACCGCTTCAAGAAACGCCGCGACCGCATCACGGGTACCTCCTCGCACGCAGTTGCTGAACCGCCCGGGCTCTTCGGAGGGTGGACTACTTGAGTCCGGCCACCATGCCCGGCACCTCATAACTCGGATATAGGGGAGCCCTCTACCGCGCCTTCTCTTCCTTATCCAAGTACTGCAGGATCGCTTCAACGACTAGGTAGTTCACGGACCGATCGAGTTTCGTGCCCAGCTTCATGAGGCGCTCGACCGGCTTCAGTGCCATCTTCGAGTTCGGGATGTATATGCTCAGCTTGCCCATTGTTGGCCTTGCGATCATCTTCCCTCCCCTCTTGTCTGATCGATGATACCCTACGGGTCCCCCGCCTAGTCAACTAGTGTATTCATCGACTACGATGAAGACCATGTGGGTCGATAGCGAAGTGGACGCGATGGTTGAGTTCAAGAGCGGTCTAGCTCTTCCGATCCTGAAGGCGATCAGGTGGAGCGGCCGGCGCATTGACTTCGCGACTCGCCCTCGTGTCGAAAGGACCACGTCGAGTCTGCTCTTTCGGTTCGAGGAGAGTTCTACGCGATACGTGGTTCGGTTCGAGCCTGGACGCCAGAAGTGGTTCCTCGAAGGGATCGACGACTCCGGGCTGCTTGAGGATAGGTCGGAGTTTCCGCCACCACGTGTCTTCCCGCCGACGAACTGGCGGAGATAGCGACAGCGAACTGGTTTCGGAGTGGGGCGCTTCGCCAGACCTGTTGGCTGTTTCGCTCGCGTATGGTATAATAGCATCACACCGCCGTGGTGCTCACTCCCCTCCCGCTCGGGCCTGCCTCCTCGCACGATCAACGCAGAGAGGTTCGCTGTTTGGAGTGCGAGCTGTGTCTCCCGACAGAACCCAAAACCAGTGGCACTTGCCCAGTGGCTTCGGGTTGCTCGGGCCGGAGGGGTATGGCCATCACCATCATCGGAACAACCAACTGGAGAGATCACAAGAAGCCGTTTGGGATCAAGCAGGCCGACCGACGCCAGCACATCTACGTCATCGGCAAGACCGGCATGGGAAAGACGACGCTGCTTGAGAACATGATCGTCCAGGATATCGAGCAGGGCCGTGGAGTCGGAGTCCTTGACCCACACGGCGACTTGGCGCAGAGGCTGCTTGAGTTTGTTCCGCGACACCGGATCAACGACGTTGTCTACTTCAATCCGCAGGATCTGAAGTGGCCATTTGCGTTGAACCCGTTCGAGCACGTAGGCGCCGAGAAGCGACACCTGGTCGCGGCGTCGCTGATGTCGGTGTTCGAGAAGCTGTTCGCCTCCTCGTGGGGGCCACGAATGGCCCACATCCTCCGCAACAGCATCTTGGCACTCTTAGAGATTCCTGGCGCAACCCTCCTCTGCATTCCGAGGCTGCTTTGTGATGCTCGTTACAGAGAGAAGGTCGTCGCGAAGGTGACGGATCCGAAGGTGCGCGACTTCTGGATCAGCGAGTTCGCCGCATACCAGTCGAGTTTCCGCACGGAGGCCATTGCCCCCGTCCTGAACAAGGTGGGTGCGTTTCTGAGCTCACCGCTCGTGCGGAACATCGTCGGGCAGGCACAGTCGAAGGTGAGCTTCCGGGAGCTGATTGACGGGGGGAAGATCCTGATCGCGAGCGTCCCGAAGGGGGCGGTTGGCGAAGAGAACCAGGTTCTGTTGGGTAGCCTGATTATCACGAAGCTGCAACTCGCGGCGATGGAACGGGTCGATGTGCCGGAGGCGGAGAGACGGGACTTCCACCTCTACTGCGACGAGTTCCAGAACTTCGCGACCTTGTCGTTCATCGACATCCTTTCCGAAGCGCGCAAGTACCGTCTCGATCTAACCCTCGCCCACCAGTACATCGAGCAGTTGGACACGAGGGTGAAGGAGGCGGTCTTCGGGAACGTAGGCACGCTCATCTCGTTCCGGGTCGGGGCAACCGACGCCGAGGAGCTGGAGAAGGAGTTCTCGCCTGAGTTCTCGCGAGACGACTTCCTCCATCTTCCGCCTCATTCCGTGTATCTGCGCCTGTGCATCGACGCGCTGACCAGCCGGCCATTCAACGCCGATGTCCTTCCTCCGCGCGAGAAGTCGAACAGAAGCCACCGCGAGACCATCGTGCGTCTGTCGCGCGAGCGGCACTGCTCGCCGCAAGCCGAGGTGGAGCGAAAGATCAACCGCTGGTTCGACGCGATTCGCCGCGGAGACGAGACCCCGCGACGTACGCGCAGCCGGCGCACTACATAACCGCAGCCCGCTGCCGTCTCCTCTCGTTGTGAGTTCTAGCGCAACCCGGTGGACATCGGTCGGCACGACCGGTGCCTTTCGGTTGTGCGCTTCACCAAGGGAAGAGGGCAGGTCTTGCTTAGAATATACGGTATGGTATAATATACGCACCTTCCTTCTCGCGCTTGATGTCAGTGCCGCAATGGCATGCTCCCAAGCCGATGCGGGAGGGAAGGCGCCTCCCGAAGGCCGTCTCGCGAGCCCTCGGGAGGTGACGATCATACAACCATCTGTTCTTTCACGAGCCGTTCGCAGTCTGTATTTCCGCCGCCATCTAGCGAGTGCCATTCCGGCGCTTGAAGCGGCCGTGTGGGAGGAACTCGCCTCCCGCCAGGTTCGCTCGGCGCTGATCGGCGGATTCCGCGTCTGCGTGAACGGGACCAGTTTGTCGATTGAGCCGGCGTCATCTGTCCATCCGGGACAGCTGTGGCTTCCGGGCGTCAGCGGTAGCTCTCGCTCTCTGGAGCAAAGCACCACTCGTAGTGAGACATCCAATCGAGGGAGGTGAAGTAGCCATGGGGTACATCCGGGATCTCGAGCGCGAGCTTCGCGAAATGCTTTCTGAGCTTGCTCCCGAGAAGGCCGAATCGATCGTCAAGTTCGTCAAGGAGAAGGTCTACGACTCCTATCAGAACGGTCGAAACGGCAAGCGCACCGAGACGAAAGTGGCGGACAGCGCAGCGTAGAGCACGCCCGTTCGTCCCCGGGGGAGTGATCTCATTGCTCCCCCGATTCCTTTTCCACACCCAATCCCAGGAGGTGGTGTGAGCATGGCAAGAAAGAGTCACAAAGTGGAGGTGTTCATCGACGGGTCTCTGGTCTACACGACACGGGAGCCCGGAGCACCGTTCGGAGACGAGGCGATCAACGGTGCCCAGGACGCCGTACGCCACTTCGCTTCCATCCAAGAGATGCCGCAAGAGGTCTTCGCGGTGATGAGCTTGAACGGAGCGAACAAGCCGATCAAGACACGGTGGACGACGGTGGGGCTTCTCGACTGCAACCAGGTGCATCCCCGCGAGGTGTTCGCCGATCCGCTGATGGATCGAGCGGCATCCGTCATCTTTGCCCACAATCATCCGTCGGGAACCCTGGCGCCGAGTCCGGAGGACCTGGCTCTGACGCAGCGGCTGCAGAGAGCGGGCGAGCTTCTCGGGATCAAGGTTCTTGATCACTTGATTGTCAGCTCCACCGGCTTCGTCTCAATGAAGCAGGACGGGCACATGTAGCCCCGCTTCACTCCCGAGACTGGAGACGGCGTGGAGTAGCTCTTTCGTAGAACACGACAGGGAAAGGTCATTCCTTTCCCTGTTTTTCTGTTGCGCAAGTGGGCTACCTGGGAAACGTCACGCTTGAGGGAAAAGGTGCAATACCAGAGGAGAAAGCGAGTGTCCGCGGACCGCAGAGTCGAGGTGGGAAGACGACATCGTGGCGGAGTCGGCGGCGAGGGTCATCCTAGAGAGGATGCAGGTGGCTTGTTTCTGTCTATCCTCCCGGATCCTAGCATTCACCTTGGCGCGGCTTTCGGAGAGAGGGAGCTTTGGGCCTCAAGCCCTAGACGCTTGTCGACATTGGCGGGGGTGGGCTAGAGTAGCTGAGGCGCTGGGCCGTGTTCTAGGGTCTGTCTGCTTCCGAGTGAGCTGGGTGGAGGGGCACGAACATGCATATCTGCTGTCAGGGTGGCCTTCGGCGGCTGGCGATGCTAGTGACCATGCTACTTGTGGCTGCGGTCGCAAGTGCTGCGACGACCGCAACAACGATCAGGATCGCCTCCTGGAATCTCGAGGACTTCGGATACGGGAAGTCGAGGTGCAAGGATCTTGGTGCAGTTGCCACACTCATCGCGCCTTATGACGTCATCGCCTTGCAGGAGTGCATGAGATTCGCGAGCACAGCTGGCCCCTGTTATGGCGACTGCTCTGGCGACCTCTGCCACCTGG
>Ga0315284_10012474_pt1 | contig 12099 bp, 10 predicted proteins | sample YL17G09_16_MG_FD_203696 | JGI IMG/M metagenome (GOLD analysis project Ga0315284, IMG submission 203696) | Sediment microbial communities from Yellowstone Lake, YNP, Wyoming, USA - YL17G09_16 | ecosystem: Environmental > Aquatic > Freshwater > Lake > Sediment | place: USA: Wyoming | collected...
GTTCGGACTTCTTGACGTTCACCGACTCCGAAGCCTCGGCCGGCCACACCGGATCGCGCGTGCGGCGCAGCCGCTCCATCTCCTCATCGGCCTACCGCCGCGACGCCAGCGCCCGCCGCATGGGCCATGCCACGTCGTACGCCAGCCGGGCAGGCCCAAGGCCAAGGTCGCCAAAGGCCAGAGCGGGCACAGCTCCGTCTGGCGCGTGCTCCAGGCCTATAAGCAAAAACAGAAAGGACCGTGAGAGCAGTGGCCTCGCCCTCCCGTGCCAGAATCGCTGGCCACGGCGTGCGATATCGATATTCCCACTTAGTGCTTGCATTTGCCCACCGCCCGTGGCAGACTTGAGGTGTTAGCGGTTGGCTCGACGCAGCCTGCGCGTTCGCGTGTGCGCTGGTCGAGGCGTAGCTTGCACATCCATGGCAGCATAGAATTAAGGCCGTAGAGTTGGAAAGGACGGGTTCATGTCTCTTCACACACCGAGGGCAGGGCGGCGCAGGGCCTTTACGTTGGTCGAATTGTTGGTGGTGATCGGCATTATTGCATTGCTGATCTCCATGCTCTTGCCCGTGCTGGGCAAGGTGAAGGAGGCCGCCAACTCGGTCAAGTGCATGGCGCAGCAGAAGCAGATCATGGCGGCGTGGATGATGTACGTCGGCGACAACAAGGGCGCAGTGCCCATTCCGGTGTCCGTTGCCGAGTACTATCCGGGCGGAAATGCCGAGCAGAAGTCGCTGATGTACTACATGAGCAACTCCGCTCCTCAAGGCTGCGGGATCCTCCGCTACGATGTGGGGCCCTTCTGGGCATACCTCGGACGCGCTGCCAAGGTTGCGCCCAGCGCTGCAACAGAGGCCGCAGCAGCTAACGGCACCATCTACACCATCATGAATTGCCCCAGCGAAATCGATGTTTACCGCCCGGTCATCTTTGGTGGCGGCGTTATCGGGCCAGCCAGCTTGAAGCGCAACTTCAGCTACTCCTGGAACAGCTGGTTGCGCATATCCCGGAACGCAGACGCGAAGGACATAGCCCGCAAGACGAGCAGGATCAAGAATCCCTCCGGGAAGATCGTCCTGTTGGAGGAATTGACGCCCAACGACGGCATCTGCTGGATTTACCCCTACGACCAGGATGACACGCCCGCCTTCCGCCACAACGGCAAAGGCAACTATGGCTTCGCCGACGGCCATGTCGCATCCGTGGAACCTACGGAACTGGGTTTCGGCAAGCCGAAGAATATGATCACTCCCCCGCCCCTCATTAACGCCAAGAGGGCCCAATCCTTCTTCTATCTGACCGACAAGCACCCTTGAAAACTATTTCGGGACCCCGTTTTTGGCCGACAGCCATTTGCAGGACCAACCAAGCGGCCACGAATGGCCAGAACAAAACGCAGGGTCAACCCGCTTCCCACGACCTGGGAAGGCAACGACGAACTGCGGAAGATCATCCAAGACATCCTTGACGAATTGGATCCGCCGGCTGGGACGGGCCGGCTCACGTCCTGTCAATCTCGATGCCGCGCCGGCGTTGGGTCTGCACATCAATGCGCACGGTGATGGCAGAGGCCGGGAGGATTCCCGCCACGCGATCCGACCATTCCACGGCCACCACCCCCCCCTGCTCCAGAAGCTCGCAAAACCCGATCGATTCGAGATCGTCCTCGCCTCGGACGCGGTAGGCGTCCAGGTGGTACACGGCCAGCCGCCCGCTGTCGTACACGTTCAGCAGGACGAACGTGGGGCTGCATACGCTCTGCGGATCGCCGCCCAGCCCGCGCACCAGACCACGCACGAACTGCGTCTTGCCGGCGCCGAGCTGCCCATACAGCGCGATGCACTCGCCGCCGCTCAGCTTGCTCGCCAGTTCCTCCGCGATTGCTTCGGTGTCGGCCACGCTATGAGACAAGTGGGTCACGGCCGCGGATTGTAGTGGACGGCCGGGGCCGATCCACACCCCATGCCCCGCGAAGATGGGGCCGCGGTCATAGCTCATGCTCCCAGCCCCCCGCCTCCAGAGGCGTCTGTCGCCCGTCAATCTCGATCAGCAGGGATCGCTCGGCGGAGATGGTTCCGATGCGTTTTCCGATGGGGGGCGCGGACCGGCTGGTGAAGAGCAGCTCATAGTCCTCGCCGTCGTGCAGCGCATGCTCAATCGCCCGTTTTCCGTCGCGCCGCGACAGTTCCACGGCATCGGGATGAACAGGCACGCTGGCTGCGTCAACCACCGCGCCGACTTCGCTTGCCTTGCAGAGGTGGAGCAGATCGCGAGACAGGCCGTCGCTCAGGTCGATCATGGCGGTCACCGAGCCGCACCGTCCGAGAACCCGCCCCTCGGCAACGCGCGGCACGAACGTCATGTGCCTACCCAGAAGCGACCCGCCGAGCGCGCCGGTCACGTACAGCCCGTCCCCGGGGCGCGCCCCCCTGCGCCGAACCGGCTGCACTTCCGCGCTTCGTCCGAGAATGGTCACGGTCATGACGAGGTTGCCGCGCCAGGAGCCGGTATCCCCGCCGACAACCACCGCACCGAACGCCGCGGCCGCATCCTGCATCCCCAGGTACAGCTCCTGCGCGTACTCCAGCGACGATCCCTGCTTCAGCGCGACGGCCGCCACCGCCGCCACGGGCAGGCATGCCATGGCCGCGCAGTCCGACAAGTTCCGGTTCATCGCTTTGCGCCCGATGTCGCGAGGGGCGTGCACCGCGGAGTCGAAGTGAACGGTGTCGAGCACCTGATCGACGCCGACGAGGAGCAACTGCTCAGGCGGCCACTTCAGGACGGCCATGTCATCGCCCGCCGGCACCGGCACGAGCGCGGAGCATGGCTGGCGTGACCGGATCCAATCGACAAGGTCAAACTCGCGGGCCATATCCCCACTTTAGCAGAATCGCGCTCCAAATGCATCCAGCGATTGTTCCGCGCTACACATCGCGGCACGAACCGCAGACCATCTACGCTGGCGCGATGGCAGCGGTGCCAGATGCCTTCCCTGGCCCCAGGCTGAGACGGACGCGTCGCAGACCGGCCCCCGTAACCTGGTCCTCGCCACACACGCCTGTCTCTACCTGCCCCTGGTCAGCGCATCCTGCGCCTGCTTTTTCAGGGCGTCGTTCACATTCGCGTCGATCACCTTCTGCAGAGCCGCCTTGGCCTGCGGTTTGCTCGCGCCGATGGCCTTGGCGATCTTGATGGTGGCCGTGGCGGCTTCGTTCCGCAGGGCGTCATCGGCGAGGAACGCGGTGGCCATGTCCAGCGCCTTGGCATCCTTGATCTCGGCCACACCCGCGAGCACGAGGCGTTTCTCTTCCGGACGCTTGCAGAGGTCGATCATCTGCTGGTAGAGGCCGAGCGCATCGGCGGCTGGCAGCTTCGTGTTCGGAGCAGAGATGACACGCCCCAGCCCTCGCAAAGCCAGGGTCCTCTGCCGCTCGTTGTCGGACTTGGCAATCGTGACCATGTCCGGAATCGCGGCGGCGTCGGACCACTCGGTGATGGCGCGGGCACCGGCTTCCTGCACGGCCCCGTCGACATCTTTCTGCGCCGCGCGCACCGCGGCCAGCGCCTTGTCGCCGCCGATCCTGGCGAGAACGCCAACGAGCGCGACTTTGGCGGGAGCAGGGGCATTGCCCATCGCGGCAATCACCGCCTCCGAGCTGGGGTCCTTGTTGTTCATGCGAGCGGCCAGCGCGGCTACGGCCTTGCCGGCGGCATCGCGTTCGGCATCGGTCTTGGCCGCGACGACGCGCTGCACGAGCGTCGGGTAGTCCTTCTCGGTCGCCAGCGAGCCGACGGCGTTGAGCGCCGCCGAACGCGCCGCTTCCGATTCGTCCTTGGCAGCCACATCCAACAATGACGGGACCGCCGCAGCCGCTCCGCGGGCCGCCAACGCCTTGATGAGCTCGACGCGGACGTCGGCTGAGGCGTTGTTCATGGCACTGACGATTGCGGCATCCACGTCCGCTCCGCGCAGGCGAGCCAGAGCATCGCGGGCGGCATCGCCGCTACGGCCGCCCTTGGCTGCTGCCGCCGAAAGCATCCCCACATCGGAGCTGTTGCCGAGCATCCCAATCGCCTTGATGGCCGACACGCAGACCGCCTCATCCTGCGACTTGGCCGCTGCCAGCACCGCGGGCTTGGCGGTCGCGTCGCCGCGCGCCCCCAGTGCATCGAGCAGAAGCACCTGGGCCCCGGCGGATAATCCATCCATAGCAGCCACGAACGTCTTGGTCACTTCCTCCCCGGGCATCTGTCTGGCGACGTACCCGCAGGCCACCGCCTGTGCCGCCGCGTCATTGCTCTTGACCATCTCCAGCAGAACAGCGGCGGTCTTCAACGGCTCCGCCGCCACAAGCCCCCGTAATGCCGCCATGCGGATCCTCGCCGGCTGGTCCTTGGCGTAGAGCTCCTGGTAGATCGCCGCCGCCTCGGCCTTTTTGCCGGAGGCCAGCAGCTCATCGGCGCACTTGAGATACCCATCGATGACGACGTTTTTGAGTTCGCCGGTAGCTTTGGCTTGTGCCGCCGCCAGCGCTGCCAGCGACTCAGGCCCGCCGATGTTGCCGAGCGCCGACGCTGCCGCAGCCGCCAGCGCCGGATCGTCGCCCGCCAGCATCTGCTTGAGCGTCGGGATAGCCGCGGCATCGCGGCGGTTGCCTACCGAGTTAACGACACCGATCAGCAGCCGGCCCTTGGTCGTGGCGAGCGCGTCGCGCAGAGCTGCGCCGGCCGCGGGCTCTTCCATGCGTTCGAGGACGTAGCGCCCCATATGCGAAAGCTGCTCGTCGCCCAGGAGCTTGGCCAAAGCCGGGACTTCCGCCGGCGTGCCGATGACATAGAGCTGGCGGCAGACGAAATCCTTGCATTCAAAGGTCGCTTCGGGATTGCTCAGCAGGGCCGCCAGTTTCTTGCCCATGTCTGCCCGCTGCTGCGGGTTCCTCGCCGCCTGGACCACGAGCTGCTGGACCGATTCCATCGCCTTGCGGCTCTGGCCAAGCTTGTAGGTCACGATCTGCGGCAACAGCTCGTCCAACGACTGCGCTGCAGCCGGGATGCATGCGCCCAGGAACAACACTACCGAAACCGCCGCCACCAGACTCTTCCTGCTCAGCATGGGCTCTCCCGTTAATAGGGTCTCTACACTATGCTCTTTTGCGCTTCTCATCCAGACCACGGTGCGAGGAAACACACCGCATGCCGGCGTCCCGGGAGCACGTCTCCGGGGCCTTTCACTCTAGAATGTCCACGGACTCCGCATCGGGCGATACGTCATGCGATCGGCCTCCGGATCGTTGATGAACCGCTCTTTGGCCGGGTCCCACGTCAGCTTCCTACCAAGTAAGAGCGCGATGTTCGACAAGTGGCAAAGCATGGCCGACCGATGCCCCTCATCGGGCGGCGCCACCACCTGGCCGCGCGTCCTGACCGCGTCGAGGAAATCCTGCCGGTGATCGCTGCTGCGGTGCACGCGAATCTCCTGGGGGCTGATGACGGTTGACAACAGGGACGGGCGGCTGGCCGTCAGACGGCTGCCATGGATCTCCACGTGGACCCACCCGTCATCTCCCTCGAACAGTATGCCGCGATTGCCTTCGCTGGTGACGACCATATTCACGCCATTGGCATAGGCGAAGTCGATGCGGAACTCGTAGGCGGTGTCGTACAGGCTGTTAAACAACTTGCCCTTGCCCTGGATCTCGGCGGGGCCTTTGAGGAAGGGGTAGGCGCCCCACATGGCGATGTCGCCGACATGCGCGCCGCGGTCGGTCATCTCGCCGCCGGAGTAGTCCAGGATGTAGCGGAAGGACCCATGGGTCCGCCGCTGGGTGTAGGGCGCCAGGGGCGCCGGCCCCAGCCACATGTCATAGTCGAATCCTTCGGGAATTGGCATTTCGGGCTGTTGTCCGCAATCGCGCACTGCCACGGGGAGCTTGACCGTTACTCTCCGTAGCGTCCCGATCCTGCCGTTCCTGACGAGTTCCACGGCGTGCCGCGAGCCCCAGCTCGATCGTTCCTGGCTGCCCACCTGCAGCACCCGCCCGTATCGCCTGACCGCATCGATTACGGGGCGGCCTTCGCCGATGAACACCGTCAGCGGCTTCTCGCAGTAGATATCCTTCCCCGACTTGGCCGCCGCCGCGCTGATCAGCGAATGCCAGTGATCGGGGGTCCCGATCACCACGAGGTCGATGTCGTCGCGAGCGAGAAGCTCGCGGAAATCCTTGTAGGCCGCGCATCCCTTGTACGTGCCGACGGCAGGTCGTTGTGCGTAGGCCGTCTCGACCAGTTGCTGGGCAGCAACCAGGCGGCGGGCATCGACATCGCACACCGCCAGCACCTGCACGTCGTTGAGACCCACGTAGCCGCGCAGATGCCCCGTGGACCGCCCGCCGACGCCGATGAAGCCGGCGGTAAGGCGCCTGCTCGGCGCCGTCGCGCCGCGGGCGGATGTGGGGATGATGCAGGGGGCCGCAACCAGTGCCGACGTTTTCAGGAACGTTCGTCTGCTGATGCTCATGGTTCCATCCTCAAAGCCCAGCGAAACGCCCGCCGGGATTTGTCTCCCATAGGCGCCGCCACCCGCCCGCGTGGCCAAGACACTGCCGGAGCCTTCGCAGCCGCACCTTACCGGGCAGAATTGCGCGACTCAGCAGCCAACGCGCACTACATGTCAGATACCGGACGCCGGCGGCGACGTTGACGGGCCAGGGTGCTCGACAGAGCGCTCTGCCGCGGGTCCCGGCTCTGGCCGGTGCCACTCCGCGGCTCACGCGGGGCCATTCAGTCCGCCCAGCGCGGATTCTCCATGAAGGCATAGCAGATCAGGTGGCAGATGTACATGTGGGCGTCCTCAACCCGTCCGAAGTGCTCCGAGGCGATCGCGACCACCTCATCCGCCAGCTCAGTCAGCCGCCCGCGCTTCCCACCCACCAGGGCGATCGTCGTGAGGCCCTCCTGTTTGCACCACTGGACGGCCTTGACGACGTTTGGTGAGTTCCCGCTGACGCTCATCACCATCGCCACGTCCCCGGGCCGCGCGTAATTCTCCAACTGACGCAGAAAGATGTCCTCGTAGGCGTAATCATTGCCCAACGCGGTGATCCAGCTCATGCATTCATTGAGCGACATGCACCGGAATCGCTTGCCGATCCTGTCCGACGCCCCTTTGCCCAGATCCGTGACGAAATGCGACGCGTTGGCCGCACTACCCCCGTTGCCGAACACGAAGATCTGCCGATCCTCCTTCACCGCCGTGCGGAAGATCTCGATGAGCCTGGCCACGCGTTCGGCGGGGATCGACTCGAACAGAGCTTTCTGCTGCTGGGCATATCGTTCAATCCACCCGGCGAGGTCCGATTGCTGAGTCTTCTGCTCCATCTGTTGCTTCCTCAAAGGTCAATCACTGCGCCGACCTGACAGCCAGGTGTACCGCCCCCACGGGCACCGCGTCCTCACCGAGCCCCCCCAGACACACGTCAGGCCCGGGCGCGAACGCCTTCATGATATGCACGCGGAGGGCGTTGGCCACAGCGGAACGCAGCGGCTCTCCCACGGAGGACAGCCCCCCACCCAGCACCACGCGCTGCGGATGCAGCAGATGCACCACGTGAGACAGCCCAAACGCCAGGTCGTCCGCCAGGTCCGCCAGTATCCGCCCAGCCGCCGGATCACCGGCCGCCAGGGCTTCGGCCAGGTGTCTCGCTTCGCCTCCCGGCGTCTTGCCTATGAGTCTGCACAGTACGCTCTGCGGATCGGCTCTCTCCAGTTCCCTGATGCGGCGATCGACGGCCCAGCCCGAACACCGCGACTCCACCGTCGTCCCCGCGCGATCCAAACGCACATGCCCGAATTCGCACTCGCCCGGCAGCTCCCCGTGGTAGATCTTGCCATCGATCGTCAACCCGCCCCCGACGCCGCTGCCCATCGTCACATAGAAAACCGACCTCGCCCCGCGACCGGCGCCGCTGAGCGTCTCTCCCAACGCCGCTACGTTCGCGTCATTATCCACCGCCACCGCCTGACCCGTAAGCTTGCGCAGCCACTCGCCCACCTCAAACTGGTCCCACCCCGCAACCTGGTGCGAGACACAGACCTTCCCGCGCCGCCAATCCACCGGCCCGCCAAACCCCACGCCCACCGCATCCACCCGATGGTCTTTCGTAAGCTCGCCGATCGCCCGCTCAATCTGCACGCAGATGCCCGCCCCGCCCTTGCTGCGATCCACCTCGCCTCGCCACCGCTGCGCGATCCGGCCAGCGGCATCGCCGACCACGACTTGCAGCTTGGTCCCGCCGATTTCGACGGCCAGAATCCGCCTTGCAACCAGATTGGTCCAGTCTGTCTGCATAGCTCAAGCGCTACACGGCGGCCCCAGAAACCGCGCTCGTATCACCGGTTCACATCCTAAACGACGGACCCCTGTTAGTGCCATCCTCGCGGGCACCCCGTTTTCCCATTCCCTGGGCGACGGTTTTCTCTTGCACTGCGTGCATTTGCGGCGTATCCTGTGTTCGCACGTCTGTTGGGACGCCGCTCGTCGGTGCCGGGATTAGAAGTGAGGTCGCCATGTTAAAACGCAAAGCGTTCACGCTCGTAGAGCTCCTGGTGGTCATCGGCATTATCGCTCTTCTGATCGCCATTCTGCTGCCCGCCTTGCGTAAAGCCAAGGAACAGGCCAACCGCGTCGCGTGCGGCTCGAACCTCCGGCAGCTCGGCACCGCCTTCGTCATGTATACCCTGGACAACAAGGGGCTTTTCCCAGGGCCTGGCGTGTCGTACAGAACCGATGACTGGGTCTACTGGTACTGGGGCCCCAACGACAAAAGGATCAATGACAGCCGTATTGCGCAATACCTCGGTAAGGCCTTTAACGCCAAGGTGTTCCAGTGCCCCTCGGACGACCCGAAGACTCATGCCCCCGGCTCCTACCAGTTCAGCTACACCGTCAACGGCTATATCTGCAGATGGTGGACGAGGCCGTCGCTCAAGATGAGCCAGATTGTCCGCCCGGACACCAAGATCCTCGTGGTCGACGAGACTGCCGAGACCATTGATGACGCCTGCTGGGCGCCGGGACACTTCGACGGCGACCGCCATAACATCATCTCCAACCGGCATGACTTGCTGAGCGAGCGGAAAGGCACAAGCCTGGGCACGATTGACAAGAATTACGGGCGTGGCAACGTCATTTTCGCGGATGGCCACTACGAATTCATAGAACGCAAGCTTTCCTTCGATGTCGCCTACTGCGACCCGCTCTACCCCAACAAGCATGCTGCGTATCCGTGACCGGCACCGGGGGCCGCGCCCTCTGCTTGGCACCTTGGCGGCACTTTCGCGCCCCGGTATTTGCCGTTTTTCCCCAGCTTGGGTATAATGGGATCGTGGGTGCTGGGATCGGGTGGCGCCATACGCAGAACGGGGCTGACGCATGGGTTTGCGGGGCGTGATCAACTCATGGGCAGGTAAGGCCGCGGCAGGCGCTGTGGCTGTCATCAGCGTTGCAGCCGCCGCTTGGGCCATCCACCGCGTGTTCGGGCGCAGCGATGCCGCGGTCGCCTCGCAGGACCGCGTGTTCATCTGTGCGCAGACCGGCCGAATCTTCCGGCATCGCCTGGGGATGAGCGACACCCTCCCCATTCGCTCACCGCACAGCGGAAAACCAACAGGCTATCCGGCGGAGCTGTGCTACTGGACCGCCGACGGCCACGTCAAGCGCGATCCCACGGCGGTTCTGCTGAACAGCTATCGCGGCGACGCCGAGCCCACGTTCTGCCCGGATTGCGGCAGGCTCGTTGTCCGACACAACCCTTGCGCCGCCGCAGACGCCAAGCCGCCCCCCACCCAGGAAGAGCACAAAGCCATGTCGCGAAGCTTGCAGGGCCGGGAGGTGCGCTGAGATGAACAGCCATCGCAATCCTCGTCGTCGATTCGCGTTCACCCTCGTGGAGCTTCTGGTGGTGATCGGAATCATCGCACTGCTTGTGGCGATCCTCCTTCCCGCGCTGGGCCGCGCCCGCGCAGCCGCCCGCGCCCTCGCATGCGCCGCTAATCTGCGATCCATCCTTCAGGGGATGCAGCTCTACGCGCAGGAGTACGGCGGCTGCTTCCCGGGCGGCGCCAACTCGTCCGGCGCGTTCCTTTATGGACCGGCATACAGCAACAGCTACTGCCCGAACGTCAGCCAGATCTGGGACTGGCAGGCCCCGATCGCCAAGGCCATCCGCATGCCGTTCAACGACGGCGCTTCGCTCGATCAGCGCATCGACCGCTTCCGCTATCTGGCCAATCACCCGATGTTCCGCTGCCCGGACAACGATACGCTGGCCACGCCGTTCGGAGCGATCGACTGGAGCGCCAACGGGCGCGGGCTGATGTATGTCAACTCGTACAACACCGCCGCGGTGTTCCACTACATGCGCAGCGGCGGCGATGTGGGGGAGAAAACCTCCCGTGCGGAATACCGCGTCCCGGGCGATTACGCGCCCCGGATCACGCGGATCGGCAATCCGTCCCGCAAGATCTATGTCGCCGACGGCGCCCGGTACTGCAACTCGGGCGTCGCCCCGGACATGGACCTAAACTACCGGGGAGGATATGGTGGGGCATATGCCGATGTCGGAGCCTGGAGCAGGTTCTCAAATTCGTGGGACCGCAGCCACGCTCCCGGCAACGGCGGTGGCGGTATCGACGCGCGCGTCTATGCCTTCAGGCATGGCTTGCGCAGCCAGGACGGCTCGGCCGACGCCTACCGGCTTAACGCCGGCTTCTTTGACGGCCACGTGGAGACCCTCGGCGACCTCCAGGCCGCCAACCCGGAGTTCTGGCTGCCCAGAGGCACCGTGATCAAGGCCGGTGCCGGCGAAGTCTATCCGGATGTCCTCAGCCGCTACCTCGGCGGCGGCGCAAGCGACTGGCAGGCGCCGTGAGTGTTGTGCTCTCATGCCCGTACCTGGCGGTCCAGAATCGCCTTGCACGAGGGGCGAGGCCCTGGGGCCTAACGCCATCGCACGCTCCTATCAGCCCAGACGTCTCCGCGGCGCCATCCTCGGCGTGGCATGGAACCTCACCTTCTTGGCCGCCTTCCTGCACTGGGGATTCGCATCCCGCCCGCCACGCTGGCTGGCCTGGACGCTGGGCGACGGACGCATCTGGCCGGTCTATATCCTGGTCTTCTACGCCCTGTACGCCCTGGTCAGTTTCCCGCTCGACCTATGGTATGGCTACCTCCATGAGAGACGCTACGGGCTGGTGAAACAGGGCCTGCGCGCCTGGGGTCGCGATTGGCTGCTCGGCGTGTTTCAGCACGGTCTGCTGTTCGTGATCGGATCGTGCCTGCTGGTCTACCTGCAGATCCATGCTGGACAGGCGTGGCTGATGTACGCCCTTGCCGCGGTCTTGGTGCTGTTTCTCGGCAGCACGTACTTCGCGTTCGATCTGATCCCACGGGGGCTGTTCCAGCATGAGGCGGCCAACGAGCACCTGGCAGGCCGCCTGCAGAGGCTGGTGGAACCCGCCGTTCGTTCGCTGCCGCCCGTCATCGTCTTTACGCATCCGGAACTGCGCGATTTCTCGGGGGGAATCATGGGCTGGGGGAGGCGAGAGGTCCTGCTGATCAGCCGCCCCACCGTCGAGCTGGGCAGCGACGCGCTTCTGCGTTTCGTCCTGCTGCACGAAATGGGACACCGGCGCTTCCGTCATTTGGTGCTGTCGGCCCTGGTCGGTTGGGTCTGGGTCTCCGCCGGGCTGGTCCTGGGCGATGCCATCATTGGCCGACGGACGACGGGAATGGTGGGCTCGCCCATGTACATTCCCTGGCTGGCCATGTTCATCACCTGCTGGATGATTCTGAGCCATCCGGTGCTGGCATACGTGGGCCGGCGGCTGGAGTACCAGGCCGACCGGTTCTACCTTCGTAGCGGCGGCAGCGCCGAGGAGATGCGGACGGCGCTGCTGGAGCTGTCGCGGCGCAACCTCGCAAGGACAGACCTGACCTTGCGGCGGCAGTCGCTGGTGCAAGCGATGCCGACGCCCGCGCGCCGGCTGGCGGCGGCGCAGCGATACGTGGAGAAACGCGGAGTGCCGAATCCCGGCGTC
>Ga0315284_10012475_pt1 | contig 12099 bp, 10 predicted proteins | sample YL17G09_16_MG_FD_203696 | JGI IMG/M metagenome (GOLD analysis project Ga0315284, IMG submission 203696) | Sediment microbial communities from Yellowstone Lake, YNP, Wyoming, USA - YL17G09_16 | ecosystem: Environmental > Aquatic > Freshwater > Lake > Sediment | place: USA: Wyoming | collected...
GCCATGCTTCGCATTATGAGAAGTCAGCCGTTGTCAATGCGGCGATTCTGAGTTTTCTGCGACACATCGCGCCGATCCGTTGACCGGCCCTTGAGCCGGCGGGAGACGCCTCGGATCTCTTCGCCGCGACGTCGGCAGGCGAGCCCTCATCCCCTCGATCGCCCGATCCTTCCTTCTGCGCGAAGACAAGAGCGATTCAATATATGCAGATAACGGGAAGACGGTCGGAGGTTCGAATCCTCTCAGGCACGCCACGTTTGACTTCCCGCCCACACCTCTGTTAATCTGAGGCCAAGCTAGAGAAGGGGAACTCGCTTGGCCAACAAGTGCCCAACCTGCCATTCCGACATCCTGACACGCAACGCTTTTGCGGGGGGTGCGGCACGTAGTATCCCGGCCGCGCTCAAGGGAGGAAATTGATGCCGAAAACAAGACTCGGAAGATGGGCCGGAGGATTATTAGCCGTGTTCCTTATGTTTCTTGTCGTGCTCATTCTCGGCATGAAGCTTGCAGGATTAGCTCGAGGGACCCCGCTCATTATCGTACTCGGAACATGCATGATGTTTTCCGGAATTGCTACTTTTGTTACGGCGGTAATAAGCCAAGTCAAGTTCAAGGATCACTCAATCGTTGTGATGGCGGCCACAGTCATCGGATCTATTGCCTTCCTCTTTATCATAGTAGAAATAGTAGAAATCGTGCGGGGGATTTTATTGCGCTCAACCCATTAGAGGGAAAGCGAAATCCCATTCTATACGCGGCAGACACGGATAACGCCTGGAAGCGTCTGGCCGGGCTGAAGGTACAATGAAGTGTACCTCCAAACTTGTTTGACAAAAGGGAGGTGTCAGCGGCGTCCCAGGTGAGCACAATCGATTTGGCTCTTCGGCTAATTACCTTATTATCAGCAAGTTGAAACGCCCGAGCAGTTCGTTCGTAATCAGCAGGTCGAGGGTTCGAGCCCCCCCGCTGGCTCTCCTATTTCCCCATATAACCCCCAAAATCCCTTCAATTGGATTCCACCCGTTTCTGTCAATTTCGTCCTCAAAGTGGACAACGTAATGGACAACGGGATTCCGGGCTTGGCAACCCGTTCGGATACTTGACTAGGACCTGAGGCCGGCGATATCATCATTTTATCGTGGGAGGCATGGATTCCCAGCCAAGGAGTTAGATGTGCGCACGGCACGAATAAAGGAGACAATTGTGAACACTGTTAATGTGAAGGCTCGTCGATCGCATTGCTTGGCGTTCGTTTTATGGTGCGGGCTCTTCGTTTTCTTGGCGTCTTGGCATGCGAAGTCGCAACAGCAGCCCTCATCACCCGTCGGCCAGCTCAGCCCTCGAACGGGGCTCCTGCTGAAAGACAAGGTCATCGCACGGCTCATCCAGGCCAGCTCGGGCGACCGGGCGTTGGATTATGTATCGCACATGGCGCTCTGGGACCGCGAACAGGCCTCGGAGGGCTACACGCACGCCGCCGAATGGGTTGTTCAGAAGGCCAAAGAATTCGGGCTTGAGCAGGTCGCCATCGAGCGCTTCCCCTGCGACGGGAAGATCGAGTACTTTGGCCAGATCATGGCACCTCAATGGAAGGTTCAGAAAGGCGAACTCTGGCTCACCTCACCATTTCCAATGCGGCTCGCTTCCTGTGAGGAGCTGCCGATGTCCCTGGCCTTCCTCAGTACGAGCGCGGACGTCGAAGCCGAACTCGTGGACATCGGCGCGGGGACCGCGGACGGTGATTACGCGGCCGGCGTCAAAGGCAAGATCGTCCTTACCACCGGCCGTCCGCTTGTGGTCTATGAGCGAGCCGTGACCAAAGAGGGGGCCGCCGGCATCGTCTCGTCCTGGTCGGTGCCGGATTTCGACCATCTCAACCGGCGGCCGGGGGATTTCCCCGATCAGGTGGGATGGTCACGGATCCCCCGGAAGGCGGTCGAGGGCACCGGCCATTTCGCCTTCTTGATTTCCGCCCGCCGTGCCCAAGATCTCCGCGTCATGATGCAACAAGGAAAAACGCTGCGCGTCCGCGCCGTCGTCGAGGCCGAGCTCGTGCCCGGCAACCTCGAGATCGTCACCGGCCTCATTCCCGGCTCGACCTACCCTCATGAGGAGATCATCGTCACTGCCCATCTGGATCACTACAAGCCCGGCGCGAACGATAACGCTTCGGGCAGCGCGGCGATCCTCGAGATGGCCCGGACGATGCGCGAGTTGATCAAAAACATGGAGCTCCCGCGGCCTCTCCGAACGATCCGATTCATGTGGGTCCCGGAATATAACGGCACGTATGCCTGGCTGTCGGCACATCTCGACGAGCCCGTCAAACGGATCGCCAACCTCAACTTCGACATGGTCGGCGAGAACGTTGCTAAGACAAACTCCTTGCTCACCGTGAATTACACGTCCGATTCCAATCCCTCATTATTGAACGCGCTCATGGAATCGATCGTGGACTTTGCTAACAGTTTCAATAGTGAGCGGTATCCGCCCCAGCTCGATCTCTATATCGGGTCAACGACGGGTTCGCGCAATCGCATGTCGTACCGGATGGACGCCTATACGACAGGCACGGATCACGAACTCTTCAATAATATAGGGATCGGGGCGGCGACATTGGGCGCTTGGCCGGACAATTTCTATCATACAAGCGAGGACACGCCCGACAAGGTCGATCCCACCCAGCTCCATCGGGCCGCGGTCCTCGGATTGGCCGCAATGGCAACGCTCGCCTATGCCGATGACGATCAGGCGCAGGACCTCGCCCGGCTGTCTCTGATCTATGGGAGGAGGCGAATCGCCAGGAGCGAGTTCAAGGCGGTCGAATCGCTGTTCGCTGCCGCAAAAGACGGTTTTGGGGAGGCCGACCGCCTGGCCGGGAATCTCATCGCGCATGTTTACCGCCGGGAGCGCGCCGCTATAGGCACTGCGGCATTGTTTGCCCGGACAGCTCAGGCGCGAAGCGACGTCGAAAGGACGGGTTCTTTGCTCAATGGCGATGAAGCGGCCTCCCGGAAAAAGGTGGACGAGGTCGCTGCACTGAGAGCCCTGGAACTGAAGACCGCAAGAGCCCCCCGAGTTCTGACCGAGACTGAGCGGCGGGCCGCGCGATTGATACCGGCTCGGAACAAAGGGAAGGAGCTGTTCAATTTGAGTAATGTCAGCCGGACGCTGGCCGAGGACTCGACGGCCCAGATCCCGAAGATCACGGCGGCCCTGGAAGAGATCAACCAGCTTTTCCAAGCCAAAGGCGAAAGCGAGCTGAGACTCATGGGGCTCCCTGACGCCGCCGCCTTCTACGCCGACGGAAAACGCTCCGTCTTGGAAATCCGCGACGCGGTCGCAGCCGAGTACGCCACGATTTCCTTAGAAATTCTCATGCTTTATTTCAGAGCGTTTGAGAGGGCCGGGGTTATGAAGATCGGGGAAAAATAAAGCCAGGTCGGAGGTTCGAATCCTCTCAGGCATGCCACGTCGTCAATACTCTCACATGACAGGACTTCCCCCAATAAACAGGGCTGATTTAGCTTAACCTCGGTTTTTTCTATCAGATGCCTGGGATTCCATGTGGAATCGCAAAAAGGGGGGAACTCCTCATAAATATCGATTGACTTGGAGGAATCACCTCCGTTATGTTTTATCCCGGATGATCGAATGAGAAGCGGATGATTTCTATTTTTAAAAGTGTCTCGGGGGTTCTTACAGCGTTGATGCCCTATCCTCAGCCTCACCCGGCCATTCTTCGGTTGACCCTTTCGATCATTGTCCCGGTTTATAACGGGGGGGAAAAATTCCGGCAATGCCTGTCGAGCCTTTTCCAGGCTGATCCTTCTCCCCAGGAGATCATCGTTGTTGCGGACGGCGATACGGATGGCTCTTGGAGAGTCGGCGAGGAGTTGGGGGCCAAAGTCGTCAGGATGTCAAAACAAGGAGGACCTGCACGCGCCAGAAACGAGGGAGCACGCGCCGCCAAAGGAGAGATCCTTCTTTTCATCGATGCCGATGTCATTGTCCCCCCGGATATGGTCAGCCGGATTGTTCGAACCTTCCAGGGCTATCCCCATCTGTCCGCCCTTTTCGGGTCTTACGACGACACTCCTGGGGAGACCAATTTTTTGTCTCAGTACAAAAACCTTTTTCATTACTACATCCACCAGACCTCCGGGGAAGAGGCTTCCACCTTTTGGGGAGCCTGCGGAGCCATCCGCAGGCAGGTTTTCATGGAACTGGGCGGATTCGATGAAAGTTACCGGCAGCCTTCGATCGAGGATATTGAACTGGGATACCGTCTTAAGGGCGCTGGATACCGGATTCGGCTCGACAAAGGATTGCAGATCAGGCATCTGAAGCGCTGGACATCGCTCCGCCTGCTGAAGTCTGACTTTTTTTATCGTGCCCTGCCCTGGGCTGGACTGATCTGGCGAAATCGCCGATTCATCAACGACCTGAATTTACGGGGCCGCTACCGGCTCAGCGTGATGATGGTCTGGGGTTTTCTGATCGGTATGGGATGGGCGTTCCACCGCCCGGAGTCTCTGGCCGTTGCCGGGTTCCTGGCTCTTTTTGTTGTCCTGCTTAATATGCCTGTTTACCGCTTCTTTGCTCGGAAACGCGGCTTCTGGTTTGCCTTAAAGGTCATCCCCTGGCACTGGCTGTACTATTTTTACTGCGGCTTGGCGTTTTTCCTGGGTTTCCTCCGGTATTTTTTCCTTGAACATTTCTTTCGTAAGCCCGATCCGCCAAAGGCTCTCAGCCGGTTTCCAAGGACCGAACACAATCGGGAAGAGAGCCCATGAAAGGGAATCGCAGCGTCGTGATCATCGGCGCGGGTCCGGCGGGATTAACGGCCGCCTACGAATCGGCCAAACAGGGAATCCGCCCTCTCGTGTTTGAAAAAGAGAATCATATCGGGGGACTGGCCCGCACCGAAATCTACAAGGGCTACCGGTTTGACATCGGGGGACACCGTTTCTTCACAAACATTGAGGCCGTGGAACGCCTCTGGCAGGAGGTCCTTGGCGAGGAGCTCTTGGCGGTTAAAAGGCTCTCCCGGATCTATTACCAGGGACGTTTCCTCAACTACCCTCTCAATCTTGGCAACACCATCTCTAACCTGGGATTCATGGAAAGCCTGCTCATCCTGCTGAGCTATCTCAAGGCCCAATTACTGCCTTATCGACAAGAAAAAACTTTTGAGCGCTGGGTGATAAACCGGTTCGGCCGGCGTCTTTATCGCATGTTCTTCAAGACTTATACGGAGAAGGTTTGGGGCATCTCCTGTACGGCCCTTCAGGCCGATTGGGCGGCCCAGAGGATCAACGGGCTGTCGCTTCGGACGGTTCTTTCCAACCTCCTTTTCAGGACGAACCGGGCCAAAACATTGATCGATAAATTTCAGTACCCGAGGTTAGGCCCCGGGGCCATGTGGGATGAACTGCAGAACAGGGTGGAACGCCTGGGCGGCCAGGTTCATCTCAATAGTGACGTGATCCGCTTGAGGCAAAAGGGACATGTCATCCAAACCATCCTGGTTAAGAATGACAAGGGGATAACCGAAATACCCGGAAATGATTTCATCTCCGCCATGCCTCTGGGAGAACTGATCCCCCGATGGGATCCCCAGCCTCCAAGGGAGGTGGTTGAGGCTGCAAAGAAACTCAGGTATCGGGCCATCATCCTCGTGGGCCTGATCATCAACCGGGAAACCCTCTTCCCCGATCAATGGATCTATGTCCACAGTCCCAAGGCCAAAGTGGGGCGCATTCAAAACTTCAAGAACTGGAGCGCCGCCATGCTTCCGGATCCTGCCAAGACCAGCCTGGGGATGGAATATTTCTGCTCGGAGGGCGACGAGATCTGGTCGATGTCTGATGCTCGACTCCTGGAACTGGCCATGAACGATTTGTCCTTGATGGGATGGACTACCCTGGGGGCCCCTCGGGAGGGATTGGTGTTCCGCCAGGCCAAGGCGTATCCTGTTTACGACAGCGGGTACCAGGAGCGTCTCGAGATCATTCATCGCTTCTTATCTACGATCCCCAACTTCCAATCCGTGGGCCGTAGCGGGATGCACCGTTACAACAATCAGGATCATTCCATGTATACGGCGATGCTCGCCGTCAAGAACCTGTTTGGGGAAGGCCACGATCTTTGGAGCGTGAACACGGAATCTTCCTGCGGCGGGGAGCCGTCATGATGTCCATGACCGAACCTCCATCACGGTCGTGATTTCCACACGGAACCGGGGAGTTAGGATTGTCGAGAGCTGACCCCTTAGGGTGAAAAATGTCCCCCCGAATATCACCCCTAAAGGGTATTGCCAACCCCGTCCCCCAGCCCCATATTATGTCCGGAACCAATAAGGAAAGGACCAAGCAGGCAGGGAGGACAAAATGAGGCGCGACATGAGTGGGGGAAAAAAGATAACTTTCATCATCGCAACAACGTGTTTGATACTCGCCGTGCCGCTTTCGGCACAGACGAAAAAACTCCAGGTGATCACCGAGCGGGCCAATCTTTACCTCGACGCCGACGAGCGGAGCCCAATCGTCGAAACCCTATTGAAGGGCACTACGGTAACGCTCGCCAGCGCCATTAAAATCCGCACGGACTGGTTCTATGTTTATTACATCTCGCTCCAGACGGAGAAAACGCGCTCCGGATACATCCTCGACTCCCTGGTCCGCAAGCTCTACGCGGACGTCAAGGTCGTCAACATCAGCTCCGAGGACGAGATCACCCAGCCCCGCGACATTGATTTCAACGACCGCTACCAGCCGATCATCGATTGGGGCGCCGCCAAGGACAAGATCATCAACCTCGAGGGACGGCCCTCCGGCCAGGAGAAGATCAACGGCCTCGAGGTCATCCGTTACAAACGCTCCATCATGGCTAAGAACTGCCTCGTCGAATACATCTTCGACAACAACCGTTTGGTCACGGCCCGGTACAACCTCCTCGAAAAGTACGCCGACAAGAACCGCTACATCGAGGATTACCTGAAGATCAAGAACCACCTCGTTTCCAAGTTCGGCGCGCCGCGCGCGGACACGGTCACCTGGCAGGACCCGACCTACAAGTCGAACAACGCGTTCTGGGGGACGGCCCTGAGCATGGGCCACCTCGAGTATCACATGGCCTGGGACCTATCCGGCACCGAACTGCAGATCACGCTGGCCGGCATCGCCAACCAGGTGACGTTCGGCGCCGAATTCAACGGCTTGAAATTCAAATCGGCCTCTTTTTAACCCCTCCTTTCTATTTCCCCCCGTCCCCGTCCCCACGGGGACGGGGACTTTTTATCCCGGCTGTTCTTCATTCTGGACGAAGCTCATGCTGACCTTGTTGCGGCCGCGCCACTTGGAGTGCATCATGAGCTGTTCGGCCCGCTTGACCAGGCTCTCCACCGTGTCGTAGCGTTGAACGAGGCAGGCGCCCATGGAGATCGTGGTGCTCAGGACACCCGTTTCCACGGAGATATAGGATTCCGCGACGAGCAACCTCAGCTTGTTGGCCACGATATCGAGCCGGCTTTCGTCGATGTTGAGGAGGGCGATCAGGAATTCTTCCGTGTTCCAGCGGCCTACGATGTCGAAGTAGCGGATGTTCTTGTGGACCGTCCGGGCGATCATCCTCAGGGCCTTGGCGGCGTTGAACCGGCCATAGCGCTCTAGAAGCTTGTCGTAATGGTCGATGTCGGCGTAGATCAGGCCGAACGGCAGGTTGTGTTTCTGGAACTCGTCAAGCCGTGCCGCGAGGTGCATCTCGAGATACTTCCTGTTGGTGATCCCCGTTTCGGTGTCGATCAGGGCCATGTGTTCCAACTCGGTCACGTTGGGGGGAATGGTCACCTTGGGCGACGTGTCGGTGAAGACCTCGGCCGTCCCGATGATCTCGCCGTCCTCTTTGAAGACCGGGACGACGCGTAGGAAGACGGGCAGGCGGTAGCCGTCCTTGTGCTGGATGTAGAGTTTGGCCGAACGGATCGTCCCGTCCTTGAGCGTCGCGATGATCGGGCACTTCTCCGTGTCGATCGAATTGCCCTCCTGGTCCACGAGGAGGACCACGTCTTCCGGACATTGCTTGCCGAGGACCTCGGACTGCTCGAAGCCGGAGATCGTTTCCGCCCCCTTGTTCCAGAGCACGATCCTCCTGTTCCGGTCCAGGCAGTAAACGCCGTCCTGGGTTTGGTTGAGAAGCGTGTTGGTGAAACCCTTGGTCGCTCCTTCAAAGACCTCGCTGATTTGTTTTTCCGCGGTCATTGATGATCCCCGTTCCTGCCCAAGATCTCAATGCCCCCAGAGCATTGTTTGAATATTATATAGCATAAAACAAATAGGGGGCACAAGACCTATTATTGAATTTTCCTATCCAGGGTCAGCACGCGCGGCGAATCCAAGGGCGAAGGCACCCTCGGGGGGCCGACATCGGCTGGACCGTCACCTGCGACGCGCCGAGGGGCCGGTTCTTGATCACCTACAAGGGTAAGGTCGATGGCGTTTCGATGTCCGGGCGGGGAACCTTTTGCCTTCCGCTTACGTCTGTATCTATGAAAGAGAGGAGGCGTGCATGAAAAAGCTTATTATCATCCTGATAGTGACCGTCCTGCTCCTGCTGGCGGCATCGGCATTTTCCTTCGAGACCTCGAAGACCCTCACCCTGCCCGCCGAGGGGCTCCGTCAGCTCCGGGTTGATTCGGGCGCGGGCCGCCTCAAGGTCACCGGCGTCGATTCCCTGACCACGATCGAGGTTACGGCCGAGATTTACGCCCGCGGCGAGAGCGAAGAGGACATGGCCGATTTCATCAAGGACCACGTCGAGCTCTCCCTCGAGAAGAGGGGAGACCGGGCGGTCCTCATGAGCGATATCGAAGGCCACTTTCATCTGTTCTTCTCCGGCGACGCCGGCATCAACCTGACCGTGCGGGTCCCCAAATCGCTGGCCATCGAAATCGACGACGGCTCCGGGGAAATGATCATCGAGGACATCGCCGCGGACGTCTCCATCGCTGACGGCTCGGGGGGCATCCGGGTCGAGCGCGTGGCCGGGGACCTCCGGATCGAGGACAGCTCCGGCGAGCTCGAGGTCGAAGATGTCGGCGGCGACGTCTCCATCGACGATGGCTCCGGCTCGATGACCGTGACCGACATCAAAGGGAGCGTGACCGTGGACGACGGTTCCGGTTCGATCGACATCGACCGCGTCGGCAGGGACGTCATCATCGAAGACGCCGGGAGCGGCGGCGTCCATATCGGCAAGGTCGACGGCCGCGTCATCCGCCATGACCGGGACGATGATGATGACGAGGATGAAGACGACGAGGACGACGACTGACTTCCGGCAAAAATCCCCCGCGCCTTGACACGCGCCCTGACTTTGCGTTAATCTTCGCTCGATGCGCCTCAGGGGGTGCGCGAGCATGCAACAACTCATCGGCTCCCGACTCAAAAAAGCCCGCGAAGAGACGGGTCTCCTGCAGGGTGCTTTTGCCAAGGCCGTCGGCCTCTCCTCCGAGTACATTTCCCTCCTCGAAGCGGGCAAACGCACGCCGTCCTTCGACACCCTCGAAAAGATCGCCAAGTTCCTCAACAAGGAGATCGCCTACTTCTTCGAACAGCGCGAGCCCGCCTTCACCACGCTTTTTCGCGGCGAGTCGCTCGACGAACGCTCCCGTTCCGAGCTCCAGAAGTTCCGCCGCTACTGCGAAAAGTATCTCGAGCTCGAGGAGACGACCGGCCGCCGCCTGGAACTCGCGCCCCTTTACGCCAACGTCTCGGCCGAACGCATGGCCGACGAGGAGCGACGCCGCCTCGGTCTGGGCAACGAGCCCATCCGCGACATCTTCGCCCTTTTAGAACTGAGCGGCTGCCGCATCCTCCGCCGCCCGCTCCCAGAGGACTCCAAGGTCTCCGGCGTCTTTGTATTTGTCGAGGAGAAAGGCGCGGGTTTCGCCCTGGTCAATTCGGCCGACCCGCCGGGCCGCCAGGCATTTACAGCCGCCCACGAATACTGCCACTACCTCAAGGACCGGCTCGACAGCCCCGTCATCGATAATCCCGACGTCTTCGTCGACGAGTACGTCTCCCTCTACCCGCCGCGCGAGCAGTTCGCCCAGGCCTTCGCCGCCCGCTTCCTGATGCCGCCGACCAAGGTCCGGGAGATCGTGGAGAGGGACATCCGACCCCACCGTATCGGCTACGATGACGTCCTCTTCCTCAAGCGCTACTTCGGCGTCGACACCCAGGCCATGCTTCGGACGCTCCGGAACATGAACTTCATGCGCCGCGAGCGGTTCGAGGAGTTCTTCCAGCGCGACCCCGGGCCGAGGGAGAAGGAGCTCTTCGGCAACGTCGCCGATGGGGAGGGGAGGGGAGGCCGGGGGCGCGGGGGGGTCAAGGGCCTTATCGCCAAGGCCAGGGCCAGGACCATCACTTCGGACCGCTTCAAGCTCCTCGAGCGCGAGGCCGAGGCCGTCCTTAAGATGCGTCGCCGGGGAGAAGAGGCAGGGCCCGAGGAGCCGTCCGACGGCCAATCGACCCTACCGACGGAACAATGATGAAATCGCGCGAGTCTACGCGTGTAATGCCCTTGCCACGCACCGAGGGGGTAGGGGAGAGTTGGGGGAGAGCGTCTCCCCGTTCTTTCGCCGGAAGGAGAAAACATGAACAAGACAGTTAAGATCCTCGTGATCTTCCTGGCCATCGACGCCGTGATCGCGGGCTTCTACTTCGGAATTAAAGCGATTTCCTCGAGTTCCGGCGAATCGCCCGCGGACGCCTATGAGTGGAAGACGATGGACGAGTATTACCAGCCCGCGGATTACGTCGAGCAGTTCATCAAGGACGACGCCTCCGAGAAAGGCATCTTCCCCGTCCAGATCCGGAACTACGGCCGGAACGGCGATGTCCTTAAACGCTTCAAAGGAAAAAACTTTGCCCGTTCGTCCGAATCCAGCCTGAACTTGGCCTTCCCCGGCCTCGACGACTGGACCCTCATCGACGTCAAGTACAAGAACGAGAAGGAGATGGAGGTCGCCCGGACCATCCTCTACATCAGCATCAAGAACCAGTGGCGCGTCGGCGACAGCGGCTTACTGATGAAGTGAGCCCATGCGGACAGCGGTCTTTATCTTGCATGGTCGAGCGGGGAGATTCATCGAACATTCATAGGAGGGAACGATGTCTTTTAAGCAGATGATGATTTTGTACCTGATCACCCTGGCCGTGTTTTTCCTGATCGACATGGTCTGGCTCGGCGTTGTGGCCAAGGACTTTTACCGCCGTCATCTCGGGACGATGCTCAGCCCCAAGGTGAACTGGGGCGCGGCCATTCTTTTCTACCTCCTCTTCATCGCCGGCCTGCTCATCTTCGTCATCCGGCCGGCTCTGGCGCACGGCGCGCTCCTTTCCGCCCTTCCGCTCGGCGCTCTGTTCGGGTTGATCTCCTACGCCACCTATGACCTGTCCAACCTGGCGACGCTCAAGGACTGGCCTTTAATCGTGACGGTCGTCGACCTCGTCTGGGGCACGATCCTGGGCGGCCTGGTGTCCCTGGTCAGCACCCTCCTCGGCCGCTGGATCCTCCGTTCCGGATGAATCCGGGGAAGGACGGAGCCCGGGGCCGAAGGGGTGTTTCGAATGAGGAGAGAACCTGGAGTTCAGAACCTCCAGAGGTAGCTGACCTTGAAGAACAGGCCGCGCTTGGTTTCGAGAAAACGGTCGCTCGTCACGTACTCGCCGCCGTTCCACTCCTGCCGCTCGAAGGCCGAACCGTAGCCCACGTAGAAAACCGTCCCGGGAATGTAGGTGAACGACACGAGCGCGTCGGCGGTCAGCCGCTTCCGGTAGAAGTTGTATTCGACGATCCCCCTAAGGAACAGGTACTTGTTGACCTGGAACGTGTTCCGGCTGCGGAGGATCGTATAGTCGTAGATCTTCTCCCCGTCGGCCCGCTTGAAGAAATCGACATAGCTCAGGCTCAGGTTGAAGTCAAGCTTGTCGACGGGCTGGTACCGCACGCCGACGCTGAAGCGGGTTTCATCGCCCTGGTACGGGGCGTCCGGGTCGTAGTAAATGCCCCCCCAGCTCCGGATCGCCG
>Ga0315284_10012476_pt1 | contig 12099 bp, 13 predicted proteins | sample YL17G09_16_MG_FD_203696 | JGI IMG/M metagenome (GOLD analysis project Ga0315284, IMG submission 203696) | Sediment microbial communities from Yellowstone Lake, YNP, Wyoming, USA - YL17G09_16 | ecosystem: Environmental > Aquatic > Freshwater > Lake > Sediment | place: USA: Wyoming | collected...
AACGGCAGTTCCCCCCGCATGGTGGGGTAAGGGGGGAACGGCAGTTCCCCCCGGGTGATAAATAAAATGCCTTGAATCCCAGCCCCTTACGCCCTGCCCTGCCCTTCATCTGCTTCCTATCCAATTCTCCTATTCCATCTCCCACAATTACTGTCTTCGTAGGAGTATTAATACCGTATGCACAATCTCTAGTTGTCATCAATAATACAATAATCCCACTATTGAACAGCCCCCTGATAAAAACCTGTAAATCAAAAGGCATGTCTCCACTCAAAATTCCAATCCCATACAAAACCATTTGCGCTAACAAGTGAGATTGTGTAAATTTCTTATTCCAATTCTTCAACATCTCCACATATTTTCCAAATTCCTCCGGTGATATCCCCCCATCTTTGCTCAAACACTTATAATCACTCACTGACACCATTTCAGAATGCACTGACATCTGCAATTCATATTCCATCTTTTCCCTCCTCATCCGCAATTCCTTCCCGTTCCCCTTCATTTTCGACAACGATGCAATCTGTTTCTCCAGTGCCCGCACATTCGACTTCTTTTCACGAACAATAACATCTGGCTGTTTAGAATCCAGCAATTTAATAATTTCGCCAGTATAATAAATCGCCCCATACAGACTTTTAAAAAAGAATAGCGCCGGGAACATATCCTTCTTTTTGCATTCTTCAATAATCAAAAATGCATTTTTCGGATTTAATCCCACAAAATTCAAATCATTATTTCGGTATGATTTTAAAATACTTTCGTCTTTTTTTTCAATCAAAAATTCAATCATACATTGCTGCCATTTTTGAATATCATTCATAGTCAAACGTCGTACAATTCCAGCAGCCTCTCCTTCCTCCTCATCCTCATCTTCCTCATCCCCATCAATAAACCTCACAACTCCATCTGGTTTTCTACATCCATACTTACAAAAAAATGGGATAGGAGCTAAATACTCAGGGGTACCCTCCACCCCAAATTTTTTCATAATTCTATTGAACAAAACCGTAACATCTCTCGCCGTCATTGATATATCCACCTGACTAACTTCCTCTAGACTATTCATATTGCAAATTGGATTAACAGACACCAGACTCACTCCTCCCCCAACAGCCCTAGGAATCATATCCTGTGCAACAATAAATTGGGTGCTCTCTTTTATAACAACCTTTTCCAGCCTATTATTAATCACCGCCGCCAATTTTTCAATTATCTCATCAGAAATGGTAGCCGATAGTAGCAGTGTCTGCACTCCAGACATCTCCCTCAAAACCACTTCCAACTCAATATTTCCAACAATAGTATGTATTTCATCAATAACAAGTAAAGCATTTTCTGGTACCCCAATTCCAACCAACCCACTCTGGATTGCTCCTGAAGGAGTCACAACAATAGTCCTCTCATCTTGCTTTCTCTCGCTGTCTTTATCTAAAATAATGCTCACCTTCCCCTCAATAAATCGATTCAACACAGCACTTATTTCCAGAGCCAATACATTATTTGGCACAACATACACTAAAACAGATTTTGGTTCATTCATCAAAAATGCAATAATATATCCCAATGCAATCATCGTTTTTCCAGAAGATGTCGGCGCAGATACAATCACATTCGCCCTCTTCTTCAGCGCCATGAACATATTTTTCTGCCATTCTAACATACTAAAAGGCATAATAGAGTCCGCAATTGGAGCAATAGGTATTCCACCGCACAATTGTTGAAACAGCCCAATATTCACAATTTCTTTTTCAACATTGAATTCCCCCAATTTTTCACTCATAATTGTACCATTTTCCCGCCATCCTAAAAAGAAATCTACCATTTTTCTGGCAACTTTTTCTTCTTTTATTTTCTTCCCTTCTACAGAAAACACCCCATTATCAAGCGCTTCTTTCAACAGCAAGCATGCCTCAATGCAGGTTTTCAAATGATCTTCGCACCATCCCTCAAATTTCTTATTCATTTCGCCGGATCGCTCAAAATTCTTAAATTCCCCAGTAGCTTTTTCCACTGCCACAAATATTTTGTCAATAAATTCAACAATTTTTTTAGCCCGAATAAGAGGATTATTTGTGCTATTCAATATATTAGAAATAGATATTACATTAATTTCATCACCTGATTCTTCGGACTGAAAATTTTTGCTAATTTCATCATTCCCACTGCCACGATACAAAAGATTAAATGAATGGATCGCAGCAGGACTCAAAGTAGATACGCAATTGGATAATTGTGAAATAATTGTATGAAAATTATAAGATTTTGGCATTTTATTACTGTGTAATGTATTATATAATACGTTATGTAATCTTTAAGTAACCCTCAACGAATCTCACTTATCCGCAAAAATCACATAGTAGCCTACAATTGAGACCCATATTATGGTCCTAGCTATTATTCTAGTAACAATCAAAAAATATTTTCACTTTAACACTATTAATCTTATTTATTCTCAAAATTGGTACTATAAATGAAATACAAGCAGTTAAGCCTCCTAATGCAAACGAAACTTGATTGCGAAGATACGATCTGAAAAACAAATATGAATACTATAAGCGATATTTTTGACAAACACACCAGCACCATAAAATGTTCCCTGAATTTTCAGTTAATTCAGATAGAATTACGCTAATAATATTCACGCTCGCTGCCGCCCTCTGCCCCCCCCCGCTTCCGCTTTTACCCGGTCCACCTCCAAGCAATTTAGCGGAAAATCCATTGTATAAACCTCCTAAAACTAGTTTCATTTGACTATTTTATAAATCGAGTTTGAAATAAATATATATATATAATAATGGTAAAAATTGCTTATATAAGTGAGTATAAAACAGAACTATGCATGACTCCTGATTTTTTTGGCGAAACAATATATAATACTGGAGAACCGTATGTTGTAGAATATCATATAATAGATAATAATGAAAATAAAGGTAAATGCATTTTGATGAGTTACCAATCAAACACATATTATCCTGGAAGATATTGTAATCTAAGATATATTAAAGGTTCAATGTGTATAAACAAAAAAAGGTAAAGTATTTTGCTTTTTATTTTTGCACATTTGATAAATCTAATCTTTTAATTGTTGATGAAGTAGAAGATGAAAAAGATAAAACAAAATTCACATGGTGCGTCCAACACAAAATAGGTGATAAAACTAAAACAGTAGACGAATTAGCAGAGATTGCAAAAAAAATAAAAGCTAAATATATAAAAATATAATTAAAATTTTTAACTATTAAAAATGGTTTGCATGAAAAGCTGTATTATCACGACAATGTATAAAACAGACATCGTATCTTCAATTTAGAAATTTACTCAAGTTCTCTCTGAAAAACAAAATGCAATCTATAAAAAGATTGCAGATGAGCGGCGCAGAATTTATTTCACGGGATTCGGTTTTGGACTTGTTTTATCTTTCCTATTCTTATTTTGGAAAAGCGCGACAAAGAATTCGTATAAAATCAACCGGTTTTCAACCATTTGCGTCGTTGGCATAATTACATTTTATCTCCTAAAAGCGATTGGATGATTCTTCACATTGATGGCAATAAACAGAAACTGGCGTGGTTAAATGTCTATCGAATCATGCAATACAATTACCACTTGGGCGCGCTACTCGAACTTGTGGGTGCGTTTTTCATCGCCAACACGTTTTGCGATTGATTTTTTCACATGTTGAAGAGAGATTCGAGAGAAAATTATGTTTTATTAAAAATAAAATATTGGTATAACTATAACTATAATAAAAAAATAAAAAAATGTGTGATTATAAATGCGCAACCAGTCAATGCACCTATTACAACTATCCTTCTTATGTTAATTCGAAAGCGTGTATTCCTATAGAAAATTATTCAACATATAAATTGTATTCAGGAATCGGATACAAGGAAATAATAATACCAATACTTAGAATAAATTCTTTTTACATCATCAGATTTCTAAAAAAAATGATAAAAAATTTATATCATTTTCAATCCAACACCAAAAATGGAACAACCAGAAAGACAATTTGAGTATATTTACATGGATGAAATCCAAAAGATAAACCCCGGTGACAACCTTGAGGTTTCCTTGTCTCCTCAATCACAAAAATATTTACTTCTTGACCCAGAGGAATACAAACATTGGTTTCCAACATACTCTGGCATTGTTATTTCATCTAATCACACTACATTGGATGAAATCATACTTCAAAATCCTATTACAAAAGAAACCTTTGCATGTAAAAACAAAGCTGGGGATGAATCAATGATATTTATCAAGCGCTTTCTAGATTAAAGAGAAGCACCCAATCCAATCAGATTATCAGATTCAACACGAATCATATATGGTTCATTAAATTTACCTACTCTATCATAACAAGTTGAAAAACAACTGGGATCATCTCTACAAGTCCCCGTGGTATAAGTACATTCCATATTCTTCCCCGTTTTCAAATCCCGCCCACAATTATAGCCATTCCTATTCAAAAGCCCACAGTCTTCATCGCCCATTTTATCCCAACAATAAGAATCATACTTCCCACTTGCAAAATCTCGATTATTTATTGGCGGCTTACAATACCCCGGATTTGGAACTTTAAAATCACTAAATTGAACTGTGAATGATTCAAGTTCCGTTGCTACATCTCTCCTAACAATAAACACACTCAAAATAATAATAAAAATAAATAATAGAAAACAGGATAATAGTGTATGCATTATTATTTAATATATATTTTTATAATTCCTGACTAAAATATTCAATCGTTTTAATAAGTTCTTTCTCTAGTCATATTTTGAGTTCCAATTCAATATATTTTTTGTCTTACTAATATCTGGTAATTCTAGAACTCGATTTAATTAATTTTAAGATAGTATTTTCTAATTGCTTCATATTTATTTCATAAGGATTGCCAATATTTAGATAAATTATCAACGCAAATTATTTTATGACCATCATTTAATAATTTTTCACATAAGTTATTAAAATTCTTTTATTCATATAATATAAATATAATATATGACTATTTGTAAATTATCAGATTTTAAATTAGAAAAAGATATGATTTTTACTGCTGACAGAATTTTAAATTTTATAAAATCACTAAATGACCCAAATATTGTATATATTAAAACTGATTTTATAAAAGATAAAAATAATCTTTTAACTAAACAATCTAATTGGAGAGATTTTAATGTTACTTATGATTTAAGCAATATCAAAATATTAGTAACTGGTCATTCTGATTATGAAATAAATGAAAATGAATTAGATATAATAAATAGTTCAAACTTAAAATTATGGCTTTGTCAAAATAAAAATTACAATCACCCAAAATTATTATCTATTCCAATTGGATTACCTAATTTAGAACCAGGTAGCAAAATATATAAAATAACAAGTAATTTAGATAAAATATATAATGTATCAATGGAAAAAAAAGAAATAATGAATTTAGTTTATTTAAATTTTAGTTCTTGGACTTATCCATTAGAAAGAGAAAAAGTTATAAATCTATATTCAACTAAAAATTGGGTTACATGCGAAGAAACTATATATTCTAACGAATGTCGAGATAATTTTCTTTATAAAGTAAATAATCATAAATTTGTTTTTGCCCCAAGAGGAAACGGGATTGATACACATAGATTATGGGAATCTTTATATTTAAGAACAATACCTATCGTTAAAAGATGCATTGGTATGGAAGATTTTAATGATTTACCAATATTATTTATAGAAAATTGGGAAGATATAACAGAAGATTATCTGAATGAACAATATGAAATAATTATGAATAAAACATATAACTTAGAAAAATTAGATGTTAATTATTGGATAAATTTAATTAAAAATATATCATTATCTTGAAATAACTTTTTAATTTTACAATAAATTTAACTAATAAAATAATATTATTTAAATAATTAATGATAAATATCTATAATCCAGATATAGAAAATTATAAAAAATCAGCTATGAATGCAATTGAAGAAGGTTGGATTTCAAATCATGGAAAATATATTGAATTAGCAAATAATAAATTAAAAGAAATTACGCAAGCAAAATATTCAATATTAATGGCAAATGGAACATGTACAACACATTGCTTATTTTTATCACTAAAATTTAAATATCCAAATATAAATAAAATTTATGTTCCAAATAATAGTTATATTGCAGCATGGAATTCTGCATTAATGGAATATAATATTAATCAATTAGAAGTAATGAAAATGAATATTGATACATGGAATATTTTTACAAATGAAGAATATATTAATTCTTTAGATAAAAATTGTGCAGTATTAATTGTTCATAATTTAGGTAATATTATTAATGTTCCAAAATTAAAAAAAATAAGACCTGATTTAATATTTGTAGAAGATAATTGTGAAGGTATGTTTGGAAAATATGAAAATATTTATAGTGGTATGTCTGATTCATCATTGTGTTCATCTTGTTCTTTTTATGGAAATAAAATAATAATAACAGGAGAAGGAGGTGCTTTTTTTACACAAGATGAAGAAGTTTATAATTATATAAAATGTATTTATAGTCAAGGTATGTCAGATATTAGATATTTACATAAATTACATGCATATAATTATAGAATGACTAATGTTCAAGCAGGATTTCTATTTGATCAATTAAATGATATTGAGAATATTTTAACAAATAAATATAAAATATTTGAAAATTATAATGAATTATTAAAAGAATTAGTTGAATTAGGTAAAGTTAAATTAATGAAAATAGATGAAGATACAATAAATGCACCTTGGATTTATGCATTAAGAATTATTAATAATGATAAAACAATTGAAGAAACAACACAATTTTTCAAAGATAATGAAATTGATATTCGCCCTTTTTTTTATCCAATTAATATTCATACTCATTTAAAAAGTATAAAAAATGATGATGAAATATCTTACAAATTAAATAAAGAGATTATCATGATACCTTCATCTCCAAATATTACATATGAAGAACAAAAAAAGGTTGTTGAAACAATATATAAATTTACATATAATATTTAAAATATATCTTTAATAATATTATGTATTTATCAGAAGATACTAAATTATTAATACCAGGTTACATGCAAGGTATATTTCGCGTTTGTATTAGTTATCCATTTGATTATTTTCGATTAAAATTACAAACTAACCAAGAAACAAATATTAAAAAATTATTTAAAGATAATTATAAACAATCATTCAGAGGATTATTTATTCCATTAATATTTGTTCCAATTGATAGAGCTATTAGTTTTGCTTTATACGAAAAAATAAAGAAAAAATATAATTCACCACTTTTAGCATCTATAGTACCAAGTGTATTATCTAATATTTATATGACTCCTATTAATTCAATAAATTCAAATTATATATATCACAATAAATTAAGTTTTAAAGATATAATTAAAAGTAATTCTAACAAATCAATATATAATGGATTTAATATTGAATTAATAAGAAATTCATTTAGTAGTTTTTTATTTTTATATTCTTATAATTTTTACTCATCAAACTCAAATAATAGTTTTTTAAATGGTATATTATCTTCTTTAACAATGTGGACAATAACATATCCATTAGATACTATTAAAGCAAATAAATTTATATTTAAAGAAAAAAGTTATCTTGATATAATAAAAAATAGTAATATTAGATCATTATATAAAGGAATTGGTTTAATTTATTTAAGAGCATTCCCTTCAGCCGGTGGAGGTATGTTTATTTATGAATATATAAAAAAGAAAATTGATAAATTACAATAATTTTTCATATTCTAAACATTTTTTTTCTCTATCTTTTAGTATTTTAGCAGGATTTCCAGAATATATTTTCCATTCTTCTGTATTTTTATTTATTAAAGATAAGGCTCCAACTATAGTTCCCTCTGCTAATATTACATTTGGTAATATTATTGACCCAGACCCAACAACTACATGTTTATTTAAAATAATATCACCATTTTTTACTCCTAAAACATGTTCTGGTAATGTTGGACCTGTCATAAAATTACCACTAAAATCATCTGTAGAACCAAATAATTTAACACCTGATGAAATACCAGAATATTTACCGAATATTATATTAGTAGATGATGTTATTTTACAATGTGAAGCAATATGAACATTATTATTTATTTCAATATTTCCACTACCAGACAATATAGTAAAATCATCAATTCTTATGTTATCATGTAAAATTAATTTTAAAGGATTATATATTTTAGTATATTTGCTTACTTTAATATTATTACCATAAATTTTTACACCAAGTTTTTTTAAATATTGTAATGATAACCAATTATTCATTATAATAAGTTAGAAAATAAATGAAAAATTAAATTAATTCTAATTTTTTCTCAGTAATTTCCATAATTTCATGTATTTCATTTATTAAATAAGCATCATTTTTAAATGAATATATTTTCTTAAAATCGAATTCAATTAATTCTATATTATATTTTATTGTATTATCATAATAAAATTTTTCCTTAATCAAACTAATATTTTTCGAAGAATTCACTATAATTTCATCATAAATATAAGAAAAATACTTAATTGGTTCAATAAATAAAGAGAAACATTCTTCACTGCAATTTAATTCAATAAGTAATCTATTTATTTTATAACTTTTCTCTTCTTTTAATAATGAATTTGAAATCAAATTTATTTTATTTTTAATGCGGAATCTTATATCATTACTATCAATGCATTCTTTACATAATTTCATATAATTTTCATCAAATGTTGCATTATCTCTTAAATCATCCATTTGTTTCCAGATAATTATATTTATTTTTTTCATTGAATTATATAATTCATTATATTTTTCTATAAAATCTTTTAATTTATCATATAGAATATTGTATTCATTTTGAACATTTTTTCTTCGATTATCTTGAATTTTATCACATTTTATATCTAAAATAGTTAATTTGTCTATAGCCTCTCCAAGTGATAGAGGTAAAATAAGTTCCATTAATATATAAAATTTTATTATTCTAATATTCACAACTCTAATCATCTCTACTTATTATTTTTACAATATTCGCATTTAATTTTTTATCAATATTCAAAGGTAAAACTATACATGAAAAACACGAATCTATACAATATATTTCTGTTGCATTTTTTATAATATCAATATAATATATTATTTTTAAATTAATAAATTTATTAGCGATTTCATAAAAATTATGATTAATAGGATATATATTTTCATTTGCACAAATAATAATTTTTTTATCATCATTAATATATTGATTAATTATTCTATTAAGATTTATTTTTCTACCTGATGACTGGGTATGAAAAAAAATTATATCATAATCTTTAATTATATTATAATAGTATTTGCTTAATTCAGATGATTCTATATCAAAATAATCTACATATATATTGGTATTTAAACCTATATCATTATAAAATGATTTAATATGGTCGTAATTAACTACATATTTATTATCTGTTAATTTATAATTCAATAATTCAGGATGAGTTATATTAGATTTTAAATAACTAGTATGACAAAAACCAGATACAAATATATTTATTCTTTTATCTAAATTAAATACATTATTTATAATTCTTTTGCATTCTTTTTGTTCATTATTTTTATCAAATGGAACAATAATTAATGGTTTATTATTAAAAAATAATTTTACATTTTCTTGATAAATATCTTTACAAAGCAAATATATTTCTTCAAAATAATTAAATAAAAAATTAATTGCCCCAATCATAGTAATATTGTCTCCTAATCCATTATGTCCTAAAAAATAAGCTTTATTTAATTTCATAATATAATGTATATTAAATATTATTTTTTGAGATTTTCTAACAAGAATTTGAGTATAAGCATCTAATTTTAATAATAATCCATATGGAAACCAAATGGATTGTAATGCAGATATATATTTACACTTTTTAAGATTTACTGGTTTGAAATAACCAGTGAAGAAATAGAGTTATTTGCTAACCCATTTAACTCTTTTTTATGTAGCAGTCTTGAAGATTTAAAATTAGACAAAACCATAAGTTATTCACAGTTAAATATGTATAATGCTTAATAACAGACAAAAATAATATATAATTTTAAATAGATGTTTTTTTAGAAAGTAATCATAATAAATATACTGAATTTATATTTATAAGAAAAGATGGTTTATCTATTATAAAAATCACTTAACTACATCGCTTACAAGCACCCCCCTTATAAAATTTACATGGGTAAGTTTCACCAGTATCCCGATTCACCCCACAAAATTGCTTAATATCCCGCAATTTACAGCAATCACCATATGACATATTTCCATCTCCTACACATCGAACCGCTACATTATCCAATTCCGAAAATTTGGAGAAATCTGGACCACAAAAGCCTCCAACTGCATTCGGGTTATACTCAGCATTTTTCCATTTTCCCAGTGTAAATAGTTCATATTTTTGTCCATTCCAGGGAATCAAAAACAGAGCAAATAAGAATAATATAAATATTGCAAATGTTAATCCAGTGGAATCTATAGAACCCATATAAATACGAAGAAAAAAAATGAATATTTTTAGAATAATTCCCCCACTTCCAATTAAATAATGTCCTCACAAGTCAAAGTAATAACCTATAATTTACTTTCACCAAAATTGTGCAACCCATCAAGTTTTCTGAATTACCAAATTCCCGAAGATCTTGATCCCACTACAAGAAAAACCAGAACAATCACCCTGTTGGAAAGTTTCTTTACGCATTCACCACAACCAATTATTTGCCTGCAAGAAATATCCCCTGAATGGAAAGGAAGCCTTGAATTATTATTTATGAAATATAACTATTCATTTTTCAATATTTCTTATGGAATCCTCGGTGTTGGAATAGCCATTCCCAATGAATCCATAGAGGTCACAAATGTTGAATATATCCATATTGGTGAATTGATTAAGACAAATACTTCAATGCGAATATGGCAAATAGAAGAAGAATACAGAGAAGCTGAAAGAAACCGCAAAATAAGAGAAGAACCTATCTCATTTATGCAAAAAGTCATGCTATATGTAAAAGATTATACAGCTCTTATACCAGAATATATCCGAGTAATTGAGGAAACAATCAGAGAAGCCAAATGGAAAAAGAATTATGCAATTCGCATGACTCTTAAACTCAAGCACAAAACAGAAGAAAAAGAGTTCATAGTCTATAATTATCATATGCCTTGTACATTCAAAACTCCGATCATCCAATTTTTACACCTCAGTGTATTCAAGCGTCTTATCTTAAAGCATCATATGATTCCGACAATATTCGCCGGTGATTTTAATATCACACCATCTTCCGATGAATACAAATTTTTTATTGGGGATCCCATCCCGGAATCAAAAACAATCTATTTGCCAAAGGAAGATCAAGAGGATATTTCATATCAATCTTTCAAAATGACTACTACAGAGCAAACTATACCATTTACTTGCCACAGTGAGACAAAATTTGGCGGCTATTTCAAAGACACTATTGATTACATTTTTGTATCGAATGCGAACATAACCAATTCAAAGCCATTGTTACAAATTAATGAAAAAATGCCAAATTCTGTTTGCTCAAGTGATCATTTACCAATTTATGGTGACATAAATTTTTAGAGGTAGAGATTGCCCTCAGTATCTTTCTTATTTATAAACAATTCGTGCATTTCACGAAACTTTTTACTCATCCCACTACAAAATATTTTATTAATCTTCTTCATCCTATTTTCAAACAAGAATTTTTGTGCCAAAGCCCGACTTGGATTTAAAAATGCAATTTCATCATAAAAATCACCTGCCATTTTTATGTAGTCTCCCCTGACCTCTCCCCCGTGATACTTCACTATAAATTCTGCCATTTCTTCAAAACACTTCTTGTCCGCATTTTTAAATTCCACTAGCATATCAAGCCGCCCAGGACGCTTAAAAACATCAGTCAATACGTCAAAATGATTTGTGCTCATAACACAAATGATTCTATTTTTCCTAGCCAAACCATCCAAAGTGTTTAAAATGGTGCTCATTGTAATATTCTTTGGGGGGGGGGGGGGGGGGGGGGGGGCGGGGGGGCGGGGGGC